>Ga0153948_1001285_pt1 | contig 12886 bp, 9 predicted proteins | sample TSNJ032MetaG_FD_104696 | JGI IMG/M metagenome (GOLD analysis project Ga0153948, IMG submission 104696) | Attine ant fungus gardens microbial communities from New Jersey, USA - TSNJ032 MetaG | ecosystem: Host-associated > Fungi > Mycelium > Unclassified | place: USA: New Jersey, Wharton State...
ACCTGTCAGTATGATCGCCATGGCTTCCTGGCCGAGTGTGACACCTTCCAGTTCACCCATTTATGGCATGAATACTCTACCGAAGGATACATGACCCGCTGGCGGGATACGGATAAAACCTGCGTGGATATCTGTTATGACGCACAGGGCCGTGCCATCAGTACGCTGTCCACCGAAGGCTATTACGACGACCGATTTATCTATCAGGATGAAGCGTCTTGCAACACCTACGTGGATGCGGAAGGCGGCGAAACCCGTTACTGGTATAACGAAGATGGCCTGGTCACCCGAGCTGTCGACCCGCTGGGCCGGGAAGAAATTACGGTCTGGGAGAATACGCAACTTCAGTCCCGCACCGATGCCCTGGGTCGCACGACCGAATACGACTATAACGATGAAGGCGATATCAGCCATGTTGCCCTCCCCGGTGGCTACAGCCTCTGGTATGAGTATAACGCCACCGGGCAGCTAACTCGCCTGACCGCTCCGGGCGAACAGATCTGGCAGTGGGCTTACGACGACCACGGTAGCATGGTCTGCCTGACTGACCCACAGGGACGCGTCCAGCAGTTCAGTTACAGCGACCAGGGTGATTTGCTGCAACGAATTATGCCCGGCGGTGCAACCTGGCGCTGGAGCCATGACGCGCTACATCAGGTGCGAGAAACCATCGCCCCGAATGGCGGTATCACGCACACCGAACAGGATTTTCTCGGTCGGCTGTTAAGTGTGCAGGACCCGCTCGGCTTCACCACCCAGTTTCGCCACAGTAAACATCACGCCGGGCCTCAGGGCAGCGTGGAAGAAATCAGCCGCCCGGACGGCGTCCGGGAGCTGATTCGCCATAACAGCGAAAAGCTCCCGGAACACTTCACAGACGGTGAGGGCAAAACCACTTCTTACGAATACGGTGCCTTTGACCTGCTCATGGCGATGACCCGCCCCGACGGCGAACGCCTGGCATGCCGGTACGATAAACTTACACGCCTGACTGAAATCATTAACGCCGAAGGCGAACGTTACCGACTCACCTATGACAAAGCCGGACAGCTGATTGCTGAAACTGACTTCACTGGGCGCACGCTGACGTACGAATACGATAATGCAGGCCGCTGTATCCGCACCCGCTTCCCGGACGGCACATGCCTGAACCGCCGCTACAATGTCACCGACCAGGTCACAGATGAGCAAGTGACGCGGGGCGATAGCAACCACACCCTCAGCACCACCACTTTTCGCTATGACACTCTGTGCCGTCTGGTAGAGGCAAAAAATGACGCGGCGACGGTCACGTATGACTATGACGGCGCAAGCCGTCTCATCGCCGAAACCCTCAACGGCAGACGCACGGAGTATCAGTATGATACTGATCGTGACACGGTATCTCAGCGCATCACTGGCGGACTGACTGAACACTTCACCCGCGGCGTGACGGGCGAGCTGAAACAGTGGCAACTTAGCGGCCATGCTCCCCTGACATTCACCCATGATCTGCGCGGCCAGGAAACGTCCCGCCAGAGCGACGCCGGGTTTTACCAGCAGCTCAGCTACACGCAGACCGGCATGCTGACAAAGCAGAAAGCCGGGAATCAGAACACCGGGCAGGATGAGCGTAACAGCAGTCTGGCGCGGGAATGGCTGTACGACAAAGCCTACAACCTGACCATGATTGTCGACTCCCTGCGCGGCACCGCGGTGCACAGCCTGACGGCAAACGACCAGATAAGTCATGCCACCTGGACAGGCAGCCAGAGTGTGCCGATGCGCGAAGAGCGCTTCACCTACGACAAAAATCTCAACATCACCCGCCGCCAGACCTGGATAAACGAGGTGATGGAAAGCGAAGCACACCAGCAGCAACGGCATGGACGGGTAACACTCCGGGAACACAAGGCCTGGCGGCATACCACTTCACGTATCAGCCCGGATACCGGAAAACCGGAGGAAGGAAATTTCGTCCGGGTGGTTAACGCACATAACACCACCTGGAAGTACGATGTGAACGGTCGTCTGGTGGAGAAACTGGTCGATAAAGGCGGCTACCACCCTCTTCTCTGGCGCTACCGCTGGGACGCCCGGAGCCAGCTGGCGGGTATCGAAACGCCGGATGGCGAACGCTGGGAATATAAATACGACCCGTTCGGCCGGCGCATAAGTAAACGCTGCACCAGCCACAACAAACCGGGGATGGATTTTCACTGGAACGGCGACCAGCTCACCGACGAAATTCCCGTCGGCTCTGACGGCAAACCGGATGATGAAAACGCCATTCGCTGGATATACGAACCGGACAGTTTTACGCCGCTGGCGCGCTACGAAAAGGGCCAGCTGCACTATGCGGTAACGGATACAGTCGGGCGCATCCAGGAACTGCTGACCGAAGACGGCACCATTATCTGGCAGGGAAAACAACAACTGTGGGGCCGGGAAGAGAGTGCAAATGACGCCAACGTCTCATGCAGACTGCGTTTTCCGGGCCAGTATGAGGATGAAGAATCCGGGTTGTATTACAACCGGTTCCGGTACTATGATTGTGAGACTGGGCAGTATATTTCAGCGGATCCGATAGGGCTGGCGGGGGGTGAGAACCCATATTCATATGTCAAAAACCCTCTCAGATGGACAGATCCACTGGGTCTCGCAGCGCTAGAACACAGACCAGATTTTGATGCAGCCCGACGGGCTGGTTTTGAAAATGCCAATATGACAAATCCAGAGGATGTTTCGTTTTCAAAAGTCGATCCAGTCACAGGTACCGTAGTAGAATTCAAAGGAAAAAATGGAGCAAAAGTTGCATATGATGCTCCTCATGCTGATATGGATGCCACGGCTGGGCACGATAAACCGCACGTGGGCTGGCAATCCGAAGGAAAAAGAGGTTCTGGTGGCGCTAATCGAGGAAATATTACCTACGCAGGTTTACAACACCCACATCGTTCGGATACTAAGGGAGAGAAATGTTAAATAACAATATATCGTCATTCCAAAAGGAACTGGAAGGCGTTTTACAAAACCTCGGGATAATTAAATTTCACCCTGAAGATTCAGATCAGTTACTATCTGCAATAAAATATACATATGTAAATGGTAACCCAAGGGCTTGGTGGTTATCGCTCAACCATAAACAAAAAACCTTTACATATAGCGACAACTCTGGATACAAACATATAAAAAAAATAATAAAAAAACTTCATGGAAATAAAAAAATAGATGATGTTTTTTTCATTGCAGATGATGATGAAATGCTTATATACAGAATACCTTTGGATTCATTGGAAAAAATAGTTGAAAACAGTATCTTTTTTGAGTATTACGTCGTAGCAAATGATTTATCTTGGTTAGTATGCGAAAACGATCACGGTGATATAATCATTTGTTCACACAAACAGTAAAACACATTTAAGTATAATTATATAATTGGAAAAACATTTTCTTAATTAATTAGAATAATTATAAATTATATTTATCTAACTACCTATACCTCAGGGATGAAAAATCAGTAAATCCAGCACCATCTCTAATAAATCGGGGATGGATTTTCACTCGAGCGGCGACCAGCTCAGCGACGAAATTCCGGTCACCGCCGATCGCACCGTGGTGGATGGAACCACCATTCGCTGGATATACGAGCCAGGCAGCTTTACACCGCTGGCGCGCGACGAAAAGGTAAATCTGCACTATGCGATAACGGATACAGTCGGGCGCCTGCAGGAACTGCTGACCGAAGACGGCACCATCGTCTGGCGGGGAAAACAGCAACTGTGGGGCCGGGAAGAGAGTGCGAATGGCACTAACGTCTCATGCAGACTGCGTTTTCCGGGCCAGCACGAGGATGAAGAATCCGGGTTGTATTACAACCGGTTCCGGTACTATGATTGTGAGGCAGGTCAGTATATAAGTCCGGACCCGAATGGGCTGCTGGGTGGACTAAACCCGTATGGATATGCATCAAATCCACAGAAATATATTGATCCGCTGAGGTTAAGTAATTTACCAGTAACATACTATCCACCGAACGATGGTGCTCATGGCCCAGTAACTAATACGACGTTAAAACCTGGTACTACAATTGATAGGTATGGTTTACCCAGAGGGAAATATGCATCTCCAGTTGTAACTCCTTATCCGTTGAGAGCTTTACCACCAGGCACGGATTCAGGACCTTATACTGTTTACAAAGTGTTGAAACCTATTCCAAACGTGGCAGAAAGCAAAATTCCTCCTTGGTTTGGGGAAATGGGGATGGGAACTCAATATAAACTGAAATATAGTGCTCAATCTTATTTTAATTCAGGTCATCTTAAAAAGATGTTAGAAGGAGTTGATTGCTGTGGATAAACTAGAGCTTATAGATGCTTTTAAAAAACTGAACATCCCAAAAAGTACTTATTCAATTGATGACGTGAATAATGAAACCCTTTGTTTAATAATGGAAAATGGCAAGTGGATTATCTTCTATAGTGAAAAGGGTGGGAGGACTGATCCTGAATATTTTGATAATGAAGAGTCTGCATGCAAAGCTTTTTTATATGAAGTGCAGGATATGTTAAATCATTTATAGTTTGAATATTTAACCCATCATGAAATAGCTGGTAATCACCCCAGCTATTTCATACTAAGCTAGTATTTAACTCGTCATTCCACGCAGCACATTTTTAATATTGTTATTAACCGGTTTAACATCCCGTAACTGCTGGCGAAGCAACTCCTGCTCATGCTTCAGACAGTCCACTTCATTACTGTTACGTATAAGCACAATGTAGTCGTTCGATATTTTCACTGTCAGATGTGGGCCCGTCTCAAATCCCGACTCACGCAGCCATTTAGCCTTTTAATTAATATTCGGTGTACTGTTGTCACCACAACTTTAAAGCCCAAGAGGAAAATTTGTCAGGGTGGTGAATGCCCATGGCATTACCTGGAAATACGATGTTAACGGCCATCTGGTGGAGAAGCTGGTTGATAAAGGCGGCTACCGCCCCCTGCAGTGGAGCTATCGCTGGGACATCCGGAGCCAGCTAACAGGTATTGAAACCCCGGACGGCGAACGCTGGGAATACCGTTCCGACCCGTATGGCCGGCGCATCAGTAAACGCTGCACCAGCCACAACAAACCGGGAATGGATTTTCACTGGAACGGCGACCAGCTCACCGACGAAATTCCGGTCGGTTCTGACGGTAAAGCGGATGATGAAAACGCCATTCGCTGGATATACGAACCAGGCAGCTTTACACCGCTGGCGCGCTACGAAAGGGGCCAGTTACACTATGCGGTAACGGATACGGTCGGGCGCATCCAGGAACTGCTGACCGAAGACGGCACCATCGTCTGGCGGGGAAAACAGCAACTGTGGGGCCGGGAAAAGAGTGAAAATAACGCTAACGTCTCATGCAGACTGCGTTTTCCGGGCCAGTATGAGGATGAAGAATCCGGGTTGTATTACAACCGGTTCCGGTACTATGATTGTGAGGCAGGGCAGTATATAAGTCCGGACCCGATTGGGTTGGCCGGTGGGGTAAATCCTTACGGGTATGTGCATAATCCGTTGGGGTGGATAGACCCGCTGGGGTTGGCTTGTTGTGCATCATTCGAGCAGGCAATGAATAAAGCCCTGAAATGGCTCGAAGCCAAAGGATTTAAAGCAGAAAGAGTTAATACTGGAAAATTTGGAGCCACTAAAGGTAAAGCTGTAGGTATGACCACTGCTGATGGGAAAACTGGCTTTAGAATCGAATATGACGATAGAAGTGGAGCTCATATCAATGTTTTTAGCGGCAAGGATAAGGGAGATCATTACCAATTTGATGCAATTGAAAAAACAACAACCAAACATCAAAAAAGATATAACCACCCTTCAAAACCAAGGAGAGGAGAATGACACTTAATGATGAAATTAAATTGCTTATTGCCGACCTCCCAAATCCACCTGAAATAATTGATGAATGGGAACCAATTGCCGATTACTTATCGGATATGTTTGAATGGGCTGGTTCTAAGATTGATTGGGATAAGACCATTAGCCACTCATATCAGAAGCTTACAAATGATAAAAGATTTTGGCCTTCTTTAGTGATAGCTTTTATCAACAGGCATTATCGATTCTGCGACTCAGAAGAAATTTTTTATATAAATGACTCCTCTTTAGATTTTGCTTTGAAAATTTCGGCAGAACAGTTTAATCATACGTTGGCTTTATTAACAGACCAAGTTCCGCAACATCATTATTTTTTTGCCCCTAAGATGAAGTGGTGCCTTTCTATTACTTCTGAAGGTTATGTAGATTTTGGTTTCTCTAACATTAGAAAATAACATTTAAAACACCCTGTGATGATCACCATATTTATCATGAAAAATAAAATCGAAGACAAACTACTTCTGTTCAGAGCAAAAAAGTTTGCTGTTAATCTTGAAGGACTCAACTCTTTCTCTATATACCCGCTAGACAACGATATTTTTTTATGGCATAGAGAAACGTTAAAAACAGCCTATGCCATTGACAATAGAAATCACAAGATTTCCCTTGAACAACCAGTAAAGATGAATGAAATAATTAGGACTATGACATCCCTATTAAAAATAGAAAAAACTTCTTGCTGTCTTGTTTTTGAAGACAAAAGTGTAATATCTGCCTGTGTAAATGATTTTTATTCATTTATAACAAGCGTATTTAGACTAAACAAAACATATGATATTTCACTACTATTTCAATCACCGGACATAGTGATTTCCATAAGTGACAACGAGTATGATGTTGATATCTATTATGTAAAAAAATAGTTTATCAAACACTGGGAATACGTTCCTAATTTTGTTGTTTACTCTCTATTAAATTACCTGCGGAGATGCCTTTATCCCGCTCACAGGTATCGAAAGCTGGGAGCAGTTTGACCGGCACATCTGTAAACGCTGCGCCCTCCACAACAAACCGAGGAAGGATTTTCACTGATATGGCGACCAGCTGACCAACGAAATTACGTTCAGCTCTGACGGCAAACCGTATGATGAAAATGCAATTCGCTGGATATACGAACCGCTGAGTTTGACGCCACTGGCGCACAATGAAAAAGGATAACTGCATTATGCGGTGAGGGGTACGGTTGGACGCATCCAGGTGCAGCAAAACGAAGACGGCACCATTGTCTGGCGAGGGAAACAGCAACTATGGGCCGGGAAGGAAGTGCGAATAACTCCAACTTTTATACGGACTACATTTTCCCCACCAATATGAGGATGAAGAATCCGGGTTGTACTACAACCGCTTCCCATACCCTGTTTGTGAAACAAGCAACATCTGAGCCCTGATCCGATTGGGTTATTGGGTGGGGTAAATCCTTACGCGCATGCCAATAATCGACTGAAATTTATTGATAGGCTTAGGTTGTATAAAATTTTAGCGCCAGAACGCGACAAATCCAAATGTTGCAAGATGATGCGGGGTAACATAAGCCCCAAAAGTTGGGAGAAGTTCCCCTCGATTGGTAGAGATAGTTCGTTTATCACGGATAAAGAAACTACCCTAAAATATTTCAGTGGTGTTCAGAATGGTGAGGTGACTATTCCTAATCATTAGCGGCAAATTTTGTAAAAGATATGGAATTAAATTCGGGTTCTTTGAATAGTGGGTTTAGCATCAGAAAAATTGATGGATTTCACGATATAAAATCGCGCAGCCCACTGAATGGTAAATATTATTTACTTGGTCCTGGCCAGCATTTACCAGGAGATACTCCTGAAGTAGTCATAAATTCTGTACCGACATCAACACCAGTATCTATAAGGGTTAATGTAAATTGAATAAGTTATCGCCTAATGCGATCATTATTACTGACATTGTTGGCGACACTGTAAAAATTATGGTTTGCGGGCAGGACTTGATTAACAGAATGAGGTCAATAGGATTTTCATGTTAAGATGAATATATGATTATCCATGTTAATAATGAACAAAAAAAACATCATAATAAGTCAATTAATCAATGAAGGTGCTCTTTTTTTACATGGAAATGGCTGGTATCCATCAGAAGTAATGGAATGCAACAAGGATCAAAAAAATTATTTTGTTAAGTATAAGATTATATATTGGTTAGATAAAAACACATATCAAATAGAAGAGCGATAACATATCCCATCTCCCCTAAATTAAAAAGTTTAGCACCATTCCTAACAATGCCTTCTTAATCTGCTTATAAATGGCTAACCAAGCCATAACCCGCAGCAATGACAAATACCATTGCGACGACTCCGGCTAGCTGATGTTCTTTACCACGGCTTCAGGCCTGAAACGTGGCGCCACCGCCAGGATGTTTCGGGCAACTGCAGGAACTCATCCCGCCACAGGCAATACCAATATGATGCCTTCAGCCGCAGAATCATATTGATACGCTCGGCAATCAGGCGTGGGTTGATTCCCACCCTGATGCAAAAGCGGCCCGTGAACGGACCATCAAAAAACACCCCGTAGGCCGCATTGGTCGCCCCGAGGAAGTCGGCGAATTATGCCTGTTCCTGGCGAGCGAAAAAGCTGGATTTATCGCCGGGACCACCATCGTTATGGACGGCGGTCGTAGCGCGATCATGCAGAATGAAGACCATATCTGAGTCGCTCCATTAACAAGCTGGCACACCTTTCGCCAGCCATTGCGGCCAGAGGGCTGCCCAGTCGGAGCCATGCGCCATGCCGCTTACCACTGCCGTGTGGGCGCAGGTTCCGCCTGTCACCTGCACAAAACGACGGGCGACCTCGGGGGGAACTGTTTCATCCATGTCGCCGCTGAGATGCAGCTGTGGAATGTGCTCCAATCTTCTGGCACGGTCGATGGCGCTCAGTGCGTCAGGCATCGCGCTCACATGATGCAACTCGTTGACATAATTGACATCGAGATTACCCGCCACGGTGCGCAGCACCCGGACATCCCCACGCCGTTCGGCCAGCAGCGCCGCAATATTACCCCCGCCAGAATACCCCGTTAATTCAATCGCCACACCCGGATAACGCGCCGTAAAATGGCTTAGCGCCTCGTCCATCGCCTTCAATACCTGCGGAGAGAAACGATCGGCGGTCCACCAGCGAACACTGCAATACGCAGGCAACGGCGGCCCAATGAACTGACATGGCCGGCCCAGATAAAGCACGCTGGCGTGAGTATCAGCGGCAGCCAGCTTCAGGCCAACGGGATTACGCGGAGTCGGATCGTCCGAGGGCCGCGTGCGGCTTTGCCAGGCAAATCCATCCCCTTCGATGTAGACATGCAGTGACGTCACCGTGGGTGCAATTCGACTCCAGCTGGCAATCAAAAAGGAATCTGTTTGAACATTTTCTCTGGTAAGACCTGCATCCTGCACAATCTGGCTTGCCGTCTCCCGGGGTTCGACAGAAACGCAGCCCACGAATAAAAAAGATAAATTAATCAATAAGGCTGCAAAGAATATATTCTGTTTAACCCGCAAAGCCATATCTCACCCTAAGTTAAATTAAAAACAACACAAAATTTATGGAATTATTTCTCGATGAAATAATTAAGCAAAGCTTATTGTTTTTTGCAACAAATTGTATATTCTGCGCCCGAACAATATCGGATTAATCCGAAGTTTTACCATCTGCATTCTTACAACAATCGCAACTTTGTGACGGCTCACCATGAGAAAAAAATACCTTAGCCAGCTGATTTCTTTGCTGGTGGCTTCAACAGCGGCACAGGGGCTGCTGACGACCCATTCTATCGCAGCATCAGACGTTATCATCGACGCACCAATGTCCGGCCTTCAGGTGCTCGGCTCAAACGATGTTATTCGCGTGACCAATACCGGTTCCCTTAGCGGCGCGCCCACAACCGCGTTAACGCTTCAACAGGGGGCGACGGTCACTACATTCACCAACGAGGGCCTGATCACTGATATTAACGATAATAATCTGCCCTTCAGTATGAATGTGGTTCAAATTGACGGTACGGCCGGTACGTTTGAAAATAACGGTATCATCCAAAGCGTTAATCAATACCATTATGGCAGCATCGTCGAACTGAGTGCGTCGGGCGTCGTGGATAATTTTATTAACCGTGGCACGATTCAAAATTCGCTGAATAATTTTAATATGGGGATGGATAATACCGGCTCCGTCGAAAATAACGGCCATATTCTTAATCTGACGAACACGGAAACCGGAACCATTACCGGCTATCGCGGTATTAATAACCTCGGCACTATTGATAGTCTGACCAATGCCGGCCTAATTACCGCTGCGAATAACAATTTTATGCCGATGCCCGGGCAAAACGGCGCGATTTATAATCGCGGGATCATTGGTACGCTACATAATACGGGTACGCTCCAGACCGGTACCCTCAATTATTTCGGTAGCGCCGGGGTGATTAACTGGGGAACGATCAACACCCTTATCAATGACAATCTGATCAGCGGTAGCGCAGACGCCATTACCAACTATGGCACCGTAGGCACACTTGAAAACAATGGCCGCATTGCTGCGATCAACAATGGTATTTTCGCCAGCAGCTCCGACGGCAACGCAATCGCCGAGATCGTGAACAACGGCGAAATCTCGGGCGGCTATTACGGTATTTACCTTGCCAGCTACAGCAACCAGAATCCAGCCACTCAAATCATCAATAACGGCACCCTGAGCGGCGGCAACTCTGCCCTGTATATCTACACGGATACCAACGCCAGCGCGGATATTACGCTGACCAACAACGGTGTGGTGAAAGGCGATATTTACTCCCAAAGCGCAGCACCGTTACTCATCAATGGCGGTAGCACGACCACGGGAACCTTAACCGGCCAGAACGGGACAGGCACCCTCACCAGCCAGCACTCAGACGTCATCTTTGGCACCGGTTCACTGCTGCTGAACGATAACGTGAATGCGGCCACGGTCCAGAACCGTGGCGCGTCCTTGCAGGTCAATACAGACATTACAATTGTCGGGGATTACCACCAGAAAGCCGCGGCAGCGCTGATTTCAGGTATCTCCGATCTGGCAACCCAGAACGGCACGCTGATGGCCGACACCGGCTATGGTCGTCTGAATGTCACTGGGAATGCGACAATCGAAGAAGGTTCCAGCATCAACCTGGTCCGCACGGGTGGCACGTATCAGTTCGCGGAAGGCCAGCGCTATGTGGTGATCAATGCCGCGGGATCGGGCACCGATTACAACGCCGATAAGCTGAACTACAGCGCGATTGGCTATCGTGGCGCCGTGAGTGGCTCCGTTTATGAGACAGGAACAGACAAAGCGCTGGTCTTGACCGTGGGCGCCGAGCCTCCGGTTGTGACGCCGCCTGTTGTCACGCCACCGGTTGTAACACCGCCTGTTGTAACACCGCCTGTTGTGACACCGCCTGTTGTGACACCACCGGTTGTGACACCGCCAGTTGTCACGCCACCGGTAGTGACGCCGCCCGTTGTAACACCACCGGTTGTGACGCCGCCTGTTGTAACACCACCGGTTGTAACACCGCCAGTGGTGACGCCGCCGACTCAGCCAACGCCAAAACCTGCGCTGGCGACGATCCCAAGCGCCACCGCGGCATTGGGCGGTCTGGCGAACTACACTGGGATCTCCTCCCCGCAACTGTTGGATCTGTATAACGCCTCGTTAGCCATCCAGGGCAAAGACGAAGCCAACCGCGCGGGCGAGAAACTCTCCCCAGGCCAGAACATCAACACCAGCTCTGCCGCCGCCGTGGCGACCTCTACCGCTCAGGCGGTTGTGGGCGCGCACATTGATGCCGTGCGTAACCCGCACACCTCCGGCACCAGCGGCGTCGCGACCGGTGATGACTACACAAGCAACTGGATCGTCTGGGGTCAGCCGTTTGGCGGCTATGCGCGTCAGGACAGCAGCGCTGAAATCAGCGGCTACACGGCGAAATTTGGCGGTCTGATTCTGGGCGCCGACCGCTCGCTGGGTGACGACTGGCGTCTGGGCGCGGCCGTGAACTACAGCAACACCTCCGTGCACGGTAAAGGCAATCTGAGCGGTAACACCTCCACCGCCGACAACTACGGCATCATCGGTTACGCCGGTTACACGGGCGATCCGTGGTATCTGAACCTCTCTGCCGGTGTAAACCGCCAGAACTACAGCTCGGTTCGCCGCGCAGACTTCACCGGTTTCTCCGGCGCTGCGCAGGGTAAATTCAACGGTCAGTCCGTCACCCTGCAAACGGAGTTCGGCTATCCGGTCACGCTGCCTGCCGACGTTGTCGTCACGCCGCTTGCCAGCCTGACGTACGGATATCAGCATGTGGATGACTATAAAGAGACAGGCGGTAACGGCATGGCGCTGGATGTGGGCAGTACCCACTCCCAGTCAGTGGTGAGCGATATCGGTGCCCGCATCGAGAAAACCTTCGCGACCGGTCTCGGCAGCCTGACGCCGTTCGCGCAGGTCTCGTGGATTCATCAGTACGATAACCGTCAGGTGAGCAGCCACGCGACCTACGCCGCCGATGCCGTCGGTGAAACCAGCTTTATCACCAAAGGCGCATCGCCGGTGGAAGATATGGCGGGTGTGGCGATCGGCAGCACGCTTTACGATGCCAACGATCTGAGCCTGGACGCGCGCTACGATCTGCAAGCAGGCGAGCGCTATCAGGCGCACACCTTCAGCCTGCGGTTGCGTAAGATGTTCTAATTGCTGTGAATAAAATGGGGCCGCACATGGCCCCGTTTTTTTATCATGCGCGGCAAAACATTGAGTTTTTCATCGGGCGCGTTAATAGTAGTTCTTTTCCTGATAAGAAAATGCCATGAGCCAAACTGCACTCTCCTCTGCATTAAAGGGCGGCGCGCTGCTCCTGCTGCTGATCTTGATTTATACCGGCCTGTTTACCGGGGACCGCGTCACCTGGCTGATGGAAGTCAC
>Ga0153948_1001286_pt1 | contig 12880 bp, 10 predicted proteins | sample TSNJ032MetaG_FD_104696 | JGI IMG/M metagenome (GOLD analysis project Ga0153948, IMG submission 104696) | Attine ant fungus gardens microbial communities from New Jersey, USA - TSNJ032 MetaG | ecosystem: Host-associated > Fungi > Mycelium > Unclassified | place: USA: New Jersey, Wharton State...
CTGGTGATCACCGATTCCATCCAGCCGACCACCGCGATCAACGATGCTCCGAACATCCGCGTGCTCTCGATCTCCGATCTGATCGGCGAAGCCATTGCGCGTACGGCAGCGGAAGAGTCCGTTTCGAGCCTGTTCGACTAAAAGCATGTCGCGGAAAAGTGGAAACCGGTTTTCCGATTACGACATGCTTAAAGCCTAGAATAGCAAGCGGATCACAATTCCGAGACATGCCGCCAGCAACAGCACAAGCGGCATGTTGAGCTTCAGAACGACAAGCAACAATGCCGCCGCGCCTGCGATCAGGACGGCGGCATTGTCTATTGTGCTCCAGACCGGCAAGGGCACGCTGAACGGCCCGACTGCCTTATCCAGCACCTGTGCAAACAGCACATGCAGCGAGAACCACAGCGCCAGATTGGCAATCACGCCCACGACCGCCGCCGTGATGCCGCTCAGCATGGCCGAAAGCCAGCGCACCTGACGCAGCCGCTCCACGAAGGGTGCGCCCGCCAAAATCCATAGAAAACACGGCACGAAAGTGAACCACAGCGCAATGATGCCGCCGACGAGGCCGCCCAGAATTGGCGGCAGACCTGACAGGTTTGCAGCCCCTACGAAGCCGACGAAAACCAGCACGAGAATCAACGGTCCCGGCGTGGTTTCAGCCAGCCCCAGCCCGGTCAGCATTTCGCCCGGCTTCATCCAGCCAAAATGTTCGACCGCCTGTTGCGCCGTATAGGATAGTGCTGCATAGGCGCCTCCGAAAGTCACAGCCGCCAGCTTGGAGAAGAACGCCGCTTCCTGCACGAAGACATGCGTGTCGCCAAAGACCAGATAGAGAAGAACGAGCGGTGCGAGCCAAAGCCCGCCCCAGACCAGTGTTTGCTGGGTGAACTCGCGCAAAGCGCCGGGCGTCGCCTCGCCCAACCCAGTGCCCGCCCCGCTGCCCTGAACGATATGGCGCAAGCCCCCTGCCAAAGCTGCAAGCAGGACGACAAGCGGAAACGGCAATTTCAAAAGGGCTATGGCAATAAACGCCGCAATCGCCACGGCATAAGAAAAGCCCGAAGCCAATGTGCGCTTCGCCATGCGGTAGAGCGCTTCGAACACCACCGCCAGCACCGCTGCCTTGAGACCGAACAGCAAGCCTGCCACCATCTCCACATGCCCGAACGCAATATAAAGTGCGGAGAGCGCGAGCATCACGACAGCACCGGGCAGCACGAACAGAAGCCCCGCCAGCAGGCCGCCGCGCCAGCCTTTGACAGCCCAGCCCGAATAGGTCGCAAGCTGCATGGCTTCCGGCCCCGGCAACAACATGCAGAAGTTCAGCGCATGGATCAGCCGTTCCTGATCCATCCATTTTTTCTCATCCACGATAATGCGTTGCAGCATGGCGATCTGGGCAGCTGGCCCACCGAAAGACAGCAGGCCCACTTTGCCGAAAGTCGTGAATAGTTCTTTGAAACCTGGCTGCTTTACTGGCTCTGTCACGCTACTGCCCTGAATGATCCTCTTCGCAAGAAGTCGGCGAGGATCATTACAGGTTCATGACAGTTTTCACAGTCTACTCGGCGGCGGCACCCTCTTCCGCCAGATCGTCCGGGGCATTAGGATCGCCCGGTGCCGTTTCACAGGCGAGATCCGGGAAATTGACGATACGCATTCCCTTGAAATCATTGCGAACAACAAGCAGACCACGCTCCTCGAAATAGGTCAGCAGACGCCGGGCGCGGCTGAACGAATGCGTGCCATAGGCGCGGGCCAGCGCCGCGTCGGATGGGCACGGCGCGCCGGTCACCGCCGCCTGCGCGACGATCAGGAACACACCCTGTACATCATCGGTGAGGCTTTCTGATAGCGACAGCGCCTGCTGCCATGTTTCACCGCTGGCCACGTCGCTTTCAATGCTGGCCTGCGCCACCGCCAGCCTGCGGCGGAAGGCGGGCAGAGCCAACGGTTCGCCCGGAACACGGTGAATGCGACAGCGGACCAGAAAATCCTGATAGAGAACGGCCACAGACCGGAACGAAGCTTCTGGGTCATCCACGATCTCACGCATGACCTTATCGAGAAGCTCGTCGCGTTCCGCTTCAACGATTCCCGGAAACAGCGGTGCCTCTACTGGCTCCGCCTCGGGCTTCGGCTTGGCCACCTGCGCCAGAATTTCCGCCGTGGACGGCGGTGGCGGTGGTGGAGGCGTCCGGCGCACGACGGTGCGGATTTCCTGCGGCGCGGGTGTAAAGATCAGATCGAGCGCATCTTCCGGCGCATCAGGCAGCGGCATCAGCTTTGGCGACGACGAACGCGCGGAAGTTTCCACCTTCCCGATCCGGATCGGCAGCGGGCGTCGCGAGAGTGCCGGTCCAAGCGCCACAAAATGCCCGCGCTCCAGATCGCGGAACATTTCAGCCTGCTTGCGCTCCATGCCGAGCAGATCGGCGGCACGCGCCATGTCGATATCGAGAAAGGTGCGGCCCATCAGAAAATTGGAGGCTTCGGCAGCCACGTTCTTGGCAAGCTTGGCCAGACGCTGTGTGGCAATGACACCGGCCAGTCCGCGCTTGCGCCCGCGACACATGAGGTTCGTCATCGCGCCGAGCGATAGCTTGCGCGCTTCGTCGGACACTTCACCAGCGGCAGCAGGCGCAAAAAGCTGTGCTTCGTCCACCACCACGAGCATCGGATACCAGTAGTCACGTTCAGCATCGAATAAACCGCCAAGGAAAGCAGCCGCCGAGCGCATTTGCTGCTCGACATCGAGACCTTCCAGATTGAGCACCACCGAAACACGGTGCTGGCGGATACGTCCGGCAATGCGGGTCAGTTCGGCTTCGGTGCGGGCAGCATCAACGACGACATGACCGTAAAGATCGGCCAGCGTGACGAAGTCCCCTTCCGGATCAACGATGCATTGCTGCACCCATTGCGCGCTCTGTTCCAGCAGGCGGCGCAAAAGATGCGACTTGCCGGAGCCGGAATTGCCCTGCACGAGCAGGCGCGTGGCGAGAAGCTCCTCAAGATCAAGCATGGCCTGCTTGCCACCGCCAAGCGCCGCTGCCGAGGCAGAACCGCTTCCAGCAACAGCACCCATGTCGATACCGACCTGCATCTCGCCTCCTTGATTGAAAATGACAGGAACAGACGACTCGCACAGCCAGGCCAGCGGTCGATCAGGCATTCGCTTAACATCTTTGACGCAGCCAATGCCACCGGTTATGAGAAATGCCCACAGATGCCGGGCGCGGCAACCGCTGCCAGCCCAAAAAACTTGCGCTGCCGCACGCTATGGTCTATAGCCACCGCCATCCGCGTAGACACCCTTGGAGGCAACGCGGAATGGAGCGGTCCGGTCTTTCACCTTGTGACAGACGATACGGGCTGTTTCATGTCGTTTGTTGAAGCATGATCCCGAAAAGTGGAAATCGGTTTTCGGTCAAGATCATGTGCAGATATTACAACAGGCGACACTCCAATAACTTTGAAAGGAAATGCCATGAGCGAGACTTACGTGCTCAAGGCCGATCTGCGTACCCGGGTTGGTAAGGGGTCCTCCCGCGAACTGCGTCGCAACGGCCAGATTCCTGCAGTCATCTATGGCGACAAGCAGGAGCCCCTTGCAATCGCCGTCTCCTACAAGGAGATCTACTACAAGATCCATGGCGGTGGTTTCAAGACCACGGTTGCCACGGTCGAAGTAGACGGCAAGAAGATTCAGGTCCTCCCGAAGGACTACCAGATGGACCCGGTCCGCGACTTCCCGCAGCATGTCGACTTCCTGCGCGTTTCCGCAAAGTCGGTCGTTCACGTTAACGTTCCTGTTCACTTCAAGAACGAAGAAGCTGCACCGGGCATCAAGCGCGGCGGCGTTCTCAACATCGTTCGTCACGACGTTGAACTGATCGTTCCGGCCAATGCAATTCCGGAAGCGCTCGAATTCGACCTGACCGGCCTTGAAATCGGCGATTCCGTCCACATTTCGGCAATCAAGCTGCCGAAGGGCGTGTCTGCTGCCATTCAGGACCGCGACTTCACCATCGCCACCATTGCTGCTCCTGCCGGCCTGAAGTCGGACGAAGCTGCTGCTGAAGGCGCTGAAGAAGAAGCCAAGGACGGCGAATAATCGCTTTCCGCAAAGGAGCGCTAACGCGCTTCTTATCCGAAAACCGGTTCCCACTTTTCGGGAAGCGCTACAGAAGGGGCTCTGAACCATGCTGCTCATCGCAGGTCTTGGCAATCCGGGCCCCAAATATGCGCATAACCGGCATAATATCGGTTTCATGGCGGCGGATGAAATATTCCGCCGCCATCGCTTTTCCAACTGGCAGAAGAAGTTTCAGGCCGAGATCGCCGATGGCGTGATTGACGGCGAAAAAGTGCTGCTGATCAAGCCGCAGACTTTCATGAACCTCTCGGGCCAGTCCATCGGCGAGGCCATGCGCTTTTACAAGCTCACCTCTGCCGACCTCGTCGTCATCTATGACGAACTCGACCTTATTCCGGGCAAGCTGCGCATCAAGACCGGCGGCGGCTCCGGCGGCCATAACGGCATCAAATCCATCGACGCACATGTGCAGTCCTTCCCCGGCGGCCAGAACTATCGCCGCATGCGGCTTGGCATCGGCCATCCCGGCGCGAAGGAACTCGTGCATAATTATGTCCTCGGCGACTTCGCCAAGGCCGACAATGAATGGCTGGACACGCTTCTGGGCGCGATCGCCGACAATGTGGGTATGCTCGCCAAACCGGGTGACGACAACAGTTTCATGAACCGCATTGCGCTCGCCATGGGCGACGGCAATCAGCGGCCAAGCGGTTTCAAGGCCGATCCCGCGCAACTGGAGAAGGCTCCGCCAAAGGCGCAGAGCCATATTCGTCAGGCGCGGCAGAACCAGAAAAAACCGGCCATTCCAGAAAGCGGCCCGATGGCTGAAATGCTGAAAAGGCTGCTGGGCAAAAAGGACTAAAGCATTTCCAGCAAAAGTGCGAAGCGGTTTTGCGTAGGAGAATGCGTAAAAATAAGCTGTTCCAAAGGCCGCGACAGCTCCGCCTCTTGACGCTTCACACCTCAATGTCGCATAGCGACGGTAATTCTATTCTAGAGCGGTTCTGGTTAAGATAGAATCGTTCGAACCGCTCTAGTTGTTTGTTATCACCGCATTTCCAACGCAAAACCGCTTCGCACTTTTGCTGGAAATGCTCTAGTCTGACAGGTACGATCATGGGTTTCAAATGCGGCATCGTCGGTCTGCCAAATGTTGGCAAGTCGACGCTTTTCAACGCGCTGACTAAAACGGCCGCCGCACAGGCCGCAAACTATCCGTTCTGCACCATCGAGCCAAACACGGGCGAAGTGGCAGTTCCGGATCCGCGCCAGAACGAGATTGCCAAGATCGCCGGATCGAAGGAAATCATCCCGACCCGCATCAACTTCGTTGACATTGCGGGCCTCGTCCGCGGTGCATCGAAGGGCGAAGGTCTCGGCAACCAGTTTCTTGCCAATATCCGCGAAGTCGACGCCATCGTGCATGTGCTGCGCTGCTTCGAAGATGACGACATCACCCATGTTGAAGGTCGTATCGATCCGGTATCGGACGCGCAGACGGTTGAAACCGAACTGATGCTGTCCGACCTAGAAAGCATCGAGCGCCGCATCGTGCAGATCCGCAAGCGCGCCACCGGTAAAGACAAGGAAGCCCTCACCATTCTGCCGGTGATGGAAACAGCGCTTGAACTGCTCCAGAATGGCCAGCCGGTCCGCCTGATGCTGAAGGATATCGCAGCAGAAGACCTGCTGACGCTGAAGGGTCTGAACCTTCTCACCTCCAAGCCTGTGCTCTATGTCTGCAACGTCGCCGAAGGCGATGCCGCCAAGGGCAACGCCTACAGCGCAGCCGTCGAAAAGATGGCCGAGGAACAGGGCGCACAGACGGTCATCATCTCCGCCGCCATTGAGGCGGAAGTTGCCCAGCTGCCTGACGAGGAAGCAAGAGAATATCTGGAGAGCATGGACCTTGAGGAACCGGGCCTCGATCGCCTGATCCGCGCCGGTTACAAGCTTCTCGACCTCATCACCTATTTCACCGCAGGACCGAAGGAAACCCGCGCCTGGACCATCCGTCGCGGCACCAAGGCTCCCGGCGCTGCCGGTGTGATCCACACCGACTTCGAGCGTGGCTTCATTCGCGCCCAGACCATCGCCCATGAAGACTACGTCAAATACAATGGCGAAGTCGGCGCCAAGGAAGCGGGCAAGGCCAGAGACGAAGGCAAGGAATACATCGTCCATGACGGCGATGTGATGCTGTTCCGCTTCAACACCTGATACGATCAGGCCGCCGTTTCCCGGCGGCCTTTGCATATTTAGAGCATTTCCGGAAACCGGTTTGGAGGAGATAGAGGGTGAGCAAGCCCCAGCAAAAATACGCCTATGAGGATATGGTGCCGGGACTGAAAATTTCATTCGGTCCGCGCACCATCAACAAGGAAGAGATCATCGAATTCGCAAGCGCATTCGATCCGCAGCCCTTCCACCTCGATGAAGAAGCGGGCAAGGCCAGCGTGCTTGGCGGTCTTGCTGCTTCTGGCTGGCAGACTGTATCGCTGATCATGCGTCTCGTCTGCGACGCCTTTCTCACCAACTCCACGTCACAAGGCGGCCCCGGCGTCGAATTTACCCGCTGGAAGCGCCCGGTTCTGGCCGGCGATACGCTGAGCGGTGTTTCCACGGTCATCGACCGCCGCCTTTCCAAAAGCCGCCCCGGAATCGGTCTCGTCACGCTGCATCATGCGCTGGTCAATGAGCGCGGTGAAACCGTGTGCGAAATGCAGCATCCCTGCATGATGGGCTGTCGCGACTACAACGCGGCACAGGAAGCCAAGGCGGGTGCATGATGAGCTATCTTGAAGACAATCTCGGTCGCGAGCAGGACATCGGCAGCTACACTTTCACCGCCGAAGAGATCATCGACTTCGCCACGAAATATGATCCGCAACCGTTCCATCTCGACGCCGAAGCGGCAAAGAACAGCCTGTTCGGCGGCCTGTGCGCCTCTGGCTGGCACACGACAGCGGTATTCATGAAGCTGAACGTCGCCTCCATCGTGCAGGCAACCAAGGACGCGCTCAAGCGCGGTGAGACGCCGCCGACTTTCGGTCCCTCGCCCGGCTTCGAAAACCTGAAATGGTCAAAGCCGGTCTATGCGGGTGATACGATCACTTTCAAGCGCACCGTTCACGCGATGCGCCCGCTTGCCTCGCGCCCGGGCTGGTCGATGCTGACCATGTCCTTGAGAGCGCATAATCAAAATGGTGAGGACGTGCTGTCCTTCGACAACGCGGCGATGGTCAAGCTGCCGCCAAAGGCCGATGCCTGACAAATAAAAAGCCCGCCAATCCGGCGGGCTTTTTTCTAAACAATTGTTGGTTCTCAGTCGCCTTCGAATGAAACCAGCGTGCGCACGGGCACGCCGAGCGCTTCCAGCTTCTTGCGTCCGCCGAGATCCGGCAGATCGATGATGAAGCAGGCGGCAACGATATTCGCCCCCATCTGCAACAATAGCTTGGCAGCGGCTTCCGCCGTGCCGCCGGTGGCGATCAGATCGTCAACGAGAATGATGCGTTCGCCCTTCTCGATGGCGTCGCGGTGCATCTCCATTTCGTCGATGCCATATTCAAGGCTATAGGCGATGCGCACCGTATCGCGCGGCAGCTTGCCCTTCTTGCGGATCGGCACGAAACCGGCGGAAATCTGGTGCGCAATGGCGCCGCCAAGAATGAAGCCGCGCGCTTCGATGCCTGCTACCTTATCCACCTTGTTGCCGGCAAAAGGATAGACCAGTTCGTCGACCGAGCGGCGGAATGCCTGCGCGTCGCCCATCAGGGTCGTTACGTCGCGGAACTGCACGCCGGGTTTGGGATAATCCGGAATGGTTCTGATGGCATCCTTCAAAGTGGCTTTGAGCCCGGATTCCATTGTCGGTCCTTTCAATTTGAACTTTTCAGCGACACCGGAACGCCTCGACTGGAGAGCGGTCCCGTGACCTGCATCCCTTCCTCGTCAACGCGCCCGACAAGGCGATCAAGACGCCTCTGGCTGTTACGCTCTTTTCAATCACGATATCGCAGCCACGCCAAGCTTATTCGCGCTGGAGTGAGAAAAACGCCTGTTCTGGCGTTGGGTTTGGCTGATGCCGATTGTAAATCAGCCCCCAACAAACAAAAAGGGCGCCTTTTCGGGCGCCCTCTTTTCAATGATCACCTGATTGCTCAGTGCTTAACGTCAGACCAGATCGACCGCTTGGCGATATAGGCCAGACCCGCAAACAGAATCAGGAACACAATCACGCGGAAGCCGGTGCGCTTGCGCTGTTCCAGATGCGGTTCTGCGGCCCACATCAGGAAAGCCGACACGTCACGCGCATACTGGTCCACCGTCTGCGGCGAGCCGTCATCATAGGTCACCTGACCGTCGTTCAACGGCTTGGCCATGGCGAGCGCCTTCGCCGAGATGAAGTACGGATTGTAATGCGTACCTTCGGCAATCTGCATGCCCGCTGGCGGCTGCTCATCGAAGCCGGTCAACAGCGAATGGATGTAGTCCGGGCCACCTTCGGCATATTGCGTGAAGATGTCGAAGATGAACTGCGGGAAGCCGCGTTCAACTGCGCGCGCCTTCGCGATCAGCGAAAAGTCAGGCGGAGCCGCACCATTGTTTGCAGCCGCAGCAGCGGCAGCATTCGGGAATGGCGCCGGGAAATGGTCGGTCGGCAACGCCTTGCGGGTGAACATTTCACCTTCGCCATTCGGGCCGTCCTGCACTTCATATTCCGCAGCCAGCGCCTTCACCTGTTCCGGCGAATAGCCGAGGTCTTCCAGCGTGCGGAAGGCCACCAGGTTCATGGAATGGCATGCCGAGCATACTTCCTTATAGACCTTCAGACCGCGCTGCAGCTGTCCCTTGTCATAGGTGCCGAACGGGCCGGCAAAGCTCCACTTTTCCTGCTTTGGATGGTGGATCGGGAAATGCGCCGGTTCCGCCGCATTGCCGCCCTCCTCAGCAAAGGCACCGCTCATGGAAAGACCAAGTGCGACCAGCGGAGCGATACCAAAGGCAGCGAAGCTCTTGAGGATGTTTTTCATCGTTACGTCCTTCATATCTCTCGCTGGTTCAGCCCTTGATTTCCACGGGGGCAATCTCGGCCTTGCCTTCGCTCTTCGCCAGCACAGCCTCGGTGATCGAGTTGGGCAAACGCTTCGGCGTCTCGATCAGGCCGAGAACCGGCATGATGACGATGAAGAAAGCGAAATAGTAAAGCGTACCGAGCTGCGCCATGAAGACATAGGAGCCTTCGGCAGGACGCGAACCCAGCCATCCAAGGAAGATGGCGTTGATCACGAAGAGCCAGAAGAACAGCTTGAACCACGGGCGATAGACAGCCGAACGAACCTTCGACGTATCGAGCCACGGAACCACGAAGAGGATAGCGATCGAACCGAACATGGTCAGAACGCCGCCGAGCTTCGAATCGATCGGGCCGATGTTGAAGGTGATGGCGCGCAGCATCGCGTAGAACGGCAGGAAGTACCATTCAGGAACGATGTGAGCAGGCGTCTTGAGCGAGTCGGCCGGGATATAGTTATCCGGATGACCGAGGAAGTTCGGCATGTAGAAGACGAAATAGGCGAAGAACACGAAGAAGACGAGCGCGCCGAAAGCGTCCTTGATGGTCGCATAGGGCGTGAACGAAACCGTGTCGGTCTTCGACTTCACTTCAATGCCGGTCGGGTTGGTCTGGCCGGTCACATGCAGCGCCCAGACGTGCAGGATGACGACGCCGGCAATCATAAACGGCAGCAGATAGTGCAGCGAGAAGAAGCGGTTCAGCGTCGGGTTGTCGACCGCGAAGCCGCCAAGAAGAAGCTGCTGTATCGGCTCGCCTATGACCGGGAAGGCCGTGAAGAAGCCGGTGATAACCGTTGCACCCCAGAAGGACATCTGGCCCCATGGCAGCACGTAGCCCATGAAGGCGGTCGCCATCATGAGAAGGAAGATCACCACGCCGAGGATCCACAGAAGCTCGCGCGGCGCCTTGTAGGAGCCGTAGTAGAGACCGCGTGCAATATGCAGGTAAACGGCGATGAAGAAGAAGGATGCACCATTGGAGTGCATGTAGCGCAGAAGCCAGCCGGAGTTGACGTCGCGCATGATCTTTTCGACGGAATTGAACGCAATGCCCGTATCCGCAGCATAGTGCATCGCCAGAACGATGCCGGTCAGAATCTGCGCGATGAGCATGAAGCTCAGAATGCCACCGAAGGTGTACATGTAGTTCAGGTTACGCGGCGTTGGATAAGCCACGAAGGAATCATAGACCAGACGCGGCAAGGGAAGCCGTTCGTCCACCCATTTTTCGATGCCGGTCTGCGGCGTATATGTGGAGTGTCCACCACTCATGTCTTCTCTCCCCAAGTCCTGTTTTAGCCGATCCTGATGACCGTATCGGAAGTGAACGCATATTGCGGAATGTGCATGTTTTCCGGTGCCGGGCCGCTGCGGATACGACCCGCAGTGTCATAGGTCGAGCCATGGCATGGGCAGAACCAGCCGCCGAATGCGCCGGATTCACCAAGCGGCACGCAACCCAGATGGGTGCAAACGCCGATCATGATGAGCCAGTTTTCCTTGCCTTCACCTGCCGAGCGGGCAACGTCGGTCGCCTGTGCGTCGGATGGAAGGTTGGCATTGCGGGCGACCGGATCCTTGAGATCACCGAGAGCCGCGCTCTTGCCTTCTTCCACTTCCTTGGCGGAACGGTTGCGGATGAATACCGGCTTGCCGCGCCATTTGACGGTCAGGGACGCGCCTTCTGCCAGAGAAGAAACGTCAACTTCGATGGAAGCGGCTGCGAGTGTCGAAGCGTCTGGACGCATCTGGTCGATAAACGGCCATGCCAGTCCGCCAACACCGACCACACCGGCCATTCCCGTCGCAATATAGAGAAAATCACGCCGTGTCGGCTCAGCCGTGTCGTGTGCGCTCACGTGCCAACTCCCTTTTAATCTGCATGTTCAATTGAACTCTCCCCTCGTCCGCTTTTGCACCTGCGCAAAAGTTATCCCGCAAGTGCTCGCAGGACGAAATTCCCTCCATCTCACTATCCGGTTTATGCGTGTAAAAAACGCTTGTCCAGACACCAAGCCCTTAGGACGGCACGATGTCGCAGGCGGATTTGCTTGATTAATTTGATGGATACACAGCAAAGCTGCGGCCAAGGCTAAAGACCGGCCCGGATGACCGGAAGTTTTCAGTTTTCGCCGTTCTCTGCAAGAAACCCGCCAGACTGGCGCGCCCAGAGGCCGGCATAGATACCACCTTTGGCAATCAGTTCCTCATGTGTGCCTTCCTCGACGATCCGGCCCTGGTCCATGACCACCAGACGGTCGAGTGCGGCAATGGTCGACAGACGATGTGCAATGGCAATCACCGTCTTGCCTTCCATGAGTCGCTTCAGATTTTCCTGTATCGAGGCTTCGACTTCCGAATCGAGCGCCGAGGTCGCCTCGTCGAGAATCAGAATGGGCGCATCTTTCAGCACGGCACGTGCAATGGCGATGCGCTGGCGCTGGCCGCCTGAAAGTTTCACACCGCGCTCGCCCACGAAAGCATCGAACGACTTGCGACCCTGAAAATCTTCAAGATTGGCAATGAAACCGTCAGCTTCCGCCTGCCGGGTCGCCTTCTGCAATTCCTCGTCGGTGGCATCGTCACGGGCCAGCATGATGTTATCGCGCAGCGAACGGTGCAAAAGCGCAGTTTCCTGACTGACCACCGCAAAGGCGCGACGCAGTGAGGTCTGCGTGACGTCGCGTATATCCTGCCCATCCACCTCAATGGTGCCCTTTTCGACGTCGTAGAGGCGCAGGATCAGATTGACCAGCGTGGTCTTGCCCGCGCCGGAATGACCGACCAGCCCCACGCGCTCACCACCTCGCACCGTCAGATTGATGTTCTGGAGAACGCCTGCGCCCTTGCCGTAATGGAACGTCACGTCGCGCACATCGATGCGCGCATCGCTAACCACCAGCGGCTTTGCACCCGGCCGGTCTTCAAGGCCGAGCGGCGCAGAGACGAGGCGCATGGAATTTTCGATCAGCCCCAGCTGGCGCAACATGCCGTTGAGCTGCATCATGAGACGTCCAAGCAGCATGTTGAGACGCAGCACGAGACCAAGCGTGAACGACACCTGACCGACCGTGATGGCATCCTTTGTCCACAAATCGATGGCAATTGCCGCAACGCTCACGATCATCAGGCCGGACAGGGCCGTCAGCGACACGCGCACGCCGGTCAGCGACCGCATGAAAGGCAGGATCGCAGCAAGATAGCGTTCGAAACCATCGCGCAGGTAGCGCTCGTCATCATCCGCAGTGTTGAGCTTGATGGTTTGAATGTTGGAATAGCTGTCGACGATCCGCCCGTTGATCATGGAACCCGCTTCGGCGGAAGCTTCTGCATTCTTGCGGATTCGCGGCAGAAAACGCCAAGCGATGAAGCCGAAAGCAATGATCCAGACGATGACCGCTGCGGCCAGCCGCCAGTCGAGCCGACCGACCAGAAACAGCGTGGTGACGCTGTAGATCGTCATGAACCAGACGGACTGGATGAGACTTTCGATCAGGTCGCCCGCCGCCTGCCCCGCCTGCCAGACCTTTGTGGCGATACGCCCTGCGAAATCATTCTGGAAGAAGGCATAGGACTGGCGCAGCACATAGGAATTCGCCTGCCAGCGGATCATGTTGTAGAAGCCGGGCGACATGGTCTGGTCTTCCAGCAAGGTCGTTGCCGCGGTGACGACCAGCCGGATCACCAGAACAGTGA
>Ga0153948_1001290_pt1 | contig 12875 bp, 18 predicted proteins | sample TSNJ032MetaG_FD_104696 | JGI IMG/M metagenome (GOLD analysis project Ga0153948, IMG submission 104696) | Attine ant fungus gardens microbial communities from New Jersey, USA - TSNJ032 MetaG | ecosystem: Host-associated > Fungi > Mycelium > Unclassified | place: USA: New Jersey, Wharton State...
ACACGCTCACGCAACTCAATTGGATGCGGCTTGCCCATGGTGCATCTCCTTCCATGAAACAAGTGAATCACAGATCAAGCCAAACGGGAATCCCGAATCCGGTTAACAGCGACATGCTTTAGCGTCCAGTCGAGATGACGATTTCATCAAGATATTACATGTCGCCGAGCTGGCTGGCGCACCCGCCGCCAGCATATCTCCATACGCAAAACGAGTGGATAACGAAGATCAATCAAGAAGGTCTGGGCAATCACTTCCGCCGGAAATCAGTGGCTGATATAACTTCTTCAGCGACGGTTTCAAATGGCGAGCGATTGTCATAAGCGAATTGATTCTTACGGATCATTGGGACAACCTCGAAGCCTGCCCACAGCGTTTTTCTACTCTTGCGGCGAAGTCCGATAAATAAGTAACCGTAGTCATGCGGAGGGATGGTTATGAATTGGGTCAGTTGGATCCCTGCAATTGCCATTATCATCTGGGTTTCGGTGGTGGCCACCTGGTGGATGAAAAACAAAAACTGAAGATTCGGACATAAGGCGGGCGAGGTCGGGGGGCATGCTTGTCAGCAGATTGTACAATCTGCCCGGTTACTCGGGCCAGAAACGACCCGATCTCGACCCCATGCTCCGGCGTGCTACCAAGGCGCCAGGACGACAAAATCGGAATCCCTCTGCCGCCAGCGATGGGGTAATCGTAGCATTATATGGCGCGCGCTTAAGGGACGTGGTTTGAAACGCACATAGGCGGCTATCAACACGGTGTCGATGACTGGGGACGACCTGTCGGCAGGGCTGGCAGAGTTTTCGCCCTTTGCGTTAACGGATAATCGGGATGGCACTGCCTGAACTGAGCGGCGATTGCTTCCGTCCGCCGCTGAACGAACAAGCGCAACTGAAGGTTACACGTAGGTAGAATTCATGCAAGTTATCTCGATAAGAGTGGTATAGTGTATCTCAACGCGCAATTTGGCGCGTTCGATCGTTGAAAATCGGATATCACCATGAAAAATGCACAATGGATAAATTCCGCTGTTGGCGGAGCGATCATTGGTGCGATTGCAACAATGACTGTTGGTTTTACCTTCGGCGGCTGGATCACGGGAGGGACGTCAGATCGTTTGATCGCATCCAACATGTCCGACGGTATAGCACTCGCGCTAACACCATACTGCCTGGAAAAATCAAAAAATGATCCGGAGGCGGTGAAGGTGATGGCCGAATACAAAGCTGCACCCGCTTATTCGCGCCGCTCGCTCGTCGAAAAATCAGGCTGGGCCACGCCGTTGGGAGCGGAGGAGCCAAACGCTGCGCTCGCTGCAGCATGTAGCAATGCGCTTGCTAAGGCGCTTTAGAGCAGCTGCAAGCGCACAATACCAGGAGGCTGACATGAAAAAGGAGCGTCCATCCACAGTGCCTGAACCCAATCAACCTGTACGTCCGCGTCATGAAGAGGAACAGGCAGCCAGCAAAGGTGATCTCAGAAATGCTCATCGGCAGATGAGCTCGCCATCCCGGGACTGGACCAAGCTTGCAAATATCTTGCGGCGCGCGTGCGGTGGATTTTCCCGCTCGCGTACGGGACATCATGGATCGAGAGGTGGTAAACCCGATGAGAAATGATACAACCGCGCTCGAACGGAAGGTTCTGGCTCACGAACAGATACTACAGGTCCTGATCGGCCATCTGGCTGAGAGTGAGCCCAAGTTTCTGGATCGATTGAAGGCAGTGTTTACCCGTCATCATAATCTTGGAGTAAATGAGCAGGACTATTTTGACACAGCTCAATATGCGGAGCAGTTCATCCGCGAAATTGAGAAGATGCAACAGTACAAGGCAACAAGGTAATCATTGTTGGCTCACGTAAAAACAAACAGTTTTATGAACCAGTATTTTCTTCGCATATCGAGACCATAAGTGTTTGCGTAATATTCTGGCTCATAAGGCGCAGAATTTATTGACTGAGTTAACTAATTGGGCGTTGCGATCCCAAGAATCAGCAATTCGGCCCCAACGAGGGGGACACACCATGTCTTCCATTACTCGCCTGACATATATGGGCCCGAAGATTTCGCACTGCTGCGCGCATTTTTGTTTCGTCGGGCTATTCGCTTGATGGTGGGGATAATCTACTGCCGCGGACTATTTCTGCAAAACAGCTTTTCGAAATCTTCCGAGAAGGACGCCACAACCCCGGTCAGATTCTAGAGGCACTTATCGCAATACGCACGGTACGGCTATGCGGGAGTATTCAGTGGAGTATGAATTTATGGGGAAATGAAAGCAGATGATACGGAGTTCAGATTTCTATCGTAACAAGGAAGACAGATCTTTCATTCCCCGATAGCGGTGTGTCGTATTCGGTTCATGAACGGAAGATGCTTTCTAATCGCTATTAGAAGCGCGCGTTTCATCTTTTGCATCCGCTGTCCTGAAGAACAAAGAAATCTCGACCGATTTTGGTTTTCAAGACATATATGCAGAGCAGTCTAGCAACGCCAGAATGCAGGATCAAATGACGATCTGTTGCTATGGCAAACGGCAAGTAAGGGATTGTCATGATTATCAAGGTAGGCGCTGCAAGGCGCGAATGGGCAGATACAGCCACGATTTATGACGAAGCGCTGAAGGAATCTCATGCAGAAACAACCTCTGATGGAGAACTTCAGATCAGTTTTATTGCATCCGGCATTCATGGCCGAGACCGTGATTCATCACAGTACCGATATACAATGATCCTTACACAAGGGGAGTTAGCAATTCTAACGTCACGATATAGAATTTGTTGATCTTCCCTATTTTGAGCGCCGCCCGTGAATAGCGATGAAGCCGTTGGGTGACGGCTATGTTTAAAGCCATCCGATGACGACAACGATATTCGCCGAAATAACGGCAGTCTCATACGCGGTTGGCTGTGGTGCTTTTGACGCACAACTCTTGACTGGCAATCAAATGGCTGATCGATTGTCAATTCGCGCCCTATACGAACATTCAAGGCGACAACAAAAAACAACCTTAAATTACAGTTTAGGCAGAATTCGCGCGAAAATTGATTGCGATGGTGCTATACTCAAAGTCCAACGCATAATTATGTGCGTTCGATCGTTAAAGATCGGATACCTTCATGAACAGGTTTGAATGGTTAAAGCCCGCACTCGGCGGAGCATTGTTTGGTGCCATTGTGGCAATTGCTATCGGGTTTTCCGCCGGAGGTTGGGTCACGCATGACACGTCTGAGCGCCTGATTGCATCTAACATGTCTGACGGGGTGGCACTCGCTCTGACGCCTTACTGTCTTGAAAAATCCAAAAACGATCCGGCCGTTGCAAACATCCTGGCTGAGTTTAAGGCCGCCCCAGCTTACTCACGCCGGACTCTTATCGAGAAGACAGGATGGGCAACACCGTTGGGAGCACAGCAACCCAACACCGCGCTGGCAACTGCGTGCGGCAACGAACTTGCCAAGGCGCTTTAATATGGTGGGAAGCCGAATGAGGAGGCGATAATGAATAAACAACCTAACCGTTCCATTGCATTGGAAACTGTTTCTGCACGCTCACAGCACGATAACGAAATGACGGCCAGCCGCAGCGATCTCAGAAGCGCTCATGAACAGATGACCTCGCCATCTAAGGATTGGACACAGCTTGCGAACATTCTCAGGCGTTCTTGCGGCGGCTTCTCGCGTTCCCGGTCGCCGCGTCATTCTTTGCCGAGGAGTAAACGCAATGGCTAATGACACCACAGCACTGGAACGGAAGGTTCTTGCACACGAGCAAATACTTCAGGTCCTTATCGGGCATTTAGCCGAAACCGAACCCAAGTTTCTGGACCGGTTGAAAGCCGTGTTCACGAACTCTCATGTTCCGGGCTCCAATGAACAGAGCGCCGTTAATACAGCACAGTATGCTGAAAGTTTCATTCATGAAATCGAGAAGATGCAAAAGTATAAATTGACGCGTTGATTTCCTTTGCATTATAATTATATAAATCATGTTTTGCTAAACCAATTTTAAGCGCATTAAGCTATAAATATATGCTTGCGTTTTATTTATAAATGGCGCAATATTTATCATCCTCAGCAATCGAAACGGGCGCTGTCGTTGGGAGATAATAATCTCCGGCCCCAAAAAAAAGGAAGGGGACACAGGATGTCTTCTGCTTCACGCCTATCCTACTTTGGCCCTGAAGATTTCCCTTTGCTTCGCGCTTTCCTTCAACGCTCCGGATATTCGCTGGAGGGGTGCGAAAAACCAGAAGCACGCCTGGAAGCTGCCAAACACCTTTGTGAGATCTTCAGCGACGGGCGTCGAGATCCTGTGCAGATGCTGGACATGCTTCTGGCAGTTCGCGCCCAACGCTTGTCACAATCTAATCAAAGAGAACTGGAAGCCTGGGAGAATGAAGGCGGCTATACGGCCCCGAAAGTCGCGAAAAAGTCCTCAGTTTTGCGGTGGCCTCCTCGAAAGAAGCTTCGATTGAGATTGGCCGGTGGCTGATAATATGAGTTCCCCGATAACAAGCATTGATGCGAGAGCGCAGAGGGTTGAATTTCATCACAACAAACTCGATTCCGCGATCCGGAATATTGTGCGGATGGAAAACAGGATCCGGGAACCGTTCAGTGTGAGATGTCTAGCCAAATGCATGCGCTCGATGCTTTTACCGTGGTTGAAAAGCTATTTGAGCTCTAACGCGGCGACTCCGAATGGGGATCTAGAGGCCAATCTCGTGATGGTTTGTCAGGGCTGGTGTCGTCTCAATGAAACCTGATCAATCTGGCGAGGAGCATATTTCAGTCGAGAAATCGTTGGATCGTAAAGTGAGCGTGTATCTGATCGCGTTTCTCATCATATGCATCGACATCGGATTGGTCGCATGGGTGCTCGGTTCCTACGTTTATTAAGCACGAGGCAGTCATACAGGACTAAAATGTATGCCTTCCCACAAGAATGAAGTCTGCACTACCATGTATGTCGATGTTTCGTACATCCACGCTCAACAATCCGTCGCCTTTTTTTGATGACAACTGGACAAGCTTGCCTGAACACGCTTGTCGGAGCATGTCCAAGCTCGCCCATATTGTGCCTTTTGTGAAAGTCTTTTCGCCTTCCTTAAGTATGGAAATACTGTAGTGAACTGCTCCAAGGTTCTTCCCTGCGCAGAACAGATCACCAGCGGAGTTGAAAGTAGACATTGGCATATTCGTATCCTTATAAGGATGTTGCGATATTTCAGACAATGATTCACTATATTTGTTGATTATAACGATTGTATTTACTATACGATAGTATCGAATTTTAGTGAAAAACTGTATTTGCTTTTGCGGATTATTTGCGCGAAATAAAATAACATAAATTTTTTGAAATTGGTGAATAAAAGAAGTCCATGCATTGGGCTTTACATCTGATATGCGAGCGTTTCCGCGAGAACTGAAGAAAAAATGGGAAGCGGCACCCTCTGTTTGGTTTTAAAAGAACGGTGGCTAGGCGTTTTCTGGGGAATTACCGTATCGCCCCGCCTCGCTTGTTGGAGCGATACAGTTCTAATTAATGCCTTTTGGTTTTTATTAAGTCGTTGGCAGGGGTAGGGAAGCGTCCTGCAACAACTTCCGTTGACGCAATTTTCTTTTTGGATTTGTCTTGTTTTGGCTTTCTAATTTCGCGATTACTGCGTTTTTGTCCTTTGGACATTCTGAAAACCTTCTGTTATCGAGTAATTGATTATTTCTTGTGCGCGCAATTATTCCTATGTGGGTCAAATCACGACTCGAGATTCGTCCCCATTCTCAGTTACGTGACGCTGAGAACGCTTCGACGGTGCTCGCGATTGCCAGCAACCAGATTGGAATTCTGCGATAAGCAGTTTTGCTGCGGCCAGGTGTGCGGCTCGGTTTTCTGCGGTATCGTAAAGTCGATAGCCGGCGCGTCGCAATATTTCACGCATCATTCGAAAGTCGGTAGGTCCAAAGTAGGGCTTGAGAATTTTGGAAGACATTTTGTCCTCCTTGTATTGGGGCTGGAGTTTCCACTCGCAACCGACAGCGCCCGTTTCAAAAGCTGTCGAGGCTTGCACCATGCGCCTTATATTTTAGCAAAGCAACTGAGGCTGAAATGCAACAGTAGGTAGGCTCGCCTTTTACTTCAAGATTAGCATCTCCGCTCATGTGGCCGGCGATGAGGACAACCAGCTTCTTGGTTCCGATGCGAACGAGGCGTTCTTTTCATCATCCTCTGGCAATGACGTACTTGACGGTGGGAGCGGAAACGATACGCTCGTCGATCAGGGCATTTTGGAGAGCAGCGGAGACGATCGCCTTTTCGGTGGCGAAGATAGGTGGGGCGGTTCGGATGAGCTCACTGGCGGTCCCGGTGCTGATACCTTTTCCTGGTTCCTGCTTCCACCATCTGGCGAAGGCGTCAACCGCATTCTCGACTTTGATGGTGCAAGCGGCGACAAGATCGGGTTTTCCGAAACGGCGCAAGGAGTTACGGGAATAGACGAATTTGATGCTTCCCTTGCGGCATCACACAATGTGGAAGACGGTGTTTACGTCTCCTTCAACGGTGCTGATGATTTCGGCATCCTCGTCGAGAATGTGTCGCTCGCGGACCTGTCGTCCAGCGACATTGTCTTTGACGTTGGCGGTGCTTAAAGAAACAATAAGGCCATTGCTGGCCTATCCTTTATAAAGCTCCGTTGGAAAAAATGGGTTGGCTAAAATCAGGCTGGTTTCGTGGACGTTAAGTGGATCTGAGCTTTCTTGACGAGCAAGGCGACCTTTTCCGCTAGTGCACTCGGTGCAATGCCGAAGGCTCGTACGACATTATGCGCTGTCAAAGGCGGCGAATGAATAGATCACGTTCTTGACTGGCAATCTGGGAATGAAACGACGGGCGCGGTTACTTAGTCTCAATTCGATTTAGTTTAACAATTTCATCATGTGTGATGCCGCCTTGAAACCGCATGAATCTCTCAATCAGGCGATCTCGATTAACTGGCGCATTAAGCCTGTCAGCCGATTCCAGTGCCAGAACCAATTCGTCCTTGGTCAGCTCCGTGCAATAGGCGGGCGTTCCGGGTTGTTGTCGCCAGGATTCCGATAGAACACCGGCATCGACTGCGTCGAAACCAGTTTCCTCGACGAGCCCCATGATGACCGATTTGGAAGCTGGCCCGTCACCGGACACAGGTATTGCTATGCGGCCTCGTGTTGCTTTTGGCTGGCCTCGTTCGGCTAAAGTGATCGCCAATGCAGCATTCCAGGCCTTGATAACCGGAAGTCCAAGTTGCAGCTCGACCCAGGCGCTCTCCAGTATGCCATCATCTACTCCTGAAATCACACCGTCGCGAAACGGATAGTAGTTCGAAGTATCTACAATAATGGTGCCGCGAGGGACTTTCAAAAAACGACACATGAGATCTCGATTGTTTCCAAAAGGGATCGCGAGAATAACGACGTCGACATTTTCTAGCGCCACCTCCTTCGATACGGCGATCGCGCCGATGTCGTGCGCCAGAGTGCGAAGAGATTCCGGACCTCTTGAGTTTGCTATTTTAACTTCATGGCCGGAAGCTGCGAGCTTCCTTGCGAGGGTAGCTCCAATATTGCCCGCGCCGATAATACCGATTTTCATAAGAGATTCCTTCAGTTATGGAATAACTGCTCAACTAGACCGGTAGGCCGGATTGTTTGCGCAGGCTTTTATCGAATGCTGCTTCAGGTACCAGACGGCGCAGTAATCGTATTTTTCCAGCGAGCTTTCCGGCAGTGTAGCGGCGCTTGGGAGAGGTTGCAGTTGCGGCTGCGAGAACCGTAGTCGCTACCGTTTCGGGGGCATCTCCGACAGCGATCTGATCGCGCAAGTGCTCCGACATCGTAAAGCGCATCGGTTCATACAGCCCGATAGGCTGATCGGGCTTAAGTACGTTTTCCTCGAAGGAGGAGCGAGTATAGGCAGGCTCGATCAGAATGACCCGAATTCCGAACGTGCGAACTTCATGATCGAGAGATTCTGAATAGCCCTCGATCGCATGTTTAGTGGAGGCATAAAGAGCGTTGTAGGGCGACGGGACGAGACCGAGTATCGAGCTCATATTTATAATACGGCCCGACTTCTGTTTCCGCATTACGGGTAGAACTGCGTTCGTAACACGGATGACACCGAAGACATTCACATCAAATAAGGTTTGCGCCTGAGCGACTGAGGATTCTTCCGCGCCGGCCAGGAGGCCAATACCGGCATTATTTACCAGCACATCAATCGAGCCAGCTTCCGTCAAGACAGCGTCGACCATCTTTGCTACCGATGCCGCGTCTGTAACGTCACACGGCACCATGGTAATGCCGTCGAGGTTCTCGAAACTTGCGCGCCTGCTTGTCCCGAACACACGGTATCCGTCGTTAAACAATGCTTTTGCAGTGGCCAGGCCGATGCCGGAAGATGCTCCGGTGACAATAGCAACATCAGGTTTTGAGCGATTCATGGGGGCGGTCCTCAGTGTTTCACGACTAACGGCAGTAAGTCGGTCTGTCCGGATTTTGTTTCTGTTTCAAATTTCGTCGTTCCAACGACGGAAGAGCACGCTGGCATTCACGCCTCCGAAGCCGAAACCATTGGAAAGTGCATACTCCATGACTTTCGACTGGGCTTTTTTCGCCACGAACTCGAGACCTTCACCGGCACTATCCGGGTCGTCCAAATTAAGAGTGGGTGGTGCGATCTGGTCACGCAGAGCGAGGATCGTAAAAATCGCTTCAAGCCCGCCGGCTGCGCCGAGAAGGTGGCCAGTCGCCGATTTGGTTGCACTGACAGCGACGTTAGTCTCGGCGCCGAATACGGATCTTATGGCCCTTATTTCTCCCAGATCTCCGATCTGTGTAGAGGTTGCGTGTGCATTAATGTGACCGATATCATCGGGACGAATGCCGGCCTGTGATATTGCAATCTCGATTGCCCGTCGCGCTCCGCCCCCATCTTCCGGGCCAGACGTGATGTGATGTGCGTCAGCAGATGTGCCGTAACCCACAAGCTCGGCTAGCGGCTTGGCACCGCGTGCCAAGGCGTGACTGAGAGCTTCGATCACAAGGATGCCTGTACCTTCGCCCATAACAAACCCGTCGCGTTGTGTGTCGAACGGACGAGAGGCTTTTTCCGGAGTATCATTGAAACCCGTTGACAATGATCGTGCGGCTGCAAATCCGCCCAGGCTGACTTCGTTGATGCAGGCTTCGGTCCCGCCACATATCGCGATATCGGCTTCGTTGGATCTGATGAGGCGTGCGGCGTCTCCGATTGCCTGAACGCCAGCCGCACAGGCGGTTACCGGTGCTCCAATTGGCCCTTTAAAACCATGTCGAATAGACACCTGTCCTGCCGCCAGATTGACGAGGAACGACGGAACGGTGAACGGTGAACGGTGAAAGACGACGGGCACCTTTTTGGTCAACGGTTCTGACAGCTGCAGTGATTGCGGGAAAACCGCCAATGCCGGATGCTATGATAGTGGCAGTGCGCTCTTTCTCGGTTTCCGAAACCGGTTTCCATCCAGCCTGGTTCAGCGCTTCTTCAGCCGCTGCCAGGGCGAATAATATGAAACGGTCTACCTTGCGCTGATCTTTTGGGGCAAGAACACGATTGGGATCAAAGCCGGCCTCGGCATCTTCCGATATTGTTGGCACCACGCCGCCGATCTTCGATGGCAAATCGCCCACAATGTCATTGGATAGTCGTTTCACGCCTGAACGACCGGCAAGCAAACGGGACCAGGTTACCGGCACATTGGCTGCAAGGGGACTGATTGCCCCCATTCCTGTCACAACGATACGACGCATGATGAATACTCCGACTTCAATCCATTGATTCCGAAGGCGCGCCAGCCAGACCACTCATTCGTCTTGCTTCGGCAGCTGCAGCATCGAGAAATCGTCTGGATAGGTCTTTATCGTTTACAACGCGAGAAAGCGTAACGGCACCAACCATGATGGAGAGCAGTGCCATGGCTTTGTCGCTTCTTTCTTGTGATGGTGTGCTAGTGAGCAGTTCATCAAGAACTGCCAGATGACCACGGATTCCATCCTCGAAGGGAGCTTTCACATCCGGACTTTGACGTGCAACGTCCGCCCCGAGCGCCACGAGAGGGCATCCATCTCCGATTTCATCCCGATGGTCGAGGGAGAGATAGAGATTCAAAATCGCTTCCAATTGGGCGGCGTTGCCCGCAGCAGCGTCGGCCCACCTTCGAGTAGCGCCTTCCATGGCGCGGCGTGATGCTTTGGCCGCAAGATCATCCTTTGATTCGAACTGCTTATAAAAGCCCCCCTGTGTCAGGCCGGCGCCCTTCATTAAGTCCTTCAGTCCGATGCCATCAAAGCCATGTTCGCGGAAAAGCCTGCTTGCAACATCGATCACTGTCTCGCGATTGGCTTCCGCCTGCGCCCGGCTGACTCTCATTTGCCGTCTCCTTTAGATTTCATTTGACATCTATAGCAGGTTTAGATTTTAATCGCAATCTAAATCAATCGCATTTGTCCGTTTAGAAGGTCCACCTGCTATGAACCGCAAACACGTTTTGACATTAGGCAGCGGCATTGCTGCATTGGGTGTCGCTGCGTTCCTCTTATTTGAAGTATCCGGCCATAAGCGGACTGATGTCGACCCACGTAGTGCACCAGCTCTGGTTCGTCTGGTCGCAGCCCAGTCACCTGGCTCCCAGACACGTTCATTTACCGGTACGGTCGAAGCAAAAATCCAGAGCAATCTCGGATTCCGTGTTCCGGGGAAGATTGTCGAGCGCCTGGTGGACGTCGGACAACAAGTCAGGGCTGGGCAAGCTCTTATGCGCATTGACGAGACAGATTTGCAGTTGGCATTGACTGCGAAGCGAAATGCGGTTGATGCAGCACGGGCACTCCTCGTACAGGCTCAGGCCGACGAACGGCGCTATGCGATCCTGGTTAGAAAAGGACTGGCAGCGACTCCGCAGCGTTACGAACAGGCAAAGGCTGCTCTCGACACGGCTTCAGCTCAGCTATCGGCCGCAGAGGCAGAAGCCCGCGTTGCAGAAAACGAAGCCAGCTATTCGGTTCTGACCGCAGATGCTGACGGTACGGTCGTAAACACTATGGGTGAACCGGGACAGGTTGTCGCCGCAGGTCAGACCGTGGTTCAACTTGCTCACAATGGTCCGCGTGAGGCAGTCGTCTGGTTGCCTGAGACATTGAGGCCCCAGCTCGGATCGGTTGCCAGAGCAAACATCTATGGAAATAGCGAAAGCGGCGGTAACGCGCGCCTTCGTCAGATATCGGATTCAGCAGACGCACAAACCCGAACCTATGAAGCGCGCTATGTGCTGGAAGGGGCCGCCGCGTCTGCGCCTCTTGGGTCAACGGTTACGGTCGAGGTTTCGGATAGCAGACAGGCTACCGGTATTTCCGTGCCCATCAGCGCCGTTCTGGACAACGGAAACAGAACTGGGGTGTGGGTCGTTAATTCGGCTACCTCCAAAGTCCATCTGGTTCCGGTGACAATAGAAGAGGTAGGTCAGGAGAATGCCTTGGTCTCCGGTGTCGAAGCCGGACAGCAGATCGTTGCACTCGGCGCGCATCTCCTCAAGGAAGGGGATGCCGTTCGAACCGAGCAACCGTTGAAGGTAGCAAACCAATGAACTTCAATCTGTCTGCATTGGCGGTGCGAGAGCGTGCTGTAACGTTATTCTTCATCATATTGCTGGCGGCTGCAGGGGTTTACGCATTTCTGAGCCTCGGCCGTGCGGAAGATCCATCGTTCACGATCAAGACATTGACCGTGACAGCGGTGTGGCCAGGTGCAACTTCACGTGAAATGCAGGATCTCGTCGCCGAACCGTTTGAAAAGCGACTACAGGAATTGACCTGGTATGATCGGGTTGAAACGACAACCCGTCCCGGATACGCATATCTGACCGTCACGTTGAAAGACAACACGCCCGCAAATGCAGTTGAGGGAGAGTTCTATCAGGCCCGCAAGAAACTCGGTGACGAAGCGCGCAACCTGCCAGCGGGCGTCTTTGGCCCTTTCGTCAACGACGAATATTCTGATGTCAGTTTCGCCCTTTATGCACTGAAGGCCAAAGGAATGCCTATGCGCGACCTCGTGCGTCAGGCAGAAACAATTCGCCAGGATCTGCTGCACGTTCCAGGTGTCAAGAAAATCAATATCCTTGGCGAACGTCCCGAGCAGATATTCGTCGAGTTTTCTTACGCGAAGCTGGCCACACTTGGTATCACGGCACAGGATATAGCGACGGCTTTGCATCGGCAAAATGCGGTCACGCCGGCAGGTTCCATCGATACGCGGGGGCCTCAGGTGTTCATTCGATTTGATGGGGCCTACAACAGCATTCAGTCTGTTGCCGAAACCCCGATTGTTGCAGCTGGACGTACATTAAAGCTGTCGGATATTGCAGAAGTAAGACGCGGCTATGAGGAGCCGGCGACCTATCTGATCCGTCATCAGGGCGAACCCGCAATAATGCTCAGTGTGGTCATGCAGCAGGGATGGAACGGACTTGACCTTGGAAAGGCATTGGAAGAACGCTCGGCAACGATTGCGCAGTCTCTGCCTCTCGGGATGACGCTCGACAAGGTGAGCGATCAGGCGGTGAATATTGATGCTGCCGTCGGTGAATTCATGCTCAAATTTGCCATGGCACTTGGCGTGGTTCTCTTCGTCAGTCTCGTCAGTCTTGGCTGGCGGGTAGGAATTGTTGTTGCACTGGCTGTGCCGCTGACGCTGGCCGTGGTGTTCCTCATAATGCTGGAGACGGGCCGGTTTTTTGACCGTATCACGCTCGGTGCGCTCATTCTTGCGCTCGGGTTGCTTGTCGACGACGCC
>Ga0153948_1001291_pt1 | contig 12873 bp, 12 predicted proteins | sample TSNJ032MetaG_FD_104696 | JGI IMG/M metagenome (GOLD analysis project Ga0153948, IMG submission 104696) | Attine ant fungus gardens microbial communities from New Jersey, USA - TSNJ032 MetaG | ecosystem: Host-associated > Fungi > Mycelium > Unclassified | place: USA: New Jersey, Wharton State...
TAACATAAACAAACAAAAAGAAGATCTCCGGCAATCTCATCATATCTTGGTACACTCCCATCTTTTTAATTTTGGAAAAAAGCTATACATGAATTCACGAGCTTCTTCTTCCGTCTTATTCTGTTCCTTTAACATTCCAGACTCTTTCATGTGCTTTACGCTTACTTCAATCATTTCATCCATTGTACAATTGGAAGTAAAAGTTCCATCTTTATAACAATAAATACAATATTCTTCATTCTTGCTGTTATCACTATTGCTTCCAAGAACTTCAGTTGAATCAAGTGGCATACCACAGCTTTCACAATATCTAATTTCACTCATATCAACAATCTCCTTTTAAGTTTATTTTATCGCACTAAGACTTCTTTCATTATAGCAAAGAAGCTGGCTAAAACATAGTCTTAAAATTAGCAGGTACTCCAGCACTTAAAAAATGTCCGAATGGCACACCTTCAAAATTAAAGTGTCATTCAGACATTCATAATACATCAAGGATAATTCTGATTACAGCTTGATTGCCTAATCACAAGTTCCACATCTAGCTTTAAATCCTCACACTCTTCCCCCAGCATTAACCGGTTCAACATGTCAATGCAAACACTTCCGATGGAATCCATATCATGTTTTACAGAAGTAAGCTTAGGGCGAGTAATCTCAGCAATAATACTATCATCATAACCAACAATGCCAACCCGCTCAGGCACAGAAATCCGTTGTTCCGAAAGGAAATGAAGAACTCCGGCTGCCGATAAATCATTGGCAGCAAAAACAGCATCAATGTCAAACGACTTGGCGAATAATCTCTGCGCCGCATTATAACCATTTATCGTTCCATCCTCATATAAGATACATTCCACAAGATTTGCATCATATGGGACCTCCGCCTCTTCCAGGGCACGCCTATATCCGATATACTGGTCAATTCCCGGATAGGCACCGGCATTATCATTTTTATAATATAAATCCAATTCCCTTTTCAGATTTGGCCCCATAGACCACACGCCTACAAGACAGGCAATCCGCCTATAACCCATACGTAATAAATATTGAGTAGCAATATAACCGCCTTTTTGATAATCCTGATAAACGTGTAACCTTCCCTGAAAAACATTCCTCCGTCCACCAATTACCAAGGGGACTTTCGGCAAAAAACGTTCAATCACTTCGATATTGATTTCTTTACTGGGAAAGTAAATCAATCCGTCCAACGGAACTTGCGACAGAAACTCAATACTGGCATAATCGTCATATAATTGATTATACGGCTGCACCGTACTGATTACTACGCTCTGGCCTCTCTGGCGGGCACTTTCTACAATGTCATCTGCAATTTGTCCAAAAAAAGTGTCACGAAGATTGGGAAGAATAAGTCCGATGCTGGAAACACTTACACCCCTAATGGAACGTGCCGCAACATTGGGACTATAGTCAAGTTCCTTTATCGCATTGCATATTTTTTCTTCTAATTGCGGGTTAACATTTTTATGTCCATTAATCACACGTGAAACCGTCGTTACCGAAACCTCTGCCAATGCTGCAACATCTTTAATCGTAGGTCTAGCCATGTCAACCCTCCTTTGAAATAACGTTTTTTTATTTATAAATATAGCATAAATTTCCATTAATTACAAGTAAGATTAATTAGCTTGTCAGAAAACCAATCTTTTCTTTTTGGCAAATAACCTGGAAGGGACTTGTGCCAGTAATACTGCTATCAACATAACAAAGCAACCTATGTACTCACGAACAGTAAGCTTTTCCGCCAGGAATACTGCTCCTGATATCACACCGAATGCTGATTCCAGGCTAAGGAGCAGAGATACGGCCGCAGGATTCCCGTTTTTCTGGGCAATAATCTGCAGGTTGTAGGCAAGCGCACTGGAAATGATCCCAACATACAAAATCTGTCCCAGACAAGGCCGAATCTGTGACCATGTAGGATGTTCGAAAATCAATGCCGTGATAGCCGACAAAGTCGCTAATACTAAAAATTGTGCGCAATTCAATTCAAATGGATCGGTCTGAGCGGAAAACTGATCCAAAACCAATATATGTATTGCAAATGCAACAGCGCATAAAATAATGTATTTATCACTCGATGTAATCGTGAAAGTATCTTTTATACACAAAAGATAGATTCCTAACACCGCAAACGGCATACTGATCCATAGTGCCAGTGAGACTTTCTTTTTTAAGAATACTCCCATAATCGGAACCAGAACAATATATAATACGGTAATAAAACCAGCCTTTCCCGCAGAAGTCGCTGCCATGCCAATCTGTTGAAGATTGGTTGCGATAAAAAGCATTCCACCACAACATGTCCCTCCTATAAGCAGCACTTTGGGATCCGTTTTTATCGGTTTGGCACTTTTCTTACTGCCGATAAATATCATCAATGCCAATACAAGTGAAGCCACAAAAGCTCTGGATGCATTAAACGTAAAAGCTCCTATATAGCCTGCCGATATACTTTGAGACACCAATGAAACTCCCCTGATCATGGCCGCAAGAATTGGAAACAAAATAACGATTACCCTTTTTTTATTCATGGACAATTCCTCTCATTTGTCAGAATGCCATCAGAAATTTTCATCTGTGCACCTGCATCAATAAAGTTCTGGTAAAAGGTAGGGAATGTAACAGCGACTGCTTCCGCATCATGAATCACTGTTTCTCCTTCCGCAATCATACCCGCTACAGAAAGTGCCATGGCAATACGATGATCGTCATAGCTTTTCAAAACAGCCCCTTTAAGCCGGCCAGTTCCTTTAACCGTGAGAGAATCATCTGTTTCATCATAAATCGTGGTAATTCCCATCTTCTCAAGCGCTTCTGACATTATACTGGCACGATCCGTTTCTTTATAGCGTAAAAGCTTCACACTTAGGAACTTGGTATCACCGACGGCATAAGCAGCTGCAACCGCCAACGCCGGGAAGGTGTCTGGAATATGTCTCAGATTTATAATACTTCCGTGTAAAGGTTTGCCTCCCACGACTACAAGGCGGTGAGCTTCCTGCTCTACCGTTATATCCGCCCCCATATTCCGCAAAACTTCTACAATCGCCTTATCACCCTGGATATCCTCATAGTCAATACCATTGATGATATATTCTGAATCCGTACATACCGCTGCCACTAACGGGAATGCTGCTGCCGACCAATCCCCCGGTATTACACTTGAGAATGCCTTATATTGCTGGGAGCCAGGAATCTTAAACCAACGGTATTGCTCATCCCAAGTCAGCTGAATTCCGGCCTTATTCAACCATTGGGTCGTCATGTCCAGGTACGGCGTTTCGCTTGGATTATTAACATGAATCACCGTCTCGCCATCTAAAAGCGGTGCCGCAAAAAGCATTCCCGTCACATGTTCTGAAATCTCGCCTTCCATATGAACTTCCCCAGACTTCATCTTACCACGGACAAAAACCGGGCAGGAACCAGAACCTTCGCGAAGTGAAAACGCCGTTGCTCCAAGTTTTGTCATGGCATCCAATTCATTCTGCAACGGGCGCTTGCGAATCTGCCAATCACCGGTGATGACACTATTCATCTCCCTCACTCCTGCAACCGGGATAATAATACAGGTTGTCATGCCGGAATTCCCTGTATTTACAACATCTTCCGGAACAGATAAATTTCCACCTGTTCCATAAACCAGCCACCGGCCTTCCTGCTGCTCCACTTGCGCACCATAAGCTTTGGCAACACAAATTGCCGAAAAGCAATCCTCGCTGCATAAGGGGTTAACGATTTCGGTTACACCATCAGCTAACATACCAACCAATACACCTCGGATTGTATGACTTTTAGAAGTCGGCAATGAAATTTCTCCGTGAAGTGAGCTTTTTCTTATATAAGCGATCATTTTAATATCCTCCATAAACTTTATTTATTCACTTATGTTATTAATCTCTCTGACTAAATGGCATGCCACAAAATGCCCTGGTAATATTTCTTCTAATATCGGCGTCTTGATTTGACACTGTTCCTGTACATATGGACAACGCACGGCAAAACGGCAGCCTGGCCTGGGATCGACCGGAGAAGTAATCTCTCCTTTTATAATAATTTTTTCACGTACGCAGTGTATATCCGGAACCGGAATGGCAGTAAAAAGCGCCTTAGTATATGGGTGAAGTGTTCTGCAAAATAACTCTTCCGTTTCACTAAGTTCTACCATCATCCCTAAATACATCACCATAACATCATGGGAAATATGTTTAACCACCGATAAATCATGGGTAATAAACATATAAGTATATCCATTTTCATCCTGCAAATCCTGCATCAGATTCAAAATCTGTGCCTGAATCGAAACATCTAATGCAGATACCGGTTCATCACAGACGATGAACTTCGGATTTAAAGCCAAGGCACGTGCAATTCCAATCCGCTGGCGACGTCCGCCATCAAGCTCGTGGGGATAAGAATCCGCAAACCGGCTTGCTAAACCAACTGTATTCATCAGTCTTTCCAGTCTGTCTTCTAACTCATTTCCAGCACAGATTTTATGGATGATAAGTGGTTCCAAAATAGTTTCTCTTACTGTCATCCGGGGATTCAGCGATGCAAAAGGATCTTGAAAGATCATTTGCATATTGTGGCGGATTGTTTTCTCATCCGTTTTTTTAGTGATCTCCTCACCTCCAAAAACAACTTTTCCACCAGTTGGCTCTAACAGTCTGATGATCACCCTTCCAAGTGTTGATTTCCCGCATCCCGACTCGCCTACTACTCCCAGGGTTCTCCCCTGTTCAATTGAAAAGCTGATATCATCAACAGCATGCAATATACCTTGGGGGGTGCTGAAATACTTTTTCAAATTCTGTACTTCAAGCAGATTCGTCATATTAATTCTCACTCCTGTTCAAATTTTCATTGGTCCTACAAAAACCAGCGTTCATAGAAAGCAGCGTACATGATGACCTTTTGATATTTCTATATCCTTCGGCATCTCCCTCTCACAAATCGGCATTTTGTCAGGACATCTGGGATGAAATGGACAACCACCGGGCAAATCAATCGGGTCTGGCATAAGTCCATCTATGGACTTAAGGCGGTCAACCTTAGTTGTCAGATTTGGCAGCGCTCCAAATAGTCCTTTTGTATATGGATGGCTGGCATGGTCATAGATGTCTTCTAAGGAACCTAATTCCACAATTTTACCCGCATACATAATAGCTACCCGATCGCACGTCTCTGCCACAACACCCAAATCATGAGTTATCATCATCATTCCGGTTTTATATTCGGTCTGAAGCTTATTCATCAAGGACAGAACCTGTGCTTGAATCGTTACATCAAGAGCGGTAGTTGGCTCATCGGCAATAATCAATTTGGGCTGGCAGGCCAGTGCCATGGCAATAACAACGCGCTGCTTCATTCCACCTGAAAACTGATGTGGATAATCTCTTGTGCGAGCCGCAGTAATTCCTACAACTTCCAACATTTCACCCGCCTTTTTCTCTGCATCAATCCGGCTTATCTTTTCATGGAGGCGGATCACTTCAGAAATCTGTTCCCCCACTGTCAGAACCGGATTTAATGATGTCATTGGATCCTGAAAAATCATTGATATGTTTTTGCCTCTGATCTGACGCATCCTTCGCTTTCCGATATGCAACAGATCTTCTCCTTGAAAAAAGATTTCACCTGCAGCGATTTCCCCTTGAGGCTCCGGCAATAACCCCATCAACCCAAGAGCTGTTGTAGTCTTTCCAGCTCCCGTCTCGCCCACCAGACCAAACGTTTCCCCCTCATGGATTTCAAAGCTGATTCCATTAACAGCCCGAACCACTCCATCATCTGTAATATATTGGATTTCCAAGTTCTCTACAGACAGCAAAACTTCATTCTTCATGACTTCCTCCTATCTCTTCAGCTTTGGATCAAGTGCATCGCGAAGTCCGTCGCCAAATAAGTTCAGTGCCAATACTGTCAACATAATCGCGAATCCCGGAAATGCTACCATATACCATTGATCCCGAATATACGTTCTTGAGGCGGACAGCATTGCTCCCCATTCCGGCGTTGGCGGCTGAATACCAAGCCCTAAAAAACTCAGTGATGCAGCAAGGATGATGGCTACACCGATACCTAAAGTCACCTGAACAATAATGGGAGCCATGATATTGGGAAACACATAACGTAAAATAATCCGGCTCTTTTTACAACCAATGGAACGCGCTGCTTCAATGTACTCCTGGTCTTTGACTGTCATGGTTGAAGCGCGTACCACCCGCGCAAATTCCGGAACAGAGCTGATCGCCACAGCAATCATGGCGTTTGTCAGACCTGGTCCAAGTGTTGTCGCAATAGCAATGGCTAAAACCGTTTTTGGTATTGACATCATGATATCCATAAAACGCATAATAAGTGTATCTGCGATTTTTCCGAAAAATCCGGCAATAGCCCCAAGCACACACCCGATAGTTGCTCCGATTGACAATGAAATAAATCCTATTCTAAGTGAAATTCTTGATCCAAATATAATACGGCTGAAGATATCACGTCCATTGTCATCTGTTCCCATCAGATGCTGCCAGCTGGGAAACTGCAAAGTACTATTGTAGTCTTGAAAGTCATAAGGATATGGAGCAATAAAGTCTGCAAAAAGCGCTGTTAAAACAAGCAGAACAAGAAAAATCATTCCTGTCACTGCCAGACGGTTTCTACACAGACGCTTCCACGTTTCATGCAACTGGCTGTGTTTTTTCCTTTTTCTTACCAACATCATGATTTTGCCGCCTCCTTTTTCTCCTTCTCCTTAACATATTGGAAACGAATACGTGGATCCACAAAAGCATAAAGCAAATCAACAAACAAGTTAAGTAGGCAAAATATGACAGAAATAACCAGTACTCCACCTTGAACCAGCGGATAATTTCTGGCCTTAATGGCATCGACCATCATCTTTCCAATGCCTGGAATCGCAAAAACCTGCTCATTTACCACCGCACCGCTAAGCGTATTGGCAAACTGGATTCCAATCACGGTTATTACGGGAATCAATGCATTCTTCAGAGCATGCTGGAAAATAATGACGGTCTCCGTCTGGCCTTTGGCGCGAGCCGTGCGAATATAATCCTGACGAACCACCTCCAGCATGCTGGAACGTGTCATTCGTGCAATTGTTGCAATTGGGGCAGCACTGATACTGCAGACCGGCAGTATATAATAAAGAGGACCATATATACCGGTAGCTGGCAACCAGCCTAAGTTAACTGAAAATATTAAAATTAACATTAAAGCCATCCAAAAACTGGGGAATGATACTCCCATAAGAGCAAATACCATTACAATCCTGTCAAGTACAGAATATTGCCGCACTGCCGAAATGATCCCTGCCGGAATACCGACAGCCACAGAAAAAAGGATACAAAAGAGTGTCAATTTTGCCGACACCGGCAGCCTTGCCTTTAAAATCTCTGCAACCGGTTGTTTATCTGAATAAGATGTTCCCAAATCTCCATGAAAAATCCCCCTCATATACCTCGTATACCTGACAAAGTAATTATCATTCAGTCCCATCTCTTCCCGCAAAGCATCAACTTCCTCCTCTGTCGCCGTATCGCTGAGAAGATTTCTAACCGGATCTCCAGGGGTGAAATACATCATTGAAAAAATAATAATGGAAACGCCAAAGAGCACAGGAATCGTGATTAAAATACGCTTAATTATGTATTTATACATGTTCTCTCCTCTTGTCTTCCTGGGCTTGTTGCAAAATGCCACACGCTTCTTGGTTTTTCAATCGTCTGCATTTTGCAACAACCCCGTTACATCTATAAAAATTTTTAATCGGCAAAGTTGATTACTGTAAAGTCTGGTATATTATCTGGTGAGAATGTCATGTTCAAAACATCAGAACGAACGCCGTAGGCTGAATCAAGGAATGCCAATGGAATCACATAACACTGTTCAAAACAATAATCCATCATTTCACCATAAATGGTCACACGTTCCGCAGTATCATAGGTAACAACCCCCCGATTCAGGTAATCCTGAATTTTCTGGTCATTATGGCGCAGCGAAATAGTTCGCCAGAGCGGCCAGATCATCAGGGCCGCCTCAGGATCTGCGATAGCAGCAGTTGTACCAGTATGTGTAACCCGAAACTCACCCGCATTATTCATCGATGCATGGGTTGCTAAATCAACAACCTGTACATTAGCTTTAATGCCTACTTCAGCCCACATGCTTTGAAGAACTTCAGCAACTTGTCCGTTGTAGCTATTCTCCCAGGTAATAAAATCAAATTCAAACCCGTCAGGATAACCTGCTTCGGCCAGAAGTTTCCTTGATTCTTCTGGATTATAGGGATATGGTCCCACTGCTTTATGTCCCAAAATCATCGGAGGAATAAAACTATCCGCAACTGTGGCAGTACCTTTCCAAACAGTCTTCACCAAGGCATCTGCATTGATTGAATAAGCCATCGCTTTACGCACCCGAATATCTTTATTGATATCGAAATCATTGTTGAGCATTACATATTCAAAACGCATTGCCTGACCGCTGATCAGATTGGTAGCTTTTCCATTTGCAATACGGTCTCTGTCAGAAATCGGAATGTCAAATGCGATATCAACCCCACCAGTTTCCAGCTCCATTGTACGAGAAGAACCTTCGACAATGATACGGGCAACGAAACGATTGAACTTCATCGGTTCTCCCCAATAACCGTCAAACCGTGAAAACTCCAGATGATCACCGGTAACCCAGTTGTCAAACTTCATTGGGCCAGTTCCAATTGGTGCACGTCCAAATCCTTCTTCTCCCAGCTTCTCATAGGACGCTTTTGAAATAATGGCACCGCGAGGAGAAGCAAGACATTCCTCAAATGGTGCATATGGCTCGGTCAGATGTATCGTAATTGTATACTCGTCAACAATTTCCGTTTTATCTGTATCTAATCTCCCAAAAAAATTTTTTGTAAAAGAACTTATAGACATTTTACCCAGAGAATATGCAACATCTTCTGCTGTCATCTTATTTCCATCATGAAAATAAACATCATCGCGCAGTTTAAATTGAACCGTTAAATCATCTAGCCAATTCCACTCTGTTGCTAAACACGGTTGAAAATTTCCATCCTCATCTTTCTTAATCAAGGTTTCAAAAGTGTTAGTAACTATCAGAAATGCATTGGTCAAGTCGTGAGAGTAAGGTGCAATCGTCCCCGGTTCGCTACTGATTGCAATCGTTAAGGTATCTCTAATATTATCATCTCCATTACTTAACGTCTCAATTGCGGCCTTACTATTTACCGTTCCGTCTGCCGTACTATTACTTGTACCCCCATTTCCGCCATTGCCACAAGCGGTACAAGAAAGCAAAAGTGCCATACTTAAGATTACTGATGATACTCTTTTCATATTTCCCTCCTACTAAATTATTTGTTTTCTGCTTTAGCCAATAAGAATTAATATGTGTTTAAAATATTTCAAGGTACATAATTTGATGCAGAGAAAAAACGTTTTTTCATCGATAGCATAATAATATCACAATGTTTTATAAATTGCAATACAAAAAACGTTTTTTTTGATATTTTAACCAATAGGTTAAGTTAAATTCATTTTTTTGCTTGTAATAACGTTTTTTTGCTTTTTTTCTTGCATAAATTTCCAATTCCGAATTAACGTTTCTCCCATCCGAAAAAATCAACATCATTCATTGAACAATTTCTGATATGGATAATTTCCCTACATTCTATAAATTTTATACTTCGTATTTTAACTCAAAGAGATTCATCTGTGCCCGATGAGGGTATTCCGCAGGCGTCCATCCTCGCCGATATTTTCGTAATAGCTTTCTGTCTCAAAATAAGGTGGATCAGCTTTTCAAAGTCTTTATTCTCTACTAGTATAGTTCTGGCACAGATTATTATATTTTCGTTATTCAAAACATCAATTATTTTATATATATTTTCCACCACACCTCATTTCCATGATTTTCTTGGTTTTATAAATTTGCATAAGCAAAACCAAGGTTCCTTTTTTAACATAAATTGATGAATTATTTTCGGGCATAACATATGATCGACGCACCAGATGTTAATCTGCGAAGGAACGAAGTAATCTTTTCCTCTAACGGATGCCTTAGCCCCTTTATGGGAGAGTCCCCAGCCCGACTGATATTGTTTGCTTAGAATTTGAATTAATGAAAATCAATGGTTCCAGATAATTATTCCACTGATCCTGCATTGCCATAATCATAGCCGCCAATAGCGCCGGTTTTGCCTGCGGAAGAATCACATAAAGCAGTCTTTGCCACACATTACAACCGTCAATTTCTGCTGATTCATCCATCTCCATCGGAATCCCCATCATAGACTGCCTGATCATGAACGTATAAAATGGTCTGGCAAAGAAAAAGGGGGCGATGATTGGAATCCATGTGTCCAACAAATGAAGTTTGCTGTAAATAGAGTACAAAGGCGTCAAAACAACTTCTGTCGGAATAATCATAGTCAGAATCACAAGTACAAACACCTGATCCCTGCCCCGCCATTTTATTCTGGAAAACCCATATGCTACAATAGTAGATGACAAAACTGTACCGATTACCGATAGGGCTGTGATAATTACTGAATTTTTCAACATCTGCCCAAATTGCAGAGATGGGTATCGGTATGCTTCCAGATAGTTTGCAAATCTCAATGGCCATACCCAGAACTTTGGCGGATACAGGAAAAACTGCTCATAATTCTTCAATGAATTTAAAAAGAACCAATAAAGCGGAAACATAAAGAGTACTGCCAAAACAGTAAGTATAAAATAGCCGCTGACTGTTCTGACTGCTTTTTTACTTTTATTATTCATTATTCGCCTCCATAAAAGACCCACTTAGCAGAGGACCGAAAGAGCCAAATGGTTAATATTCCAACAATAACAAACAGGAGTATTGACATTGCATTGGCATATCCCAATTGATAATTAACAAATGCATTATTATACAGATGTAGCATATAAACCAGACTTGCGTTATTCGGGCCTCCATTTGTCAAAAGTTTAAATGATGAAAAGGTCTTAAATGCACCAATCAATCCAATAATCAGATTCATGAACAATACCGGAGTCATTAAGGGCAGTGTAATATAATATACCTGACGCAATTTGCTGCATCCATCCAGATCTGCTGCCTCATACAGTGAAGTAGGAATTCCCTGAAGTCCGGAAAGATTGATAATAATCATCTTGCCAGACTGCCATAGACTTATTAAAACTGCACTTGCAATTATTGTTGCCGTTTGGGAGAGCCAGGATATTTTACCCATTCCCAACCAAGATAATATATAATTAAAAATTCCAAAATCCGTGTCCAGCATCTGACGCCATAACAAAGAGGATGAAACAACAACGATCAGACATGGAATATAAAATATCGTTCTAAAAACAACAATGCCTTTTAGATTTTGATTTAACAGATTCGCTAACAGAAATCCGAAAATCAATTGTAACGGAATCGCTACTATAGCATAGATGAAAGTAACACCTAATGATTTCCAAATTAATGGGTCTTTTGTAAACATGGTAATATAGTTTTCAAAACCAATAAATTTAGGTTTTGAAAAAAAACTATAGTTTGTCATACTCATCCCAAAGGCCAGGAGCAGAGGGATAAGTGTAAAACCTATCCCACCTACCAGCCAAGGAGAAATCATTAATATACCTGTTTTTAATTGTTTCTTTTCCTTCCTGCTCCATTTCGACATTATGGATTTCCCCCTTAGCATCTATTGATTGAACTGCGCTTTATTCTCATCCATAACTTTGTTAATCTCTTCATTTGCTTCCTTCAGCGCATCTTCCAGCGTCATCTTACCACTTAAAGCATTCTTTAGGGCATTATTCTGCAGCGTTCCGAATTGCTGATAGGGGATATACTGAGTTAAGGTATTGGGATGAACATAATCAAGAGCTTTTTTATATGCTGCAATGTTCTGAGGTGTATCCATTGTAAAAAAGCCATCCCGTACTGACTCAAGTGCAGGAACAAAAACACCCATGTCAGCATAAATCTTCATGCAATCCGGTTGTACAAGTTTTTCAAGCGCTGCAATGGTAGCCTCCAGATTCTTGCTGTTCGGATTGATACACAGACCAAGCACATTACTGGAGGACACACGTTTGCCGGTTGTTGGATCAAGCGGTAGTTGCGCAACATCCCAGTCAAATGTAGTAATATTAGCATAAGACGGCACTTTCCAGATGCCTGCTGGAATCATTGCGATCTTACCGCTTATAAACAAATCATCTCCATAAGAGGAATCTGGTACGTCAACACTATTGGGGGACATTCCTTCTTGATACAAGTCGACCAATGGCTGATATGCTTCCACAATACCCGTCTGACCTATCAGACAAGTTTCTTGTTTTTCATCAAACATTTCATAACCGGCAGACCAAAGTTTTTCCCAAAATGGAATCCTATCTGATGCTATCCAGCATCCGTACTGTTCCCCTTCTCCGCTGTTGCCTTTAATTGTTAACTGTCTTGCTATGTCCGCGAAATCATCCCACGTCCAAGTATCCTCAATTTCTTTCAAGTCCTTAAGGCCTGCCGCCTTAAATGCATCCCTATTATAAGCAATTGCGGTACTTTCTACAGTAATTGGAATTGCCATCAGCACCCCGTCAAACTTATAGGTTTCCTGCAATTCAGGTCTTAATTTTTCCATATATTCCGAAAGAGCCGGGGAGTTTGCAACAATATCCGAGATATCCATCATCTGTCCGGACGCTGCATACAACTCGAAGGACGGTCTTGTCATCAAATAAATATCTGGTCCTGTACCTCCTGCAATAGCAACCGGAAGCTTTGTCCAATAATCTGCATTGGCAGTATACTCAATATTAA
>Ga0153948_1001310_pt1 | contig 12748 bp, 10 predicted proteins | sample TSNJ032MetaG_FD_104696 | JGI IMG/M metagenome (GOLD analysis project Ga0153948, IMG submission 104696) | Attine ant fungus gardens microbial communities from New Jersey, USA - TSNJ032 MetaG | ecosystem: Host-associated > Fungi > Mycelium > Unclassified | place: USA: New Jersey, Wharton State...
GGCGGCCTGCAGCATGTCATGTTTGAAGCCAGTAGCGTCACCGACATTGACTATACGGCGGCACAGGCCTTACGCGAGGTAATCGCTTATTGCCACAGTGCCGGGGCTACTTTCTCTATCGCCCGGCTGGAATCGGTCAGGGCGCAAGAAGCGTTGCAGCGCTTCGGCATCACCGCCATGCTGGGTCCGGCCGGGGTCTATCGCAGTGTCGATGAAACCGTGCGCGCACTGACGGGGGAGCGAGACACGTCACCATCAGCTTCCAGCAAGGAATGAGCCATGTCCACGAACATACTCCCTCTGTTGCAAACCGTTTCCGTGAGTGCGTTGCGTCCCACCCAGATGACCGTGGGGATGCGCGAAGTGGCGTTGAAACGCAAGGAGATCCAATCGATGACGACCGGTAAGGCGGGCATCTTCCTGGCCGGCCATTCCCTTCCTGCCGTCATTGGGCCCAAGGGCCGCTACCACATCGTGGACCACCACCATCTGGCCCTCGCCCTGCACCAGGAGGCCATCGAGCAGGTCTTGGTCACGGTCATCTGCGATCTGTCCACGCTCCACAAGGACGCCTTCCTGACCGTTCTGGACAATCGCGCCTGGATGCACCCGTTCGACGCCTCCGGCAAGCGGCGGCCCTATGGCGATCTTCCAAAGACTGTGGAAGGTCTCGTTGACGATCCCTTCCGTAGTCTTGCCGGTGAGGTGAGGCGTCTTGGGGGCTACGCCAAGGATACCGCGCCCTTCGCCGAGTTCCTGTGGGCGGACTTCTTTCGACGCCACATCGATCCACACGACTTGAAGGACGACTTCAACAAGGCGGCGAGGGAGGCCCTGCGATTGGCCAGACGCAAGGCCGCCGGCTACTTGCCCGGCTGGTGCGGGCCGGAAAAATGATCTGACAACCAATTATACCCACAATCCCTGGACCAACTTCAGACAGGGAGCCAATGAAGGCGTTCTGACCATTCCGCCTGGGCCAAACGGTCCCGTTGGTACGGTATGGATTGTGCTTTCCAAACCCACTTACGGTATTCATGGCACCCCCGACCCTTCACGCATCGGCAAAACATCGAGCCATGGTTGTGTGCACCTTACAAACGGGGATACGGAAGAACTGCCGAAAGTCGTCAAACCCGGTGTCATGGTAGCATGCAAGGAATGAATGATCTGAAGCCTGACGCGTCACGGACGGGATCTTCGAAGCCATAATTATCCAGATTGTTCCGTTCAGGTGTATTTAGGCAGCTCATTACGGTTAAAGTGTTACGGCGCTTCACACCGCTCTTTTCTCAGCTTGCATCGGATAAGTCGGATTAACAGAGGGTTGTTTTGCTTCGAAGAACCGTTTGAAACCCAAAAAACGCTTTTCCAACAGATGCCATGACAACAACGCGGGAACAACCGACAGTGCAATTCCAACAACGATAAAGGCAATCGCGGCAATTGTTTCCGGAATTTCAAGTTGCGCATAGAAATCGGTTGAGGATGAATATTGTTCCAAAACAAAGGGGTGGAGCACATACAGGCCGTAGCTATATTTCCCGAAAAAGCGCAAAGTAGACGTCTGGAACAGCGAGTTCAGAACACGGCTGCCGTATTCAGGCAGACACATGATCAACAACCCGCCCCAACCCAACGCTAAAATTGAGAATCCAACCGTGTGCATCCATCGATCGGCGAACCAGACACCGCCATGCAGAAAGAAGACAATTGTCGTGAATATTGCCGCAAGAAGTAGCACCCAGGGCGCCAACGTGACCAGCCTCGATCTCGTTGGTTGATTGCGAACCCCAACTGCGATCAAAGCGCCGACAATGAGCGTATCGATACGGAATGGAGTGAGCGTGTAAGCCGCACCTTGCGGTATTCCAAAAATTGCAATTGCAAACCGTCCGGAAAGTGCGATGAGAAACAAAGCAACACAGGCCTGGACGAATAATCGACGGTTCAGAAAATAAACGACAAACGGCCAGAAAATATAAAACTGCTCTTCAACCGCAAGAGACCAAAAGTGAACGAGGGTGAGCCAGCTCGTATTAAAGTAGCGCGCGCCTCCGGCTGCGACGAAACCCCAATTGGTTAGATATGTCCAGAAGAATGGCTGGTATGCCTTAACGAAGTTTAGTTCTGGCGTATAGAACATGCCGAACATCGGCAAAATGACGAACACAAACAATAAGACGAAATAATAAATGGGAAAAATTCTTAATGTTCTTCTCGCAAAGAAATTGGTGAAATACTTGTCGCGGCCTTTTGCGTCGAGCAGAATTCCGGTTATTAGAAAGCCCGAAAGTACAAAAAACAAATCGACGCCGATCCAGCCAATTCCTCCTGCCATATAGAAGAGAGACTTTTCAGCTTCGGCAAAGGGATAGAACAACGTCAGATGAAATATGATCACGAGAAGAATAGCCAGGCCACGCAAACCGTCCAAAGCCGCAACGCGGCCTATCTCTTGTGTTTCTTGCGACATCTGGCCCTCCCGGTCTTGGAAGAAATTTGCTGCCGCTCCTAACCAAATGTAAATTAGAGCAAAAGGCGTAGCGCATCATGCTTTGAGCCATCGGGTCGGTCATGACCCCCCGATTGGACAGTTGTGCTATCACTCCGTTAACCTTGTTATGCCTTGTGTCAGCGGCGGTACCGACAGCGGTCCGCGCTGAACCAATTGCCCTGTCGCCCTCAATAGCTGCTTCGATGCCGAATGGTCCCGTTCCCGGCACGAATATTACAGAGGCCTATGCTCGCCTCGTGGCTCGCGACGCTTATTTCTGGGCATGGCCACTCGTGAACATGGCCAATCGCCGCGCCTCATATAGCGGAATTCCGGAAAGAATGTATGTCGGAGCAGCTCCAATGGCTCCGCTAAATGAGCTAACCATGCTCACAGATTACTTCCCGCCGGATGTACGTCTGGTCGCCTGCCCCAATCAGGATGTTGTTTATGGCGGAGGGCTGATCGCTCTGGACAAATCGCCTGTTGTTATCCAGGTGCCAGATTTTGGTGACCGGTTTTGGGTTTATCAGGTGGTTGATTCCAGAACGGATGGCTTTGCTCAGCTTGGCAAGATGTATGGCACAACGCCGGGCTTTTACCTCCTTGTCGGGCCTGACTGGCATGGCGAAGTGCCCAAGGGAATTACGAAAGTGTTTCGCGCTTCGACCAATACAGGCAATGTCATCCCGCGTGTGTTTCTGGACGACACGCAGGACGACCGATTGGAAAACGCTGACAAAAGGTAAAGGCGCAGAGGGTGCCGACGCCGAAACCCCATGGGTGGTTCCGAGCAAATTCTTTGATGCTCTTCCAGCATCAATTCCTCCTTGGTTGCAGAGTAGGACTGCAGCTTGTCGGTGACCATGACCCATAGGGAGATGCCCTAGCCTTTGAGTAGCTCGCAGCATAATTATGTCCAGAAATAGGGTCGCCCTTAATCCGCTGAAATATTTGCGACAAAGCCCGTTCTGAATTACCATCCTCGTCACCGGCCCAGCGAAAAACTGCAAACTGTCGCAATGTCTAGTTTCAAGGGCAGTAGTGCTAAGACTGGCGTGCCCCAATCAAAGCGACGTCAGCAAAACCGCTGGTTCCAGCCTGGCTGGCCCCTGATAGGGATTGGCATGAATGGCAAGGATCCACAAACAGAGTGTTGCGCTGAGTGCATATATGAGAAGAGCGACGCGTCCGGCGCGAATTCTGTCGGAATGCGTGGAAGCAATCGTGATGATGGTCATGATCGTCAGCGAAATAACGAGATACCATTTATAGGAATCAACAGATGTAGCACCAACAGACAGCCGCATACTTCTGGCGTCTTGCAGAATATCAAGATCATTCAGAAGATGCGCTATGATTGGTGCTGGAATGTTTTCCCTGCTCATTCTCAGTATTACATCGCGAATGCCTTGCAGAGCCTTTTCAACGGAAACAGCCGGGGACAGATTGATGTTTTTAACCCACTCATCGTCTACGACCGCAGTTCTGTAATGCATCAAAGCCTCGCGAAGGGGAACAGCATTCACCTCTGGGGAATCCGCAATACCGACCAGCCGGACAATGGCCGAGCGCTCATCACTCGTGGCCTGGTTTGCCTTTGACGTAATCGCCCAAATATCCGCCGCCACAAATCCAAGCGCTAGCGCCCATGCCGTCGCCACCGTAGCGATGAATGCCCCTATCGGTATGGAGAGCGGGTCTCGTTTTGCATAGTTCGCAAAGACATAGAGCATTCCGTGCCCGAGCAGAAAGAACGCGCATCCCAATACGGCAAATGCCAAGAGGGACATGTAGACGGAAAGAGAAAAGATCATAACCATTCAACAGCCCGGATTTCTATTTAATTTCCGAAGTTATTGTTACGGCATAGACTTTTTATCGACAATGGCGATTACAGTTTTCTCGAGCGTGGAACATTTGACCAATCACGCCTGTACGCGGTATTTTTGACGCGCCGCGCTTCCCACCGCACTGTTTTAATCAGGAGAGCCCCAATGCTGAAAAATCTGTCGATCGCAGCGACCAGCGTTTTGCTGTTTGGCGGCTTGATGAATGTTGCGCTTGGCGCTTCGGTTGGTGCGGGCAACCCCTACCCCGTCAGCAACTATGTTTGCGGAGACGGCACGAAGCTGGCGGTGCGCCTTATGGGAGAGCATGCGTCTGTTGCCGTCAACGGCAAACCAGCGATTGATCTTGCCGCCGTGGGCGACAAAGGAACCACGTTCTCCAATGGACGACAGACATTGACCATCATACAGGGGCAACTGTCATGGGGCATGGGTCGGGCCAAAGCGTCAGCCTGCACGGGTGGATGAGCATGGCCGCTTGCCGCACAAGGAATTTCGATTATTGAAGCGGTGAGTGCATCGGTTGTCTGTTATCGACTGAAATAAATATATGAGATTTGAATGAAATTTCTTCACACAGCGGACTTGCATCTGGGGCGGCAATTCAATGGAATATCGCTGGAAGAGGATCACGGCGCGGTTCTCGATCAGATCGTCGCAGCGATCCATCGTCGTCAACCGAACGCCCTCATAATTGCGGGCGATATTTTTGATCGGGCTGCGCCTCCAGCAACAGCGGTGCGTCAGTTCAATACGTTCATGCGGCGTGTCGCAGAGGAAACCGATGCCGCTGTTTTGCTGATCGCCGGAAACCATGATTCCGGCGACAGAATTGAATCCATGTCGGTCATGAATGATATAAGACGCGGCATGGTCCGCGGGATGATCTCCGCCGACGAACGGCCATTTATGCTTCATGACGATCATGGCGTTGTTGCTTTTTCCGGCCTGCCATTTTCCTATGAATATACAGCGCGCGAATGCTTTGCCGACGAAACACTGGCCACGCCCGAAGACGTGTTGAAGGCTCAGGTGGCCGCCGCACGCAGACATGTTCCAGATGGCGCGCGCTGGGTCATACTGGCCCATGTTTTTGTGGCTGGCGCAGAACCAAGCGATGCCGAACGACCACTTGCCCGTGTAGGGGGGATTGAATCCGTAAGCGCAAATGTCTTTTCTGGCGCGTCCTACGTAGCGCTTGGACATTTACACCGTCCACAAATGGTCGGAAGCGACCACATTCGCTATTCCGGCGCGCCGCTCGCCTTCGGCTTCGACGAAGCAGATCATGTGAAATCGATGAACCTCGTGGAGCTCAATGCGGATGGTGTAGTGGCCATCGATGAAATCCCATTTCGGCCCACCAGAGAAGTACGGGTTTTGAAGGGTCGTCATGCGGAACTGCTTGCCCATGAACCCTCGGGAGATTTCATCAAGGCCGTCCTGACAGACGAGACACCGATTATCGAAGCCATGAAGCGACTACGCGACGTATTTCCAAATGCATGCCAGCTGACGTATCAGCGCGATGAGCGCGTAAGCGCGCCACAATCGCTTTCGATTTCGGAGTTTCAGGCGATCAAGCCAATGGATCTGGTTGCAGCCTTTGTCGAACAGGTTCGTGTTGATCCGATCACGGATCCGGAGCGCAGTGTCGTTGAAACGGCCTTGAGCGATCTTCATCAGTCGGAGGATGCGGCATGAAGCCCGTTCGCCTGACAATGCAGGCTTTCGGGCCTTATAATGAGCAGGAAATCGTCGATTTCCGTGAAGCCGTAGATGCGGGCCTGTTCGGTATTTATGGCCAGACCGGTTCCGGCAAATCGACAATTTTCAGCGCCATGACCTTTGCTCTCTTTGGAGAAGCCGCGAAGGCAGAGCAAGAAACGCCGAGCCTGCGATCCGATAATGCTGATGCCAGTCTTCCAACAGAAGTCGAATTTGTGTTCGATATCGCGGATCGCCGTTATGTTGTGCGCCGCAGACCGGAACAGTCCCGGCCAAAACAGCGCGGAAATGGCGAGACCAGAGACCCCCACGAGGCCTGGCTGTTCGATGCGACAGGCATGGCGCTCGACGACATTACGCCGGACCGTCCGGGAAAGGTGATCGAAGAAAAGAAAGTCGGTCCGGTTGGAAAAGCCGTCGAGGAACTGCTTGGCTATGGCGCCGATCAGTTTCGCCAGATTGTGCTTTTACCGCAGGGCCGATTCGAAGCCTTTCTTGCCGCTGATACGAAGGCGCGTCTTGGCATTCTACGCGACCTGTTCGACGTTTCCCTCTATCGGCGACTTGCAGCGCGGATGAAAGCCGATGCTGAGGCGGTCGAACGACAGTTTCGAACGGAGCGGGAAGTGTTCACGCGTCGGCTAAGTGCCGAAGGTTTTGAAAATCTCGATGCCCTGAAGTCGGGTATTGAAGTGAGCAACACAACCTGCATCACTCTGGCGGCTGTTGAAGCCAGTCACCGAGAGGCGCAGAAGAAGGCGCAAACGGCTCTTGAGACCGCCAAAGCGCTGGATCAACTGTTTGAGACGGCTATCAAGGCCTCAAGAGAGGTGGTTGGTCTGCAGCAACAGACCTCCGAGATTGAAGCAATCGCCAAGAAGCTGCAATCCGCCGAACGTGCCCGCCAGTTGCTCGACGTTGAGCGACATGCATTGGAAACAACAGCGGAACTGGCCGCCGCAAAAGCGGCTCTTGGCGTATCGGCTCATAAACTGGACACTGCAACCGAAGCCGAACTATGCGCCCGAACCGCACATGAAGCCGAGGAAGCCAAGGCACATGAGATTGAACAGTTGCGACGTGATATCGAAGCGATGCAGCGTCAACAGCAAGTTCTTGAGCGATCCATTGCCATATCGCAGACCGTTGCACACGCGACCGATGAGCGCCGGAAACATCATGCCGCTCTACAAAAGAGCCTTGAGACAATCGCCGCCCTCCGTGATCGCAAGCAAAAGCAGCAAGACAGTTTGAAAGCGGCGCGACTGACTGCCGGCAAGCGACAGGAGTTGCTCGCGAAACGAATTCAGCTAGAGCATGCGTTTAAACATGCTGAGGTCGTTGAGAAGGCGCTGGTCGGCATCGCATCGTCAAAGGCGCAGGTCGATATGTTGTCTGCGCGTCACCTTGAAGAACAGAGAGCGGCAACCGAAGCGAAAGCTGCCTTTATTGAGGCGGAGCGGCAGCTTTCCAGTGCCCAGGCACTGCATCTGGCAAGCAAACTCATTCCCGGAGAGCCGTGCCCGGTTTGCGGCGCGAATGATCATCCGATGCCAGCGACTGGCAATCCACATCACACTGGTCTCAATGACGCATTTCGCCAGACGAAAGATAACTGGGAAAAGCGGCAGTCCGTGGAACGCGATACGCATGCAGGTCTCGTATCCGCGCAGGGTATTCTCGCGGAACGCCAGAAGCGTCTGCAAGAATTGAGCCCATCCGAGCGCCCCTTGATGGAGCTGCGCGCAGAACTTGAGCAGATTGCAGACGCGGGCAAAGCACTCGGTCCCCATCTGGACATCGCTCTTGACGAAAGCCAACTCGAAGAAACAGAAAGACGATTGGCGGCGGAAGATCAAATCCGCGATCAACATCGCACGGCACTTCAATTGGCAGAAACAGAACTCGCCACAGCGCAAACGCGCCTTGAAGAAATGCTTTCCGATATCCCGGAAGCACATCGCGATGCCGCACGTCTTGCCGAGGATATAGAAAATCGTGGCGAGGCTCTGATGATACGGGAAGCCACGCGACGGGAGGCATTGGATGCAGCAACAACAACAAGAGAAGCGGTGCTAGGCCTGAAGAAAGAACAGGAAGGCGCTCAGGGGCGGGTCGAAGAACAACAAAGCCGACATACGCGTGCCAGAGGCGAGTTCACCTTGCGTTTGGAATCGGCGGCTCTGACCCATGACGAGTATCTCGCGCTCAAGCCCACTTTCGCCACTATCGAAAAGGACCGGGAGACTGTCGAAAACTACCACCGCGCATTGTTTGTCGCAGAAGAAACGGCACGGAAAGCCAAAGAAGTGGTCGCTACTCTCGAGCGCCCTGCCGTGCCTCCGTTCGAATTAGCTTTGCTGGATGCTGATATGGCGCTTCAAAACGCGCAGACACAGCTCGCAAAAGCGAAAGCGCGCCTTGATCAGTTGAACAAGTTGCTTGCTGAACTCGCTGAGACGATCAACCGACTTGAAAAGGCAGAAGCAGAATGCGGGCCGTTGCGCGAACTGGCAGCACTTTTCGATTCCAAGAACGCCCACAATATTGACCTTGAGACTTTTGCGATCGGCGCCATGTTCGATCAGGTCCTTTTTGCTGCTAATCAGCGTCTCAACCCGATGTCTGGCGGACGGTATAAGCTGGAACGCGCCCTTGAAGGGTCCGGGCGCGGCAGGCGGGGTCTCGGCATTCATGTGCATGACACCTATACGGGGAAACCACGCCCCACCACGACGCTCTCCGGTGGCGAGAGTTTCATTGCGGCTCTCGCGCTGGCGCTCGGTCTTGCAGATGTCGTTGAAAGCGCAAATGGAAAGGTCCGTCTCGATACCATCTTCATTGATGAGGGCTTTGGCAGCCTCGATACCGAAAATGGCACCGGTACACTCGACCAAGTCCTGCAAGCGCTCAATACTCTTGTCAGTCAGAACCGCGCAGTTGGGCTGATTTCGCACGTTCCACTGGTACAGGAAGCCATCCCGAATGGCTTTTATATCCGAAGGGATTTCTCCGGGAGCCGTGTCGAAAAACGCGGAATGGTTTAGCCGGAAACGTCCGCTCACGCGGTCGGCAAGCCCAGGCGAACGGCGTAGGCCGTCAACTCGGCAGAGCTGTGAAGATTGAGCTTCCGCATCAGGTTTTCGCGATGCTTGCGCGCGGTCAAAGGACTGATCCCCAATCGTGTGGCAACGTCGCGCGCGGTCAGGCCTTGTGCGACCAGCGCCAGAATTTGACGTTCCCGACGTGTCAAAGGAATTGGCGACAAGATATCAGGCGTCTGGGAACCGCCGTTTCCTGACGACCCCGTGACCGCAAAACGGACGGCCTGCGCCAGATAGGTCCCACCATTTCTGACGGCTTCGATGGCGGTACCGATTTCTTCTGGATCGCCATCCTTGGTCAGATAGGCGCTGACACCCGCTTCCATGGCGGCACGAATGGTTCTGGGTTCAATATTGGCAGTCAGAACCAGAATTTTCAGCCGAGGTGCAGCGGTCCTGATGTCCGAGATGAACTGGATTCCTGCAACGCCAGGCATACCGAGGTCGAGAACAAGCAGATCGGCCTTCGAGTTACGTACATGGTCCATTACGGCCGTTCCGTCCCCCGCCTCTGCGATAACGGACACGTTGTGCATCAATGAGATCAGAAGCTTCAACCCCTGACGCACGATAGCGTGGTCATCGGCTAGAATGGCAGTAAGGGGACGGGTCATCCGGCTGTCGATTACCTTACATTGGTGAGTGCTGATGCAAATCGGTCTAATCACAATTTATTGGCATCAAGTTACTGATCGATCAAGAATTTAAGTATATCAAAGCACAACAGGCGACAATGCCCAACACCGGGCAACACATCGGGGGATGTCTGATGCAGGAAGACAGGATACGTCAGGCTCTCACCGAACTTCTCTATCGCAACTCCTATGGCGTCATCATCTCGAACATCGTCATTTCACTTGGCGCGATCTACGTTTTGAAAAACGCCGTACCGATGAGCTGGATTACCGGCTGGCTCATTGCGCTTTACGCGTTAACTGCCATACGTGTCTTCGCGTCCCGACGGTTCTTTAGCCACCAAAGGGATCCGCAGTCCATTCAACGTTGGGCTTGGCTTGCCGCGAGCTTTTCATGGATATCCGGCCTTTTGTGGGGCGGCCTTGGCTGGGCAGGATTTCTGCCAGAAGCGCCAATCGTCCTGTCCTTCACCGTCATTGTGCTGACGGGACTTGTCTGCGGCACAGTGCCCTCACTCTCGGCATTTCCACCGGCGCTGGTGGGCTCGATCATCGCGACTGTTGTTCCAATCGCCGTGCGTTGCATCACCACAGACAGCGAAATTTCCGGCGCATTTCTGTTTCTACTGACAGCGCTGGTCGCCATAAATCTATATTATTGCCGGATCACCTATCGCATGCTGCACGAGACCATTCGATTACGACTGGAAAACGAAAATCTCGTCGTGGATTTGCAGGAAGAAACAGACCGCGCGCAACGCGCTGACCGCGCCAAGACACGCTTTCTGGCAGCTGCTAGCCATGATCTTCGCCAGCCAATCCACGCTTTGAGCCTGCTCATATCCACACTTGGCATTGTGGGGCAGCGCGGCAATGTCGCTTCCAGCGACGCACGCGATCTGGCCGGAAAGGCAAAATCCGTCGTCAATGACCTCAGCGGTCTATTGAATGAGTTGCTCGATATTTCAAAACTGGATGCTGGCATTGTAACGGTCGTGAATGAACGGGTGGCTTTGTCCGCGCTGTTTCACGGCCTGCACGCCGAATTTGCGCTCGAAGCAGAACAACGCGGTCTTCAATGGCATGTCGTTGAAAGCGACCTTTATGTCGACAGCGATCCGATGATGCTCAAGCGTATTTTGAACAATCTTTTGTCCAATGCTTTTCGCTACACGAAGGAGGGTCGCATCCTTCTTGGTTGCCGCAGACGCGGCGATACGGTTGAAATTCAGGTCCTCGATACCGGCCCGGGTATTCCAGCCGATCAACAGTCGAAAATTTTCGAGGAATTCGTTCAGTTGCAAAATCCAGCGCGTGACCGGTCGCAAGGTCTGGGCCTAGGGCTTGCTATTGTTCGGCGTGCAGCCGCACTTCTGGGACATCCTTTGAAACTGGTGTCTGTGCCGGGATCAGGCTCCATGTTCTCGATCACCGTACGCAAAGCCAGGGGCAATAGAATTCCAGAGCCGCAGGCCCATGGGCCTCTCGAAGCGGAAACATCTCTGGGTATCATGGTCATAGATGACGAGAAAGATGTTCTCGACGCCATGGCACGGTTACTCACTCTTGAGGGCCACCGGCTTTACCTTGGGCGATCACCCGACGAGGCACAGGCATCATACACAGCAGCCCTGAAGATTGGCGATGCTCCGGTCGACCTGATTATTGCCGACTATCGGTTGGGGGATGGCGTCACCGGTCTCGATGCCATTCAGACGCTGAACATCGCTATCGGCCGCCCCGTACCGGCCATTATCTTAACCGGCGACACTTCACCGGCACGATTACGCGAGGTCAACGCCAGCGGAGCCATGCTTCTGCACAAACCAATCGAAGTCGATGAATTGCGCGACTCCATTGCCGCCGCGCGTGCTGCCATCAAAACCTGACCCTAAACACGGCATTCACGCCCTGCTGATAGGCATGCGAACCAATCTGCCCCGTATAGTTGATACCAAGTGTCGAGCGGGGGGAAAGATTGAAGTTTAGACCTGCTTCGATAATGGCTGCGTCCTTCGCGATGGGCGCGCCATAAACGGTGAAGGCCGAAGAACCGATGAAGCTGTTTGTGGAGCTTGTATCAATATCGCCATAGGCATGACGCCAGCCGATGGACCCGTGCGCATTTGCAGATACGTTGCCCAGCATAAAGCGCCGCGAAGCCCGCAAACCGATAGTGGTGAAAGCCGTGTCCATTGTATCGCTGTCGACAGACAACCGTGCAGCTGTTCGCCCCGCTTCATTGAAGCCGTCCGTGTGTAGATGGACATAAGCGAGGTTTGCAAACGCCTCCAGCGGCGCATCTTCCGTGCCCCACTGATAGGCGAGCTCACCAAAGGCTTGAAACGTACCGGCATGATAATCGCTGTTCAGACTATCGGAAAAGCCCGGAAAATAAGCCGATCGGTCCAGCTCGATCTCATGCCACGTATAGGCAAGTCCTGTGCGGAAGGCGACGGCATTACCATTGTTCAGCTTCCAGGACGTTCCCGCATAAGCTCCCAGCGTATAGTTGTCGCTCTGTCCAGACGATGAACGACCATCGACATTAAAGCTCGTCCTGCTGTAGCCGGCTAACAACCCAAGGCGCCAATTGTCGAAGACCGTGCCATCCACACCCGCAACGAAGCCGCCCGTATTGTACTTAAGTCGCGCCGCGTTGCCGTTACCATCGATTGAAGCCCAGTTACCATAGCCCTGAATCCAGACATCATACCCTTGCGCGGCAGGCGCTGGCGTGATTGTGGCAAAAGCGCCGGGCGCGGCAGCATTGGAGCTTTTCTTTGGCCCATAGGAAAGGACGGTCATCGATGACGGTAGCTCAAAGCCCTCAGTCGTTCGCAAACGACTATTCATAGCGTCACGAATAGCCAAGCTGCCTTCAATGAGTGCCGCTTTGGTTGAAGCATAGGCTTCGCCGGACAACAGATTGAA
>Ga0153948_1001311_pt1 | contig 12742 bp, 9 predicted proteins | sample TSNJ032MetaG_FD_104696 | JGI IMG/M metagenome (GOLD analysis project Ga0153948, IMG submission 104696) | Attine ant fungus gardens microbial communities from New Jersey, USA - TSNJ032 MetaG | ecosystem: Host-associated > Fungi > Mycelium > Unclassified | place: USA: New Jersey, Wharton State...
CGCAGCAGGTCGCCGGCGAAGAGCGCCGACTCCGCGCCGCCCTCGCCCATCTTGATCTCCATGATCACGTCGCGGCTGTCGTTGGGGTCGCGCGGGATGAGCAGACGACGCAGCTTCTCCCCCGTCTCCTCCACGGACTGCTCGAGGCCGGGGATCTCCTCGGCGAACGCGGCGTCCTCCGCGGCCAGCTCGCGCGCGGCCTCCAGGTCGTCCGAGAGCTGCTTCCACTCGTTGTACGCGGCGACGATGCGCGAAAGCTCGGCGTAGCGGCGGTTCACCTTCTTGGAGCGCACCGGGTCGCTGTGCAGCTCGGGGTCGGAGAGCTGCTGCTGGAGGTCGTCGTGCTCGGCGATGAGGCTGTTCACGGATTCGAACATGGGGGCTGCTTTCTCGCGGGAGGGATCCGGGACCGGCGGGGTCCGGGAACGGAAAAGTGCCCGCCCGGCACGCACACGGCGTGACGGACGGGCACTCTCTCAGCTAGCGGTGGTCGTTCTCGTGACCGTGCGAGTGCGCGGTGCCGTGGCCGTTGGTCGGCTGCGGCATCGACTTCTGCACCTGCATCAGGAACTCGACGTTGCTCGAGGTCTCCTTGAGGCGGCCGAGGACCATCTCGAGGGCCTGCTGCTGGTCGAGCCCGGCGAGGGCGCGGCGCAGCTTCCAGGTGACCTTGACCTCGTCCTGCGCCATCAGCATCTCCTCGCGGCGGGTGCCGGAGGCGTTGACGTCGACCGCGGGGAAGATGCGCTTGTCGGCCAGCTGGCGCGACAGGCGGAGCTCCATGTTGCCAGTGCCCTTGAACTCCTCGAAGATCACCTCGTCCATCTTGGAGCCGGTCTCGACCAGCGCCGAGGCGAGGATGGTCAGCGAGCCGCCGTGCTCGATGTTGCGGGCGGCGCCGAAGAAGCGCTTCGGCGGGTACAGCGCCGCCGCGTCCACGCCGCCGGACAGGATGCGGCCCGACGCCGGAGCGGTCAGGTTGTACGCGCGGCCCAGGCGGGTGATGGAGTCGAGCAGCACGACCACGTCGTGGCCCAGCTCCACCAGGCGCTTGGCACGCTCGATGGCGAGCTCGGCGACGGTGGTGTGGTCCTCGGCGGGGCGGTCGAAGGTGGAGGCGATGACCTCGCCCTTGACCGTGCGCTGCATGTCGGTGACCTCTTCGGGACGCTCGTCCACCAGGACGACCATGAGGTGCACCTCGGGGTTGTTCGTGGTGATCGCGTTGGCGATCTGCTGCATCACGATGGTCTTGCCGGCCTTCGGGGGCGCGACGATGAGACCGCGCTGGCCCTTTCCGATCGGGGCGACCAGATCGATGATGCGCTGGGTGACCTTGGTGGGCTCGGTCTCCAGGCGCAGGCGCTCCTGCGGGTAGAGCGGGGTCAGCTTGCCGAACTCGACGCGGCTGGCCGCCTCCTCCACGGTCTGGCCGTTGATGGAGTCGACCTTCACCAGCGCGTTGTACTTCTGGCGGCTGTTGTTCTCGCCCTCGCGCGGCTGGCGGATGGCGCCGACCACGGCGTCGCCCTTGCGCAGGTTGTACTTCTTGACCTGGCCGAGGGAGACGTAGACGTCGCTCGCACCCGGGAGGTAGCCGGTCGTGCGGACGAACGCGTAGTTGTCGAGCACGTCGAGGATTCCCGCGACGGGGAGCAGCACGTCGTCGTCGGCGAGCTCGGGCTCGAACTCGTCGCCGGGGCCGCCGCGGCGCTTGCGGTTGCGGTCGCGGTAGCGGCCGGAGCGCTCGCCCTCGGCGTCCTGCTGCTGCTGCTGCGGGCCGCGGTTCTGCTGGCGGTCGCCCTGCTGGCGGTCGCCCTGCTTCTGCTCGTCGCCGCCCTGGAGGTCCTTGGGCTGACCCTGCTGGCCCTGCTGACGGTCGCCCTGGTTGCCCTGGCCGTTCTGGTTCTGGCCGTTCTTGTTGCGGTTGCGGTTGCGGCGGCCCGAACGGGACTGCTGCTCGCCCTCGGCCGGAGCCGGGGCGTCGCCCTGCTCGGCGGGTGCGGACTGCGCGCCCTGCGCGTTCTGCTCGGCCTCGCGGCTCTGCTCCGGCTGCTGCTGCTCGCCGTTCTGGTCCTGCTGGGCGCCCTGGCCGCGGCCGCGGCGACGGCGTCCGCCGCCCTGGCCGTCGCGCTGCGCCTGCTCGCGCGAGGCGAGAGCGGAGTCGAGGAGGGCGTCGACGTCCGGGATGAGCGACTCGACGCCGGTCTCGCCGGAGTTGACGTGCCCGTTGGCGGTGAGGCTGGTGCCGTCGGGGCTGGAGGCTCGGCGCGAACCGCGGCGACGCGGCTCCTGCGCCTGCTGAGCGGCCGGCGCGGCATCCGCGACAGCGGTCTCGGCGGCCGGCTCGACGGACTCGGCGGCGGCCGGCTCCGCGATGAGCGGCTCGATGAGCACCTGGGAGGCGGCGGTCGCGTGGTCGGCGGCCGGCGCGTCGGCGGGCACGGTCTCGGCGATCACCTCGACCGGGGCGGCGGCCTCGACCGCGACCTCCGGCAGGGTGGCGGCGCGGGCGGCCGCGATCGCCTCGACGAGCTCGCCCTTGCGAAGCTTGCTTGCGCCCTGGAGGCCCAGCCGGGAGGCGAGAGCCTGGAGCTCCGCCACCTTGAGCGAGGTCAGGTCGCTGGTGTCCACGCCCCCGGCGTGGAGTTCGACATCAGTCACTGAAGAGGATTCCTTTCCCCCGACGCGCTCTCTGCGCGTCGCTGTGGAGCACTCGTCACATGAACTGCCTTGACCGAGCTGCGTTCTGATCCGCGCTACGGTGCGCCCCGGACATCCGGGCACGCAGGCAGGAATGACGGCATGATTGCTATGAGATCACCCGGAAGCTGAATTCGCTCGTGAGGCGGGTTCTTCACGGGTGCACGCACAGTTTACCACCTCGCCCCCGGCGTTTTTGACGCTAGGCGGCGGGCGTGTCCGCGCTCTCGACGGCGACGGGGGTGACCGTCGCGCCCTTGAAATCGACCGCCAGCATGAGCGGCTGCCAATCGGACTCGGCCTCGCTCGCGACGAGCTCGGCCGCGGCGAGCCGCTGGCTCGGATCGCTGCAGAGCACGAGGATCGAAGGACCGGCGCCGGAGACGACGGCCGCGAAGCCGCGCGCGCGCAGCAGCGTGATGAGACGGTTGGTCTCGGGCATCGCCGAGGCGCGATAGCTCTGGTGGAGCTTGTCCTCGGTCGCGGCGTGCAGCAGCTCGGGGCTCTGGATGAGAGCGGCGACGAGCAGGGCGGAGCGGGAGACGTTGAAGACGGCGTCCTCGTGCGGCACGGACTCCGGCTGGAGGCTGCGGGCCAGCGCCGTCGACATGACGTGCGACGGGACGAGCACGAGGGGCGAGACGCCGCGGTGCACGATCAGCTTCTTGAACTGCGGGCCTTCGGGGGTGACCCACGCGATGGTCAGGCCGCCGAACAGGGCGGGCGCGACGTTGTCGGGGTGCCCCTCCATGTCGTTGGCGAGCGCGAGCAGGCTCTGGGCGTCGAACTCGACGACGCCCTCGAGCAGGCCCTTGGCCGCCATGATGCCGGACACGATGGCGGCACCGGAGGAGCCCATCCCCCGGCCGTGCGGGATGCTGTTGCGCGCGACCAGCGAGAGGCCGGGCAGCGGGTGGCCGACGGACTCGAAGGTGTGCGCGATCGCGCGGACGACCAGGTTGGTCTCGTCGGTCGGCACCTCGCCAGCGCCGACGCCGATGACCTCGACCGTCGCGCCCGGCTCGTCGCGGACCGAGACCTGCAGCTCGTCGTAGAGGGCCAGCGCCAGGCCGAGGGTGTCGAACCCGGGGCCGAGATTGGCGCTGGTCGCGGGGACCTTGACCTGGACGGAGCGGCCGCGCAGCGCGTCGGCCGAGAACGTCACGCCGTCGCTCCGCTCGGAACGAGCCCGAGCACGTCGGCGATGGTCGCGGTGTCGATCGGGACGACCGTGGGCTGCACGTCCGAGCCGTCCGCGGTGCGGAGGGCCCACTGCGGGTCCTTCAGGCCGTGGCCGGTGACCGTGAGGACGACCGTGGAGCCCGCGGGGATGACGCCGGCCTCGGCGCGCTCGAGCAGGCCGGCGACGCTGATCGCGGACGCCGGCTCGACGAAGATGCCGACCTCGGACGAGAGGATGCGGTGCGCCTCCAGGATCTTGGCGTCGTCGATCGCGCCGAAGTAGCCGTCGCTGTCGTCCCGGGCGTTGAGCGCGAGCTCCCACGAGGCGGGGTTGCCGATGCGGATCGCGGTGGCGATGGTGTCCGGGTCCTTGACGGGGTGGCCGAGCACGATCGGGGCGCTGCCGGCGGCCTGGAAGCCGAACATCCGGGGCAGCCTGGTGGTCTCGCCGCGCTGCAGCTCCTCGGTGTAGCCGCGGTGGTAGGCGGTGTAATTGCCGGCGTTGCCGACCGGGACGATGTGGAAGTCCGGAGCGTCGCCGAGCACCTCGACGACCTCGTACGCGGCCGTCTTCTGGCCCTCGATGCGGTCGGGGTTCACCGAGTTGACCAGATGCACCGGGTAATTGGTGGCGAGGTCGCGGGCGATGTCGAGGCAGTCGTCGAAGTTGCCCTGCACCTGCAGCAGCTGGGCGTTGTGGGCGATGGCCTGGCTGAGCTTGCCCATCGCGATCTTGCCCTCGGGCACGAGCACGACGGCCTGGATGCCGGCGTGCGTCGCGTACGCCGCGGCGGAGGCGGAGGTGTTGCCGGTGGAGGCGCAGATCACGGCCTTCGCGCCGTGCTCGACCGCCTTCGAGATCGCCATGGTCATGCCGCGGTCCTTGAAGGAGCCGGTCGGGTTCATGCCCTCGAACTTGACGTAGACGTCGGCGCCGGTGCGGGCGGAGAGCGCCGCGGCCGGGATGAGCGGCGTGCCGCCCTCGCCGAGCGTCACGATCGGCGTCGCCTCCGAGATGTTCAGGCGGTCCGCGTACTCGCGCAGGACGCCACGCCACTGCCGGCTGTAGGACTTCTCGGGCATTACGATCCTTCGACTCGGAGAACGGATGAGATGGCGGTCACGACATCGCTGGCCGCGAGCGCCTCCACGGTCGCCGCCAGAGCGGCCTCCTCGGCCTCGTGGGTACCGATGACCAGGGTAGCGGTGGGCGCGCCCGGGCCGTGAATCGCAGCGTTACCCGAGATGACGACGGCTCCGGTCGTGCTGGGCACCGACTGCTGCATGGTCTCGACGCTGACCCCGCCGTCGCTCAGGATGCGCGCGACCGACGCGAGCACGCCCGGCTGATCGGTCACGTCGAGCGTGATCTGGTAGCGGGTGACCACCCGGCCGATGTCGAGCACGGGGAGGTCGGCGTGCGTCGACTCCGCCACACCCGGGCCGCCGACGACGTGGCGGCGGGCGGCCGAGACGACGTCGCCGAGCACGGCCGAGGCCGTCTCGACGCCGCCGGCGCCTGCGCCATAGAACATGAGGTCGCCCGCGGCTCCCGCCTGCACGAAGACGGCGTTGTGCGCGCCGTGCACGGCGGCGAGCGGGTGGTGGCGGTCGATCAGGGCCGGGTAGACGCGGGCCGAGACGCCCTCCTCCCCCGTCTCCGGATCGGTCATGCGCTCGCAGATGGCGAGCAGCTTGATGACGGCGCCGGCCTCGCGGGCGGCATCCACCTGGGCGGTGGTGATGCCGGTGATGCCCTCGCGGTAGACCCGGTCGAGCGGGACGGTGGTGTGGAACGCGAGGCTGGCGAGGATGGCCGCCTTCTGCGCCGCGTCGTATCCCCCGATGTCGGCGGTCGGGTCGGCCTCGGCGTAGCCGCGCTCGGTGGCGGTCGCCAGGGCGTCCTGCAGGTTCTCGCCGTTGACGTCCATCCGGTCGAGGATGAAGTTCGTCGTGCCGTTCACGATGCCGAGGATGCGGTTGACCCGGTCGCCGGCGAGGCTGTCGCGCAGCGGACGGATGATCGGGATGGCGCCCGCGACGGCGGCCTCGTAATAGAGCTGTGCGCCGACCTGCTCGGCCGCCTCGAACAGTTCGGGGCCGTGGGTGGCCAGCAGCGCCTTGTTCGCGGTGATGACGTCGGCCCCGGAGTTGAGGGCCTCCAGCACGTAGCCGCGGGCCGGCTCGATGCCGCCCATCAGCTCCACGACGATGTCCGCACCGAGGATGAGGGAGCTCGCGTCGGTGGTGAACAGCTCGCGCGGCAGGTCGACGTCGCGCGGGGCGTCGACGTCGCGCACGGCGATGCCGACGAGCTCGAGCCGAGCTCCGACGCGGGAGGCGAACTCGTCGCCCTGCTCCAGCAGCAGGCGCGCCACCTGCGATCCGACGGACCCGGCCCCGAGCAGGGCGACGCGGAGGTTGCGGTACTCGATCATCGGTTGACTCCTTCACCGGCGGTGCCGTCGTACGCGGCGTCGCGCGCCAGCAGATCCGCCTCGGTCTCGCCGCGCACGATCACGCGGGCGTCGCCGTCGCGCACCGCGATCACGGGCGGACGGCCGAGATAGTTGTAGTTGCTCGCCAGCGACCAGCAGTAGGCGCCGGTGGCGGGGACGGCGAGCAGGTCGCCGGGCCGCACGTCGGCGGGGAGGTATTCGGCGTCCACGACGATGTCGCCGCTCTCGCAGTGCTTGCCCGCGACGCGGACGAGCGCGGGGGCGGCGTCCGAGACGCGGCCGGCGATGCGAGCCGAGTAGTCCGCGCCGTACAGCGCGGGGCGGGCGTTGTCGCTCATCCCCCCGTCGACGCTCACGTACCGGCGGACCGCCGTCTCGCCGTCGTCCTCGGCCGCGACGAGCACGTCCTTGGTCGTGCCGACGGTGTAGAGGGTGAGGCCCGCGGTGCCGATGATCGTCCGGCCCGGCTCGAAGGCGACGACGGGCGTCGGGATCTCGAGCTCGGCGCATCCCGCGGCCACGGTCTCCGCGATGCGGCGCGCCAGCTCGGCGATCGGCGCGGGGTCGTCGACGGAGGTGTAGGCGATGCCGAAGCCGCCGCCGAGGTTGAGCTCGGGCACGTCGCCGCCGGCGAGAAGGTCGCGGTGCACGGCGAGCAGCCGGGCGGCGGACTCCACGAACCCGTCCGCGCCGAAGATCTGCGAGCCGATGTGGCAGTGGAGGCCGAGGAAGCGCAGTCCCGCGTGCGAGCGGATGCGCGCCACGGCGTCGGCCGCATCGCCGAGCGCGATGCCGAACTTCTGGTCCTCGTGGGCCGTGGCCAGGAACGCGTGGGTGTGGGCGTGCACGCCGCTGTTCACCCGGAGCCGGACGTTCTGCACGCGCCCGTGCCGCTCGGCCGCATCGGCGACGCGGTCGATCTCCTGCAGGCTGTCGATGATGACCGCACCGATGCCGACGGAGACGGCGCGGTCGATCTCGGCGATCGACTTGTTGTTGCCGTGGAAGCCGAGCCGCTCGGGGTCGACGCCCGCGGCCAGGGCCACGGCCAGTTCGCCCCCGGAGCAGATGTCGATGTTGAGACCGGCGTCGGCCATCCAGCGCGCGACCTCGATGGAGAGGAAGGCCTTGCCTGCGTAGTAGACCTTCGCGGCGGTGCCGACCTCGGCGAAGGCGGACTGCAGGGCATCGCGCACCTCGGCGGCGCGCTCCCGCGCTTCCCGCTCGTCGACGACGTAGAGCGGGGTGCCGAACCGGGCGGCCAGATCGGACGCGCGCACGCCTCCGACGGTGATCTCACCGTCATCGCGCACGGCCGTGCGGGACCAGAGGCCGGGGACGAGCGCGTTGGCATCGTCCGGAACGTGCAGCCACGGGGGTGCGAGGGGATTCGGAGCCATAGGGAGAACCTCACGGGAACGACGAGTGGGAGTCTCTCAGGCGAGCGGACCCGGATTGGCCCCTGAAGCCGGTGGAGAAGTACGAGAAGTCTACCGATGCCGCCGGGAGCCTCCGGACAGTGTTACGTGCAGCTCCCCTTGCTGCCGAGGAACTTCTCGTCCATCACGAAATCGTGCGCCGTCAGCGTGACGGTGGCGTGGCCCGGAGTGATCGCGATGTCGGAGACCTGGACGCCGTCGGGAAGGTACTGTGCGGCGCAGACCGGGAACGGACCCTGGTCGGTGAGCGCCTGCAGCAGCCGGGTGAGGTTGACGTCGGCGCCGGAGCCCGTGTCGAGGGACGCCTTGTCCGGCTGGAGGAGCACCTCCTTACCGGCCGCCTTGGGCGTCGTCGTGACGGAGTAGCCGACGGGGAGACCGAGCAGGTCGATGCTCCCCTGATAACCGAGGACGCCGTCGCCGAGGGTGATGTCGCCGGTCGCGCCGGGGATGGTGACCAGCTTGTTGAGCGACGCCTGCGAGATGCTGAGCGTGCCCGTCGCCGTCGAGATGGGCTTGCTGAAATCGGTGGGCACGCCCGTGGCGACGATGGATGCGCTGAGCGGCGCCCCCTTCGCAGTCAGCTTCGGCGCGTCCAGCTCGACCCGCTGGAACGTGCCCGCGAGGTACTGCTGCAGCACCGACACCCCGCCGATGTGCACCTGGACGTCGCCGGAGATCTCCGGAGGCAAGCTCTTCTCGATCTCGGATGAGACGCGCTGCTCGGCGTACGCGCGCGCCACCACGTCGGCCACGACGAGCAGGACGGCCAGCACGACGAGCGGGATCAGTATCCACAGGAGCACCCGCACCCAGCGGGGCCGGCGTGTGCGCGCGGCCGTCGTACCCGGCGTGGCCGCCGGGTCGGGGAGGATCTGGGTGGGCTGTTCGCTCATCGGGTCACATCCGCTCGGGAGCGGACACCCCCACGAGCCCGAGGCCGTTGCGGATGACCTGGCCCGTGGCGTCGTTCAGCCAGAGGCGGGTGCGGTGAGCGTCGGTGACCGGCTCCTCGCCGAACGGGATGACGCGGGTGGAGCCGTCGCGGACCGCGTACCACGCGTGGTACAGGCCGGCGACCTCCTCGATGTAGCGGGCGACGCGGTGCGGCTCGCGCAGTTCGGCGGCCTGGGCGACGACGCGCGGGAACTCCTGCAGCGCGCCCAGCAGGGCGCTCTCGCTCTCGTGCGTGAGCAGCTCCGGGCGGAACACGCTGCGGTCCACGCCCGCCTTCGCGGCGTTGGCCGCGACGGAGCAGGTGCGCGCGTGGGCGTACTGCACGTAGTAGATGGGGTTCTCGTTGCTGCGCTTGCTGAGCAGGTCGAGGTCGATGTCGAGCTGCGAGTCGGTGGACGAGCGCACCAAGGAGTAGCGGGCGGCGTCGACGCCCACCGCGTCGACGAGGTCGTCGAGCGTGACGATCGTGCCGGCGCGCTTCGACATCTTCATCGGCTCGCCGTCCTTGACGAGGTTCACCATCTGGCCGATGAGGATCTGCAGGTTGACGTTCGGCACGTCGCCGAAGGCCTCCGTCATCGCCATCATGCGGCCGATGTAGCCGTGGTGGTCCGCGCCGAGCATGATGATGTTCTGCTCGAAGCCGCGCTCGCGCTTGTCGAGGTAGTAGCCGAGGTCGCCGGAGATGTAGGCGGGCTCGCCGTTGGAGCGGATGATGACGCGGTCGCGGTCGTCGCCGAAGGTCGTGGTGCGCAGCCAGATGGCGCCGTCCGCCTCGAAGATGTGGCCCTGCTCCCGTAGGCGCTGAATGGCGCGCTCGACGGCGCCGGACTCGTGCAGCGAGTCCTCGTGGAAGAAGACGTCGAAGTCGACCCCGAACGAGTGCAAGCGGTTCTTGATCTCCTCGAACATGAGCGCCGTCCCGCGCGAGCGGAAGACCTCCTGCTGCTCGTCGCGCGGGAGGGAAGCGAGGTCGCCGTCGAAGCCGTCGGCCACCGTGGCGGCGATCTCGCCGATGTAGGCGCCGCCGTAGCCGTCCTCGGGCGTCGGCTCGCCGAGGTAGGCGGCGAGCAGGCTCCGCGCGAAGCGGTCGATCTGCGAGCCGTGGTCGTTGAAGTAGTACTCGCGCGTGACGTCGGCACCCGCGGCCTGCAGGATGCGCGCCAGGCTGTCGCCCACCGCGGCCCAGCGGGCGCCGCCCATGTGGATCGGGCCGGTCGGGTTGGCGGAGACGAACTCCAGGTTCACGAGCAGGCCGTGGTAGACGTCGCTGCGCCCGTACGCCTCGCCGGCCTCCAGGATCGTCTGCGCCAGCTGGCCGGCGGCGGCGGCGTCGAGACGGAAGTTGATGAAGCCGGGGCCGGCGATCTCGGCCGAGGCGACGCCGTCGATGGAGGCCGCGGCCTCGGCGATCTCGGTCGCGAGCTCCCGCGGGTTCGCGCCCACCTTCTTGGCCAGGCGCATGGCGACGTTGGACGCCCAGTCCCCGTGCTCGCGGTTCTTCGGCCGCTCGAGGGGCACGTCGTCGAGGGTGATCGTCAGCTCGCCGAGGTCGGCACCCTCCTCTCGGCGCCGGTCGACGACCGTGGTCACGATGTCGAGCAGGGCGGCGGAGAGGTCTGCGGGAGTCATGAGGACCGATTCTACCGGGCGCGGGAAGGCATCGATTGCCTAACGAAGCGGGCGGCCGTGCCGTGCCGGCGGGGAGCGCTGCGCGACCGCTTGATAGTCTCGACGAGACGTACACGCCGACACGGAAGACCGAGCGCCACCATGCCCTACTCCGCCAGATCCGCCCTCCGCGCCGTCGTCGTCGCGGCGACCCTGACCGGTGCGCTCGCGCTCGCCGGCTGCGCCCCGACCGCGAGCCCGTCCGCCTCCCCGACGGCCACCGCCGGTGGAGGGGCCGCCACCTCCAAGCCGTCGGCCACGCCGACGCCGACGCCCACTGAGCCGGCCACCCCCGTCACGCTCAGCTGCGACCAGATCGTCACCGCCGACCAGATGTACGCCTTCAACCCCAACTTCGGCCCCAACCCCGACTACAAGCCCAAGGACGGCAGCCTCGAGAAGAAGGTCGCCGACTGGCAGGGCGCCACCTGCTCCTGGCTCAACCAGACCAGCGGCGATGTCATCCAGATCGCCGTCGCCCAGCCCCCGGCGAGCCAGCTCGACGCGCTCAAGAACGCCGCGATCACCGACGCGCAGCCCGTCCCGACCTACGGCGCCCCGCCCGTCGAGGGCTACTTCAAGACCGGCGACTCCGGCCAGGTGCAGATCTTCCGCGGCGCCTTCTGGATCGTCGCCGAATCCACCGCCTTCTTCGAGCCCGGCGACGCCGCACCGCTCATGGAGAACGTGCTGGGGAACCTGCCCGCCGGCTGACCCGCACGGCCGCCGGCACTCGCACCCGCCCGTGCGAGCGCGACGGAAAAGTGATGCTAGCCTGGACGGGCACTCCTGGCCCCCATAGCTCAGGGGATAGAGCGTCTGCCTCCGGAGCAGAAGGCCGTAGGTTCAAATCCTACTGGGGGCACCGGAACACGGACGAAGGCCCCTCTCCCGCAGGAGAGGGGCCTTCGTCGTGTGCGGGGACGGATTGGTAGTGTCTGAATCCGAGTCGAACACGCACCAGCTGAGGGGGAATGTCGATGTCCGTTCTCCGTCCTCGTCTGGCCACGCAGGGGACCTCCGGCGTGACGATCCGTCCACGCGGCTACAGCCCGCTGGGCGTGACCGCCTTCTTCGTGCTCGCAGCCGCCGTCATCGCCGTGGTCGCGTTCGTCGCCGAGAGCGTCGCGCTCCAGGTGGGCATGGGATCGCTGGCGGTCGCGGTTCTGGGGTGCGGAGTCGGGCTCCGTGGAGTGATGGAGTCGGCATCCCCGCGCTCGATCCGGATCGATCCGTCGCCCGGAGGCGTTCGATTCACTCCGACGCGCGCCGTGCGCTCGACGTTCCTCGTGCTGGGGCTTCTCCTGCTCGCGCCCGCCGTCGCCTTCCTCATCCTCCGGTACCTGGCGATCCCCTCCGAGGGGCCGGTCGACGTCGAGCGCTGGTACGTCCTGGGGATCGGCCTCGTGGGGTTGGGCGTCGTCGCACACGAGGTGTGGATCGTCCGCATCCCGGCCGGCCTCACACTGACCGAGCACGGCGTCTCCGGAACGCGAGGGGCCGGACGTATTCGCCTGACCTGGGACGAGGTGGCGACGGTCGGTGTCGTCGACCTGCGCGGCGCTCACCTCCTCCTCAGGACCACATCGGGCGAACGGATTCGCATCGCGCCGTACTGGATCGGCTCCGATCCGAACGTGGTCGCGCCGATCGTCCGGTACTTCCTGCACGATCCCGCTCGGCGACACCTGCTCGGCGGCGACCCGCGCGCGGCGATACGACGCGTGGAAGAGGCGGCAGCCGGGTCAGAGCCCGGCTGAGCAGCGCGGGCGACTCCGCCCGGCCGTGACCGCGTACCATTGACCGGTCATGGACTGCTCGTACTTCGATGCCGGCGTGTGCCGGTCGTGCACGCTGATGGGTGTGCCGTACGCCGAGCAGCTGGCGGAGAAGGATCGGTCGGCCCGTGCGCTGCTGGCGCCCTTCGGGGACGCCGCGTGGCTGCCGCCGGTCGCGAGTGCGGAGTCCGGCTACCGCAACAAGGCGAAGATGGTGGTCGGCGGCACGCTGGAGCAGCCGACGATGGGCATCCTGGACGAGCGCGGCCGGGGCGTCGACCTGCAGGAGTGCGGGATCTGCGCGCCGGGGGTGCGCGCCGCCCTGCCGGTGCTCGCCCGCTTCATCACGCGCTCGCGGCTGGTCCCCTACAGCGTGCCGGAGCGGCGCGGGGAGCTGAAGTACGTGCTCGTCACCCTCTCCCCCGACGACGAGCTGATGATCCGGTTCGTGCTGCGGGACGAGTCGGCGGTCGCGCGCATCCGGCGCGAGCTGCCCTCGCTGCTCGCGGAGCTGCCGAACACACGCGTGGTGTCGGCCAACATCCAGTCCGAG
>Ga0153948_1001315_pt1 | contig 12714 bp, 7 predicted proteins | sample TSNJ032MetaG_FD_104696 | JGI IMG/M metagenome (GOLD analysis project Ga0153948, IMG submission 104696) | Attine ant fungus gardens microbial communities from New Jersey, USA - TSNJ032 MetaG | ecosystem: Host-associated > Fungi > Mycelium > Unclassified | place: USA: New Jersey, Wharton State...
GGACGACATCATCAAGCCCGGCAAAGATGTCGGCGCGCGCCTGAAAACCGGTTACAGCTCCGCCGATGAGAGCTGGCTGAAATCCGCCACCGTCGCCGGTCGCGCCGAGCAGTTCGACGGCTTGCTGCACTTCAGCCAGCGCGACGGCCACGAAACCGATTCCTACGGCAGCAACAACGGCACCGGCCTCGCCCGCACCGCTGCCAACCCGGAAGACGTCAAAGCCACCAACGTACTGGCGAAAATCGGCTGGAACTACAACGAAGATTCGCGTCTGGGCCTGACCTACGAAAAGTACAAGGACGATCGCGACACCGATCAGAAAAGCGCCTACGGCGGCCCGTACTTCAATGGCGCCCCGACCATCCCCAACAGCGTGCTGCCCGGCGGCATGTACCAGTGGCGCACCGGCAACGACACCATTACCCGTGAACGTTTCGGCCTCGAACACAGCTTTGCCCTCGACAGCCTGCTGGCGGATAACGTGAAGTGGAGCCTCAACCATCAGGTCGCCAAGACTGACCAGAGCACCGAAGAGTTCTACTACCCGATAACCCGAAAAGTGCTGCGTACCCGCGACACTATCTACGAGGAAAAACAGTGGGTATTCGATGCGCAACTGGACAAGGCCTTCGCCATCGGTGACACCGATCACGTGCTGACGTACGGCACCACGATCAAGCAGCAGAAAGTCACCGGTTCGCGCAGCGGCGACGGCAAGTGCCTGGCGGTCGGTCGTGGCTGCACCGCCATCGGCGCCACCAGTGCGGCAGACGTGCTGAAGAAATCCAGCGATTTCCCGGACCCGACCATCAACACCTACAGCCTGTTCGCCCAGGATCAGATCAGCTGGAACAAGTGGACCTTCCTGCCGGGCCTGCGCTACGACTACACCCAGCTCAAGCCGCACATCACCCAGGAATTCCTCAACACCGTGGCCGCCGACGGCAACGGCACGGTCAGCGACGAGAACAAGACCTGGCACAAAGTCTCGCCAAAATTCGGCCTGACCTACGCCCTGACCGACAACTACACCTGGTACGGCCAGTACGCCGAAGGCTTCCGCACGCCGACCGCCAAAGCGCTGTACGGCCGCTTCGAAAACAGCACCACCGGCTACAACGTGGCGCCGAACCCGGATCTGGAACCGGAAAAAAGCAAAAGCTATGAAACCGGTCTGCGCGGCAACTTCGAGCAAGGCTCGTTCGATGTGGCGGTGTTCTATAACAAGTACCGCGATTTCATCAACGAAGACGCGGTCACTCCTGGTTACGATGAGCTGACCTTCCAGTCGAGCAACATCAAGCACGCGACCATCAAGGGTGCCGAAGTCAAAGGTCGCCTGAACCTCGATGCGTTCGGCGCACCGCAAGGCCTGTACACCCAGGGCTCGATCGCCTACGCCTACGGGCGCAACAACGACACCGGCGAGCCGCTCAACAGCGTCAACCCGCTGACCGGCGTGTTCGGCCTGGGTTACGACCAGGACAACTACGGTGGCCTGCTGAGCTGGACCGTGGTGAAGAAGAAGGATCGCGTCGACGACACGCAATTCAAGTCGCCGGACGGCGTCAGCAGCCAGTTCAAATCGCCGGGCTTCGGCATTCTCGACCTGGCCGGGTATTACAAGGTTACCGATGACGTCACCGTCAGCGGCGGCATTTACAACCTGACCGACAAGAAATACTGGCTGTGGGATGACGTGCGCGGTTACGACGGCGTGGGCGAGGCTTCGGTCATCAGCCCGGCCAACCTCGACCGCCTGACCCAACCGGGCCGCAATTTCGCGATCAACCTGATCTGGGACATCTGACCCGGGCCGACCTCACTGCGCATGCATGCACATTGCGCAGTGAGGTTTTTTTACGCTCGCACGTCTTCTTGTTCGTCTCGTTAGCAAGCGCCTCTTTTATCAAGGACCTCCCATGACCACTTCGGAAAAAGCCCTGCGTTCACAACGCCTGAACCAGATCACCCACGAGCCGCACAGCAAACTCGATGCGCTGGTCAAGGCTCACGCGCCGTTCGAGACCCGCGCCAACTTCGCCCGTTTCGTGGTGGCGCAGTACCTGTTCCAGTCGGAGCTGGTTGACCTCTACAACAACCCCGAACTGACCGCCATCGTCCCCGACCTGCCGGCCCGTTGCCGCGCTGAAGCGGCCAAGGCCGACCTGGCGGATCTGCACACCGACATCCCGGCACCCGTGGCCGGCGCGCTGAAAAACCCGAGCAAGGCGCGCGCGCTGGGCTGGATCTTCGTCTCCGAAGGTTCGAAGCTGGGCGCGGCATTCCTGATCAAACGCGCGGTGGCGCTGGAGCTGAGCGAAACCTTCGGTGCCCGTCACCTGGGCGAGCCTGAAGGTGGCCGTGCCGAGGGCTGGAAAAGCTTCGTGCGCACCCTTGATTCGCTGCAGTTCACTGCCGAGGAAGAAGCTGAAGTGGAACAAGGCGCAATCGACGCATTCAATCGCTTCACCGTGCTGCTGGAACAGGCTTACGCGACCGAAGCCGAACCGGCCTGATACATAGGCACAACGCAAAACCCTGTGGGAGCTGGCTTGCCAGCGATGGCGGCGGGTCAGACAAGATCTATTTCGACTGATACATCGCTATCGCTGGCAAGCCAGCTCCCACAGGGGTCTCCACAAGTCTGTAAGATTCCCGTTTCGTCTCACTGTACTCCCCGAGCCCATGCCGCAACCCGCCTCCTCCAAACTCGCCCGCCTGCTGTTCGGCCTGCTGGCCTATGTCAGCCTCGGTATTGGCCTGATCGCCATCGTCGTGCCCGGCCTGCCGACCACCGAGTTCATCCTGCTCGCCGCCTGGGCCGCGACCCGCAGCTCGCCACGCCTGAGTGCCTGGCTGGAAAATCATCGGCTGTTCGGGCCGATCCTGAGCAACTGGCGCAACGGCAAGATCATCGCGCGCAAGGCCAAGGTCAGCGCCACCGTCAGCATGCTGCTGTGCGCGACGCTGATGCTGGTGATGCTCGATCACGGCTGGCCGGTGTATCTGGCGATTGCCGGGATGAGTCTGGGCAACCTGTGGATCTGGTCGCGTCCGGAAGCGATCCCCTCCTCTTCCTGACCTCCCGCTATGCTTTGTGGATGTGGCTTTTGTGGTGAGGGGATTTATCCCCGATTGGCTGCGCAGCAGCCACTAATCAGGCATCCGCAGTGTCAGTTAAAAATAGTGGTCAGGTTTTGGGCCTGCTGCGCAGTCCATCGGGGATAAATCCCCTCACCACAAAGCCTCATCACCAGCATTTCCTCAGTGTTCATCAGGCTGAAACTTCCCTGTAATCAATCGCCTTTTCAGCACAATCCCCTGCGCAAACGTTTAGCGTCGACCGTTCGTCGGCAAGCGCCTCATGCGCCATCGCTGCGCGCCGATGAGCAATGCATGGCGCTGAATGGATTTGGCGAACCGGGTAGTTAATCCCGTGGCCACCTGCTCATTCATTCACGAGATCGCCCCATGTTCGACTCTCTCTCCATTCGCCTGAAAATCGTCCTGCTCTCCGGCCTGTGCCTGCTGGGTGTGGTTGCGCTGATCGTCGGCATGAACATTTACCAGACCAACCAGAACGACGAACTGGTCAGCAACTCCAGCAACCAGTTGCTCACCGCCAGTGTGCAGAACCTGTTGCAGGCCAAGGCGGCCGAGCAGGCTGTGCGGGTGCAGAAGACCTTTGGCGAGAGCCTGACGGTGATCACTGCGCTGGCCGATCAGATCAAGGACATGCGCGTGCTGGCCGCCAAGCGTTCGCTGGATGCCGGCGCCCTGCGTGAAGAGTTGAACCAGAGCCTGAAAACCGCGTTCGAGCGCAACGACAAGGTGCTCGGCATCTGGCTCGCCTTCGAACCCAACGGCCTCGATGGCAAGGACAGCGAGTTCGTCAACGATGCCGCGCGCCAGTCCAACGAAGCCGGGCGCTTTGCGACTTACTGGAGCCGTGCCGCCGGTTCGGCGCTGAACACGATCATGGTCGAAGAAGACATGACCAAGACCACCCTCAGCGTCAGCGGCACGCCGTACAACAGCTGGTACACCTGCCCTCGCGACAACAAGCGCACCTGCCTGCTCGACCCGTATGCCGACACCGTGGGTAACAAGGAAATGTTGATGACCACCATTTCCGTGCCGCTGATTGTCGACGGCAAGGCCATCGGTGTGGTCGGGGTCGACATCGCCCTCGATGCCCTGCAAGCGGCGGCGGTGGAGTCTCAGCGCAACCTGTTCAACAACGCCGGGCACATGCTGATCGTCTCCGGCAGCGGCGTGCTCGCTGCCGACAGTTCCGACGCGACCAGGGTTGGCAAAAAGATCAGCGATACCCTCGGCGCCGACGGCAAGGATCTGCTGCAACTGGTCAGCAGTGGCACGCCGAAGATTCTCGAACAGGGCGAGCTGATTCGCTCGGTGTACCCGGTCGATCCGATCGGCAACTCGCGGGCCTGGGGCGTGGTCATCGACCTGCCGAAACAGGTGCTGCTGGCCGACTCGGTCAAGCTGCAGGCGGTGCTCGACGACGCGCAGGAAACCGGTGTGCTCACCGCACTGGCGGTGGCTGCAGTTGCCGGTTTGATTGGCTTGCTGCTGATCTGGCTGACCGCCTCAGGTGTCACACGCCCGATCAACAACGTCGCCGAGATGCTGAAGAACATCGCCAGCGGTGAAGGCGACCTGACCCAGCGCCTGAACTACACCAAGAAAGATGAACTGGGCGAGCTGGTGAACTGGTTCAACCGTTTCCTCGACAAGCTGCAACCGACCATCGCCCAGATCAAGCAGAGCATCACCGAAGCGCGTGGCACTGCCGATCAGTCCTCGGAAATCGCCCGCCAGACCAGCGAAGGCATGCAGGTGCAGTTCCGCGAAATCGATCAGGTCGCCACCGCGTCCAACGAAATGAGCGCCACCGCCCACGACGTCGCCAACAGCGCATCGAACGCGGCCAACGCCGCCAAGGGCGCCGACCAGTCGGCCAAGGACGGCATGTCGATCATCGAGCGCAGCACCCGCGACATCAATCAACTGGCCGATGAAGTCAGCAAAGCGGTGACCGAAGTCGAAGCCCTCGCAGTCAACAGCGAGCAGATCGGTTCGGTGCTGGAAGTGATCCGTAGCATCGCCGAACAGACCAACCTGCTGGCGCTCAACGCCGCCATCGAAGCCGCCCGCGCCGGGGAAAGCGGTCGTGGTTTTGCGGTGGTGGCCGACGAAGTGCGCAACCTTGCCAAGCGCACCCAGGATTCGGTGGAAGAAATTCGCGTGGTGATCGAACGCATCCAGACCGGCACCCGTGGCGTGGTCGCCACCATGCACTCGAGCCAGACCCAGGCGCACAACAACGCCGGGCAGATCCGTCAGGCCGTGGACGCACTGGGCAAGATCAGCGATGCGGTCACCGTGATCAGCGACATGAACCTGCAAATCGCCAGCGCCGCCGAACAGCAGAGCGCCGTGGCCGAAGAGGTGAACCGCAACGTCTCGGCGATTCGTACCGTGACTGAGACGCTAACCGAACAGGCCACTGAATCGGCGGCGATCAGCAGTCAGCTCAATGCTCTGGCCAGTCAGCAGATGAAGCTGATGGATCAGTTCCGCGTCTAACAAACCGTAAAAATCCCTGTGGGAGCGAGCTTGCTCGCGAATGCGGTCTACCATTCAATGATGATGCTGAATGTGATGACCTCTTCGCGAGCAAGCTCGCTCCCACAGAATAAGTATTCACCCGCTGGCGTTTTCATCTGGCCCGAGATTCTTTTGCACTATCATCGCCCTCTCTCCCGGAGGGCCTTCGATGACTGATTTACTCACGTCCATTCAAGCCGCACTCGGCTTGCCCAACACTCAGATTCCGTTCACCGCCAGTGGCGCCCTGCCCTCGGCGTTCGCCGTCAGCGACCTGGCCTGCGCCAGCATCGCCGCTGCCGGTCAGGCCGTCAGCGAACTGCTCCGGCAACAGACCGGGCATTTGCCCGCGGTGGAAGTCGATCGATGTCTGGCCTCGTTCTGGTTCGCCACCTCGTTGCGGCCGATAGGCTGGGAAACTCCGCCGTTGTGGGATCCGATTGCCGGCGACTACGCTACCGAAGACGGCTGGATCCGCCTGCACACTAACGCCCCGCATCACCGCGCCGCCGCTGAAAGCGTACTCGGTGCCTGCGCCGACCGTGCCGCGATGGCAAAGAAAGTCGCGCAATGGCGCAGCACCGATCTGGAACAGGCGGTGGTCGAGGCCAACGGCTGCGCTGCCGAAATGCGCAACTGGGCTCAATGGCAGCAGCACCCGCAAGGGTTGGCAGTGAATGCCGAGCCGCTGGTGCATTTCCGCACCGATCAGGACGAAACACTCAAACCATGGCAAGGCTCGGTGGCGCAACCGCTGGCCGGGCTCAAGGTGCTGGACCTGACCCGCGTGCTCGCCGGCCCCACCGCCAGCCGTTTTCTCGCCGGCCTCGGTGCCAATGTGCTGCGCATCGATCCGCCAAGCTGGAACGAGCCGGGCGTCATCCCGGACATGACCCTTGGCAAACGCTGCGCGCGACTGGATCTGCAGCAGCCGGCCGATCGTGCAGTGTTCGAAAACCTGTTGAAGGACGCCGACATTCTCGTGCACGGCTACCGCGCCGATGCCCTGGAACATCTCGGTTTCGGCGCCGAACGCCGCCGACAACTGGCGCCGGGTTTGATCGACGTCTGCCTCAACGCCTACGGCTGGAGCGGCCCGTGGCAGAACCGTCGTGGCTTCGACAGCCTGGTGCAGATGAGCAGCGGCGTCGCCGAGGCCGGGCAGCACTGGAAGCACGCTGATAAACCAACGCCGTTGCCGGTGCAGGGGCTGGATCACGGCACCGGGTATTTGATGGCGGCCAGTGCGATACGGCTTCTGACGCAGCGATTGAAGACGGGCCGAGGTGGCTCGGCGCGCTTGTCACTGGCGCGTACCGCCAGGCTGTTGATCGAGCACGGGCCGGGGACGAACGAGGCGTTGCGGGCTGAAGATGCGCAGGATCAAAACCCGCAGGTGGAGCAGACACCCTGGGGGCCGGCGCACCGCTTGCTGGCGCCGGTGAAGATCAGCGGGACGCCGCTGCACTGGGCGTTGCCGGCCAGCGAATTGGGTTCACATCGCCCGTTGTGGTGAACCATGCAGGCCTCTTCGCTGGCAAGCCAGCTCCCACAGGTTCAGAGGTGTTCACACACTCTGTGCTCGACACGGACACTGTGGGAGCTGGCTTGCCAGCGATGGGGCCAGTCCGACCTGCACACAATATTGATCAGTCAGCCCGGCTCAAAGACGTCCACAACACCTGCGCCGCATACCCGCGAAACGGCCGCCAGGCCTCAGCCCGATCCGCCAGTTCCCGCGCCGCAGGTCGCACACCTTCCAGCACCTCCAGCGCCCGCAGCAAGCCGATATCGCCATGGGGAAAGCCGTCCATATCGCGCAACTGCCGCAATGCGATGTACTGCGCCGTCCACTCGCCAATCCCGTGCAACGCCAGCAACCGCGCCACGCCACCCTCGCGCCCCGGCTCGAACAGCAGCGGATCATCCAGCAACGCCTGCGCCACGCCCGATAACGTTCGCCCGCGACTTTTCGGCATGCCCAGCGCCGCCAGGTCCGCCGTCGCCAACACGCCGGCCTCGGGGAACACATGCGGCAGGCCCGGCACCCTCGAGCGCAAGGGCACGCCATAGTGTGCAAGCAGTTTGCCCGCCAGGCGAATCGCCGCCACCACGGTGATCTGCTGCCCCAGCACCGCCCGAAACGCCAGCTCCAGACCGTCCCACGCCCCCGGCACCCGCAGCCCCGGGCGCTCGGCAATCAATCGGGCAAGCAGCGGATCATTCGCCAGATGCCGATGCATCAATGCCAGATCGGCATCCAGATCAAACATCCGACGCAAACGCTGAATGATCTCCGGCACAACGGCCGGATCAGGACAATCCAGCTCGACTTCCAGTGCATCACCCGCGCCCGCCCACACCGACACCGTACCCTGCACCCCGCGCAGGCCAATGCTGCGCGAGTAAACGCCATCCACCACGGTTTCCATTCCGACCACCGCCCGCGCCGCGAGAAACCCCAGCATCGCGTCCCAGTCATAGGGCGGCTGATAAGCCAGCGTCAGCCTCACAGCGACAGCACACCGCTGTACAAGCCATACGCCGCCAGCCCCGCGCCGATCAGCACGCAGGCAAAAATGCCCTTCTCCACCGTGGTGAACAACGGCTCGCCCTGCTCATGCTTGGCCTTGGCGAACAGCACCACGCCCGGCGCATACAGCAGCGCCGACAGCAGCAGGTATTTCACGCCGCCGGCGTACAACAGCCACACCGCGTAACACAGGGCGATGCCACCGATCAGCAGGTCTTTGGTGCGCTCGGCCGAGGCGTGTTCATAGGTTTCGCCGCGACCGCTGAGCAAGACCGCGTAGGCCGCCGACCACAGGTACGGCACCAGAATCATCGACGAAGCGAGGTAGATCAGGCTGGTGTAGGTGCCGGCGGAAAACAGCGTGATCAGCAGGAAAATCTGGATCATCACGTTGGTCAGCCACAGCGCATTGACCGGCACATGATTGGCGTTTTCCTTTTTCAGAAACGCCGGCATGGTCTTGTCCCGGGCCGTGGCGAAGAGAATTTCGGCGCAGAGCAGCGCCCACGACAGCAACGCGCCGAGCAGGGAAACCGCCAGACCGATGCTGATCAACAACGCGCCCCATGGCCCGACGATGTGTTCCAGCACCGCCGCCAGCGACGGGTTCTGCAGGGTCGCCAGTTCCGGCTGACTCATGATCCCCAGCGACAGCACGTTGACCAGCACCAGCAGCGCCAGCACGCCAAGAAAACCGATCACCGTAGCGCGACCGACATCGCTGCGTTTCTCCGCCCGTGCCGAATACACGCTGGCGCCCTCGATGCCGATGAACACGAACACCGTCACCAGCATCATGTTGCGCACCTGATCCATCACTCCGCCGAAGCTCGGGTTGCTGCGGCCCCAGATATCGCGGGTGAAGATGTCAGCCTTGAACGCCACCGCCGCAATCACAATGAACATGATCAGCGGCACGATCTTGGCGACCGTGGTCACCTGATTGATGAACGCCGCCTCCTTGATCCCGCGCATCACCAGAAAATGCACCGCCCACAACAGCACCGAGGCGCAGCCGATGGCGATCGGCGTATTGCCCTGGCCGAACACCGGGAAGAAATACCCGAGGGTGCTGAACAGCAACACGAAATAACCGACGTTGCCCAGCCACGCACTGATCCAGTAGCCCCAGGCGGACGAGAAACCCATGTAGTCGCCGAATCCGGCCTTGGCATAGGCGTAGACCCCGGAGTCCAGCTCGGGCTTGCGGTTGGCCAGGGTCTGGAACACGAACGCCAGGGTCAACATGCCGATGGCGGTGATCCCCCAGCCGATCAGGATCGCCCCGGCATCGGCGCGGGCCGCCATGTTCTGTGGCAGGGAAAAAATCCCCCCGCCAATCATCGAACCCACCACCAGGGCGATCAACGCACCCAGTCGCAGCTTTTGCGTCGGTTGCGACATTCCAGTCTCCCTTTTCCTGACAACGATTATCGAAACCTGTTTATACCTGTGGCGAGGGGATTTATCCCCGATGGGTGGCGTAGCCGCCCCTCAACCTGAGAACTCGTTCTGTCTGATACGCCGCGCTGAATGGATCCGGGGCGGCTTCGCCACCCATCGGGGATAAATCCCCTCGCCACTAAGTGCGTCTGTTTCTGGGAATTAACTTAAAGAATAAAGCCTGTGTACATTTTATTTCGAACAACTCCAAAACGGACATTTGATATAGCGACTGACGCTAACGCCTAGCACGCTAAGACAGTTTTGTGCGCGAATCCTAATAAATCAATTCTGTACTGAAAACAGATGCTGAAAATTTGCCAAAAGCTGAAAAACAACTAGCGTGATAATTCGAAAGTAATAAGACCAATTCCCAACCACAACAGGCAAAGGCCTCTAGGACGGGCCTTCCAGACGATAGCGTTATGCCTTCAGTTGTTTCATAAGTCATTCATTAACAATGGAATGTGGCCATGAACTGATCCAAGTCAGCTGTTTGAACAGACAACAGCATTACGCTGTGAACTCTTCTCTCCTGCAATGGAGTCATGCAATGTCTGAAGCTCCCGGAAAACTACGACTAGGTGCACTGGTTGCCTTGGTAGTCGGATCAATGATCGGTGGCGGAATATTCTCTTTGCCACAAAACATGGCCGCCAGCGCCGACGTCGGCGCGGTGCTGATCGGTTGGGCCATCACCGCTGTCGGCATGCTCACCCTCGCTTTTGTCTTTCAGACCCTCGCCAATCGCAAGCCCGACCTGGACGGCGGTGTCTACGCCTACGCCAAGGCCGGTTTCGGCGACTACATGGGTTTCTCGTCCGCCTGGGGTTACTGGATCAGTGCCTGGCTGGGCAACGTTGGCTACTTTGTTCTGTTGTTCAGCACCCTCGGGTATTTCTTTCCGGTTTTCGGCGAAGGCAACACGGTGGCCGCCGTCATCGGCGCCTCGGTGCTGCTGTGGGCCGTGCACTTTCTGGTGCTGCGCGGGATCAAGGAAGCGGCGTTCATCAACCTCGTGACCACCGTCGCCAAGGTCGTGCCGCTGCTGCTGTTCGTGCTGATCGCGATCTTCGCTTTCAAACTGGACATCTTCACCGCCGACATCTGGGGTGTGAAAAACCCGGATCTGGGCAGCGTGATGAACCAGGTGCGCAACATGATGCTGGTCACCGTGTGGGTGTTCATCGGCATCGAGGGCGCGAGCATCTTCTCGGCACGGGCGGAAAAACGCTCGGACGTGGGTAAAGCCACCGTCATCGGTTTCATCACCGTGCTGCTGTTCCTGGTGCTGGTCAACGTGCTGTCGCTGGGCATCATGACTCAGCCGGAACTGGCCAAACTGCAGAACCCGTCGATGGCCGCCGTGCTCGAACACGTGGTCGGTCACTGGGGCGCGGTGCTGATCAGCGTCGGCCTGATCATCTCGCTGCTGGGGGCGCTGCTGTCGTGGGTGCTGCTGTGCGCGGAGATCATGTTCGCCGCCGCCAAAGACCACACCATGCCCGAGTTCCTGCGCCGCGAGAACGCCAACCACGTACCGGTCAACGCCCTGTGGCTGACCAACGCGATGGTCCAGCTGTTCCTGATCATCACCCTGTTCTCGGCCAGCACTTACCTGTCGCTGATCTACCTCGCCACCTCGATGATTCTGGTGCCGTACCTGTGGTCGGCCGCCTATGCCCTGCTGCTGGCAGTGCGCGGTGAAACCTACGAGGGTTTTGCCGCCGAGCGTCGCAAGGACCTGATTATCGGCGGCATCGCGCTCATCTACGCGGTGTGGCTGCTGTATGCCGGCGGGGTCAAGTATCTGCTGCTCTCGGCCCTGCTCTACGCACCCGGCGCGATCCTGTTCGCCAAGGCCAAGCTGGAACTCAAACAACCGATTTTCACTAACGTCGAGAAGCTGATTTTCGCCGCAGTGATCGTGGGTGCCCTGGTGGCAGCCTACGGCCTCTACGACGGCTTCCTGACCTTGTAACCCTTGATTTGTAATCTGGAGGATCACTGCAATGACCACGGAAAAAGTTAAGTACGGCGTCCATTCCGAAGCCGGCAAACTGCGCAAAGTCATGGTTTGCTCCCCAGGTCTGGCCCATCAGCGCCTGACCCCCAACAACTGCGACGAACTGCTGTTCGACGACGTGCTCTGGGTGGCCCAGGCCAAGCGCGACCACTTCGACTTCGTGACCAAGATGCGTGAACGCGGGATTGAAGTGCTGGAAATGCACAACCTGCTGACCGACATCGTCGCCATCCCTGAAGCGCTGGACTGGATTCTCGAGCGCAAGGTCACCGCCGACTCGGTGGGCCTGGGCCTGATCAGCGAAGTCAAATCCTGGCTGAAAAGCCTTGAGCCGCGACACATCGCCGAATACCTGATTGGTGGCGTATCCGCCGATGATCTGCCGGACAGCTTCGGTGGCAAGACCATCCGGATGTTCCGCGACTTCCTCGGCCACTCCAGCTTCATCCTGCCGCCGCTGCCGAACACCCAGTTCACCCGCGACACCACGTGCTGGATCTACGGTGGCGTGACGCTGAACCCGATGTACTGGCCGGCGCGACGTCAGGAAACCCTGCTGACCACCGCCATCTACAAGTTCCACCCGCAGTTCACCAACGCCGATTTCGAGATCTGGTACGGCGACCCGGACAAGGATCACGGCAGCTCGACCCTCGAGGGCGGCGACGTGATGCCGATCGGCAACGGCGTGGTGTTGATCGGCATGGGCGAACGCTCATCGCGTCAGGCCATCGGCCAACTGGCGCTGAACCTGTTCAAGAACAAAGCCGTGGAAAAAGTCATCGTCGCCGGCCTGCCGAAGTCCCGCGCCGCGATGCACCTGGACACCGTGTTCAGTTTCTGCGATCGCGACCTGGTGACGATTTTCCCGGAAGTGGTCAACCAGATCGTCGCTTTCACCCTGCGTCCTGACGAAAGCAAACAGGGTGGCATCGACATCCGCCGCGAAGAAGGCAGCTTCCTCGACAACGTGGCCAAAGCCCTCAACCTGCCGAAACTGCGCGTGGTGGAAACCGGCGGCAACAGCTTCGCCGCCGAACGCGAGCAATGGGACGACGGCAACAACGTGGTGGCA
>Ga0153948_1001318_pt1 | contig 12672 bp, 10 predicted proteins | sample TSNJ032MetaG_FD_104696 | JGI IMG/M metagenome (GOLD analysis project Ga0153948, IMG submission 104696) | Attine ant fungus gardens microbial communities from New Jersey, USA - TSNJ032 MetaG | ecosystem: Host-associated > Fungi > Mycelium > Unclassified | place: USA: New Jersey, Wharton State...
AGGCCATATAGGCATGGGCACCCATGGCCCCGAAGGCTACGTCGCGCATGCCGTCCATGGCCGGAATAGCCGGAACATCGAACAGGCCGAACCACGATGTGGCCACCATCAGCGGGCGATCCGTGCTGATAGCCCAGCCGGTTGAGACATAGGCCCAACCGGTCAGCGGAATGGCAAGCAGGAGGGCATAAAAGGCAATGTGGGTCGCGCGCGCCAGCATGCGTTCCCAGCCCTTCATGTCGGATGGTAGTGCCGGAACCGGATGGGTCAGACGCCAGATCACGCGAAGCAGGGTCAAGGCCAGAATGGCAAAGCCAATGGACTTGTGGAGCTGGAACAGCTGATAGGCGAGCTGCTGTGTGTCGGGATTGTTGATAGCCCTGACCATCCACCAGCCCATCGGGATCATGGAGATGACGAGAATGGCTATGGCCCAATGCAGCAATATGGCCACTGTGCTGTAGCGTTTGGCCTGTCCGTGGCTATTGGATGTTGAGGGCGACGATAGATTGGAAGCTTGGGGATGAGTGTTCATTGTCATCCTGACGGGTCGAGGCCGAATGCCGCCAATGCGGCTTCGGACAAAGATTTCGTGATTCAAATGGCGCAAACCCACCGGCGCGGCTTAGAGCATTTCCAGCAAAAGTGCGTAGCGGTTTTGCGTAGGATAATGCTTAAAACAAATAGATAGAGCGGTTCCACGATTCCGTTTTAACAGGAACTGCTCTAGGAGGAGGCGCGGCCGGTGGGGCATTCGATTTAGTCAATCAAGCGTAGGTTAGCTTGCTTCCTGAATGAACTCACCGTCGAAGCGGATGGTGATATCCGGACCGACGGGGCCGAGCGCCTGACCGAATTCGGTGCGGTTGAAGGTGCCTTCTGCGGCGAAGCCGAGCGCCGGCACGCCAGCGTAAGGATGGCTGTCGATTGCGCCAATAAGCGTGGCTTTCAGCGTGACGGGCTTGGTCACGCCCAGAAGTGTCAGGTCGCCAACAATGTCGGCTGTCGTGTCGCAGGTCGATGTGACCTTGGTCGACTTGAAGGTGATTGTAGGGTGGGCGTCACTGTTCAAAAAGCTTGGCGAACGGCTGATATCTTCGTCCCAGGTTGCAAAGCCGGAATCGGCATGCGTGGCTTTGTAATCCGCCGGATAGGCGGTGGCGACGGAAGTGGGATCGATGGTCACTTCGATCGAGGAGTTTTCGATCTTGGCCGGGTCAAGCTTCAATGTTGCGTCGAACTTGTTGAAGCGGGCCGTATAGTTGGAAATCTGGTTATGCTTCAGGGACCACAGCAGGGCCGCATGTGTCGGATCAAGCTTGTAGGTGCCAGCTGACGCAGTTACCTCCGCTGCCGCCGTCTCGCTTGCTGCCGTTTGAGCGTAGGAAACACCTGATGCTGCGCCGAGCATTCCCAGAGCGATGACTGCAGAGAAAATGCGCTGCCCGTTCATTTTCATAACCAAAAATCCTTTCTGTGTTGATTGGTTTTCGGATTATGGAAAAACGAGGCGTACACGTTGAAATGAATTAATGTTGAGGAATGTCCTCTTGAAATTATGAGCCATCGAAACGGTTCATTTGATGGGTATTTCGGAGCGCCGATCCAATTGAAACATTAGAATATTATTTTACAGCAAGTCGCCATATGGTACGATTTTCCAAATTCAGTGAGGATTTTTTCCGTGGTTAAAACGGAAAAGCACGCTTTCCGAATTTAGTTTTGAAGCTGCTTTCGGCTCTTTCGTCCATGGCGGCGAAGCAGTGCTTTCATCCTACCAGCGATGCGCTGAGCAAAAGCGCGCCCGTGAGCGCGATAAAGAGGGCGGCGCAGACTTCAACTGCTGCCTTCAACCGGCCCGACATGGCGTTGCTGCCTGCAAAGCGCAGCGCAACATTCTTGGCCGTGACGGCCAGTGTGGCGAGCACCGCCACGGTGATAAATGTTCCGAAGGCCATGGCGAAAACCGAGAGCAGTCCGCCCATCAGCAAGCCGTTGAGCAGGGCGAAGGTCAGCACGATCAGCGCGCCGGAACATGGACGAAGGCCGACCGAGAAAATGGCAGACCAGGCGGTCGTCCAGTTGAATTCGTCGCCAAGTGTTGATGGATCGGCGATATGGGCATTGCCGCAGGCAGTGCAGACATCGCTTTCACCAATGAAGACATGGTCTGTTGCCACTGCCGCCGCCGCGGCTGGCTTGTAATTGAGTTTGACCGTGCTGCCGCCTGCCGCCGCGCGCGTCGTTTGCGAAATGCTGCCTTGCCAGGCAGGGCCGCTTGCCATAGCCGGTTGCGGCGTGCCCGCAAAAAGGGCTGCGGCCGGGCTTGCCCCGGATACGTTGCCTTTGGGCTTGCGGAACAGGAGCGGCAGTTTGCGGGCCAGAAGCCACAGGCCGAAGAACAGCACCAGCGCAAAGCTGGTAATTTCCATATAGCGGGCGGTCTGGTTCATCGAAATGCCGGTACCGCGCAGCACCAGCCATGCAAGGCCGACGACGACAATCGCCATGATGGCCTGTAGCAGCGACGAGATGAAGGACAGGAAAATGCCGCGCCGCAGCGCCGTTTCATTGGCGATCATATAGGACGAGATCACCGCCTTGCCATGGCCCGGGCCAGCCGCGTGGAAGATGCCGTAGATGAACGAAAGACCGATCAGAATGGAGGCCTGCCACGGGTCCTCACGCATGGCTTTAAGCGCGGTGGTCATGGCGAGATAGAACGAGCGCTGCTGCTCGTTCATCCAGAGGATGATATGCGCGAAGGGTCCGGTCGGCGTCATGGCCACTTCATTTGCACCGATGCCAAGAGATGATTGCGCAAGCGCCTGCGCAGCAATGACCATCAGGCAAGAGGTGAGTATGAGCGTCGCCGTTCTCTTCATCTGCTCGTCTATCCTTTCGCTGCGCACTCGATTTCAAGACGGGTGGCAAAAATCTTCGACATGTTGGTGCCTGCCGGGTCGTTGAAGAAGGCCTCGGTCAGCGTCGCCTGATTCTGCGCGAGAGCCTGATCGGGATCGGGTCGCACCACGGTCGATTTGCAGCCCTTGGGCATTCCTTTGACGACCAGATCCTTGTCGCTCACATAGTCGATGGCGGTATAGAAGGTCGGGTCATAAATGCCGAAACTGACCTTGTGGCCGGGTTGTACCTTGAGCGGCTTGGCGGGCTTGCTGGTGAAGACGATCAGCAGGCGATTGTCGGTAAAGTCGGCGGCAAGATCGTTGGGCCTTGCCATTGCAACATCCTTGCCATCTTCCAGAACGCTCTGGAAATATTTGAACTCCGCAATGGATTCATTGATGACATGGCCGAGATCGATCAGCTCTTTTTGGTCTAGTTTGAGATCGCCATTCTTGTCGAATTCCATCAGCACGGTCGACGAGAACACATCGTCAAAACGCCAGACATGGGCGAGCTGCTGAACGGTTCCGTCTGGCGCAATGGTCAGTTCCAGACGCGCTTCGGCAAAGACATGCGGGTGGGCAAGCGCAACCGTCGGCACAAAGCAAGCAGCAGTAAGTGCAGCTGCGGTGGTCCGGGCGAGCCGGCCTTTGAACCGTGATGACGAAGCCTGCATATAGTCTTTCCGTGAGAGTTATCTAATGCTCAAAGCCGAAGACGGCGAAAGTGGGACGCTTAGCCCAAAAACGACGATAGTTTTATGAAGTCTGGGGCTTTGTGGACGTGTTCTGCTCGCGGTCCTTGAACCACTGGGTCAGAAAATCCACAAGCGCGCGAATTTTCGCTGGCAGATAGCGGCGATGTGGATAGACCGCATAGATGCCGCCATCCTTGACGATGAATTCGTCCAGACAGGCCACCAGCCTGCCGCGCTCGATTTCCTCTTCTGCGATGAACACCGGCAGCATGCTGAAGCCAAGGCCCGCCAGCGCCGCATTCTTGGTGGCAACCGGGCTGTTGACCTCGATGGGACCATTGACTGGCACGGTCATCATCGAGCCGTCCGTGTTGCGGAAGTGCCAGTTATTGCGCGAGCGGGCATTGGTGTCGATGATGCAGGGCCGGTCTGCCAGATCTTCCGGGCGTTCCGGTTTGCCAACTCGGGCAATCAATTCCGGTGCGCCGCACAAGATGGAATGGAAGGGCGAAAGCCTCTTGGCAATCAGCGAAGAGTCCTGCAGACGCGTGATGCGGATGGCGAGGTCAAAACCTTCTTCGACCAGATCGACGAAACGGTCGTCCAGCCGAACATCGAGCACGATTTCAGGATGGGCAAGGCAGAAGTCGATCAGCGACTGGCCAATCACCGCATCGGCAAAGGTGCGTGGGGCAGACAGTTTTATGCGCCCGCGCGCATCGGAGCTGGTTTCGCTGACAGCATCTTGAAGCGCATCGATCTCGCGGATGATTTCCACGGCGCGATGATAATAGGTGTGGCCCGCCTCGGTCAGTGAGAACTGGCGCGTGGTGCGGTTGAGAAGGCGCGCGCCCAGCTCGTCTTCCAGCTCGCGCACATACTTGGACAGCAGGGCCTTGGAGCGCCCGATCTTTCGCGCCGCGGCGGAAAATCCTTCCGCCTCGACCACGTCGATAAAAGCGCGCATACGTGTCAGCGTGTCCATCTGTTCTAGCCCCGCGTTTCAAGAATGGTTTTGCCAAGCGCGATCAGCGCCCGATCGCTGCCACGTGGTCCGATGAGAGAGATACCGAATGGCGCGCCGTCAACGCGACCGAGCGGCAAAGTGATCTGCGGCAAGCCCGAAAGCACCGAAAGACAGAGCAGGCGCAAGGCCTGTTCCCGATAGGCCTGCAAGGCTTCGAACGGCAGGTTTGCCAGCGGTGCAGCACCCGGAACGGTGGGGAGTGCAAGCGCGGCATGATCGCCGATGATCGCCTCAAGCTCCTGCGTGAAACGCGCCCGCCGTGTCCGCTGCTGCGCCAGTGTGTCGGGTGTGATCTGCGAACCGAAAACGAAGCGATCGGCAACGCCGGGTCCGAGCTGACGCTCGCCGGACGATATCCATGCGCCGTGGGTGGCCCATGCTTCGGCCCCCTGTATTTGCCGGAAGGTGAGATAAAGCTCGTCGATAGACAAGGTCGGCTGGCTGGCCGCCTTCAGGCCGGAGAAATGCGGGCGGATCGCCCCGAACATGGCGCGATAGGCATCGGTTTCGTCCTGTCCAAGCAGCAGTTGCTCCAGAACCGGCATATACAGCAATTGGTTCAGCTGAAACGACTGGCTGTCTTCACCCAGCAGGACCGCGCCCACTTTTTCATAAAGCGCAATGTCGCGTGCAAACCAGCCGATTGTATCAAGCGACGGTGCAAGGGGCATGATGCCTTCGAGCGGCATGCGGCCATGGGTGGTGCGCAGGCCGACAAGGCCGCAGAAGCTTGCAGGCGCGCGGATGGAGCCGCCCGTATCGGAGCCGAGCGCAATGTCGGCGATTCCGCCAGCGACCGCTGCCGCCGAACCGGATGACGATCCGCCGGTTACGCGATCCGGCGCGGCAGGATTGATCGGGTGAGGGTAATGCGAATTCTGTCCCATCAGCGAAAAGGCAAGCTCATCCGTCTGGGCCTTGCCGATGACTTCAGCGCCAGCCGCCAGGAGCTTTTCGACCACGGTCGCGGATTTTTCAGCGGGTACTGATTCGGCCAGAATCTGCGGATTGCCGCATCCGGTGACCATTCCAGCCAGATCATAGATGTCCTTGACCGCCAGCCGCTCGCCGAAAAGCGGGCCATTTTCCGCATGGGGAAGGGGATTTTCGGGCTTCGCGATGATCGCATTGAAGGGATCGAAGGTGGTCATTGTTCACCGCTTGGTGCAGAAATCTGCCATTATGCTGAATAGAAAGTGAAAATTTCCGGTGGAATGTTTCACTATTGCTGAACAATGGCAAGCACACAGACCCGCTGAAACAGCGGAAAAATAAATTCGTTTCGACAAAGATTTGTCATTGAATGGTCACGGCTTTGCGCTTATATCGCCCTTGCCCAAAGTCGCACGTGCCTGTGGGTGTCCGCCGATCCTCGAATGGTGAGGAATTCGGTACGGTACCTGGACCTAACCGCTCCAGTCGATCTGTTGGCCAACCGCCAGATCGAGGACATCTTGAAGCAACGACGGTGCGGGCCTTTCTAGTGTCTTTCGGCTGTCCAAAAGCCGAAATTACTGAAGAGGCACACCTTCATTGCCGGTAGTGCGGATGCGGTTCTCCAATTCCAATCCAAGGCAGACAAAGCGGAGTAACGCGGGTTTAGCGTTGTTCCATCGCCGCATGTTCTTTCGTGTGATATCAGCGCCTCCAAAGGCTGACTTCGCGGCGAGGGTCTCATGCACCTTTGTCTCTTAGAGAATTTCCATTCCCGCAATCTAGGGGTGGCCCTCTAAGTATTTGTTTTTATGTGCAGTTTGCAGAAAAGGCAGCAACTTTTCGCGATTGTGCACCAAAAACGGCCCGGTTAGGGTCGCCGCAGGAGAACGACTATGGCTACACAGCGCATCATTGATTTCCTCAACACCCGTCGTCCGGACGGTCCGTGCCTCGTCGTCGATACCGATGTGGTTCGCGAGAACTATCATAGCTTTGAGAAGGCATTGCCCTATTCCCGCATTTTCTATGCGGTGAAGGCCAATCCTGCGCCGGAAATCCTGCGCCTGCTCGCTTCGCTCGGTTCTTGCTTCGACACCGCTTCGGTTGCCGAAATTGAAATGGCGCTGGAAGCCGGTGCAACGCCGAACCGTATTTCCTACGGCAACACCATCAAGAAGGAGCGCGATATTGCGCGCGCTTTCGAGCTGGGCATCCGTCTCTATGCGGTAGACTCCGTGGAAGAAGTCGAGAAGGTCGCGCGCGCCGCTCCTGGCAGCCGCGTCTTCTGCCGCGTTCTGACCGACGGTGAAGGCGCCGAATGGCCGCTGTCGCGCAAGTTCGGCTGCGTGCCTGCAATGGCCGTGGACGTGCTGCGCCATGCCAAGGTGTTCGGCCTCGACGCTTATGGCGTATCGTTCCATGTCGGCTCGCAGCAGACGGACCTTTCCGCCTGGGACCGCGCGCTTGGCGATGCGGCATCGGTGTTCCGCACTCTTGCTGATGAAGGCATCGTGCTGCGCATGGTCAATATGGGCGGCGGTTTCCCGACCCGTTACCTCAAGGACGTGCCGACCGCTCAGGCCTACGGCATGGCGATCTTCGACGCGCTGTCCAAGCATTTCGGCAACCGCATCCCGGAAACCATCATTGAACCGGGCCGCGGCATGGTCGGCAATGCAGGCGTGATCAAGACCGAAGTGGTTCTGGTCTCCCGCAAGGCGGACAACGACAATGTGCGCTGGGTCTATCTCGACATTGGCAAGTTTGGCGGTCTCGCCGAAACCATGGACGAGGCGATCCGCTATCAGATCGTGACCCCGCATGACGGTAGCGAAACCGAGCCTTGCGTGCTGGCTGGCCCGACCTGCGACAGTGCGGATGTTCTTTACGAAAAGACGCCGTATCCGCTGCCGGTCTCGCTGACCATCGGTGACGAAATCCTCATCGAAGGCACGGGCGCTTACACCACCACCTATTCGGCGGTGGCGTTCAACGGCTTCGAACCGCTCCGATCCTACGTCATCTGATCTTTCAGGCTCGGTATGATCCCGAAAAGTGGGAACCGGTTTTCGGATAAGATCATACCGTCAGAGACCTGAATGATCCTCTCAATCTGTCCGGTGCCGCAAGGCACTGGACGGGGTGTGCTGCTGCCGCTTTGCGGGGATAGATGTGATGAATGCAATTCTCGATTTTCAGGACAATGACGCCGCTGGCTTCGTGCAGGGCTTTGCCCCCGTTGCTGCGTCTGCTTTTGCAATAGCGGGCGAGACGGTGGAGCACGTGCTGGCGCGCGAAGCGCTGCTCGACCGCGCAATGGGTGAAGGCCGTCGCAGAAAGTCTTCGGAAAAGCTGCGTCGCGGTCGTCTTCCCGCCGCAGGGCTGGCCTTTGCTGCCGAGAGTGCTGATGGCGCTCTCTCCGGCACCGTTCGTCTGTGGAATGTTCAGGCTGGCATTGATGCCTTCGGCTTTCCGGTTGCCGCGCTGCTGCTCGGGCCCCTGGCCGTCGATCCGTCGGCTGCCGGGAGCGGTATTGGTTCAGCCCTGATGCGTCACGCGATTGCACAGGCAGCAATGCTTGGCCACGGCGCGATCCTGCTGGTCGGAGATCCCGAATATTACGAGCGTTTCGGCTTCACGGCGGTAAAGACCGGCGAACTGGCGATGCCCGGCCCTTATGAAAAGCGTCGTTTTCTGGCGCTTGAACTGAAGCCGGGTCACCTCGACGGCGCCCACGGCGTTCTGCGCGCGAGTGGCCGCAAGGTGCCGCGCGCCGAGATTGCGCGCACCGCCTAGGATTGTTTTGCCCGAACTATTTTGAAAGGCGCAGCAGCCGTCCGAAATTGCGGACGGCTGTAATGGCCAGCCCCGCCAGCAAACCGGCGATCAATCCAGCAATTACGATCAGCTTGCGCGATGTGCCCGAAGGATCAAGCGGCGGACGGGCTTCCGAAAGCACGCGGATATTGACCGTGTTGAGGCCTTCCTGTTCGCCGGTTTCACGCGAGCGCAGGAGGAATGCTTCATAGACGGAGCGGCGGGCTGCTGCTTCGCGTTCCAGTTCGCGCAGCTTGACCAGATCGCCATTATTATTGGCCTGTTGCGCTTTCAGCTGCGCCAGACGAGCCGACAATTCCTTTTCCTGCTGAACTGATCGCTGAACCTCGACCTGAAGCGAGGAACGGATGCGGCGCAGCTCTGCGTCGATATCGCCGAGGATCGCGCCTGCCTGCGATTGCGCCTGGATCAATTGCGGATGGCGCGGCCCAAGCTGCGAGGACATGCCGTTTGCTGCCTGTCTTGCCTGCGCATATTGCGCGCGCAAGGCGGTCAGTGTGTTGGACCGGAACTCTTCCGGCAATGTACCGGCAACCACGTTGTCCGAAGTCGCGCTGTTCATCACCGCGATGCGCGCCTGCAACCGCATCGTCTCGGCGCGCTGGTTGGAAAGCTGTTCGTTGAGACGGCCAAGATCGCTGTCGCTGATGAGCTTGCCGTCGACATCCACGAGGTCATGCGCGGCGCGGAAATCTGCCGCCGCTGTTTCCGCCTGCTCGACGCTTGCGCGCAGGCTGGCAAGCCGGGTCGACAGTTCTTCCGATGTGCGACGGGTCGCATCGGATTGCATCGAGACAAGCTCGTTCTGAAACACTGTGCTGATCGTATTGGCCAGGGAAGCCGATTTTTGCGGATCGCGGGTCTTGACCGAAATCGAATAGATGAAGGTCTTGGCATCGCGGTCGATCTTCATCGCCTTGTAGAGATTATTGAGCACCCGCGTTTCCAGCGCCTGCCCGTCGCTCGTCTTCTTGGCTGACAGCATGTCGCGGATCTGCGCGAAGAAGCCGGCCACGCCAGTTGGCGCCAGCGTTCCGTTGAATTCGGGATCTTGCGTAAGCTTGGTCTGGTCGATCACTTTCAAAAGCACGCTGCTGGAACCGACAATGCGCGCCTGACTTTCGGCCACGGCCAGCGAAGCGTCCGTCGGCAACTGGCCGGGGGTCAGTTCGGTACCAACGGTTTTGATATTGCGCGGATCGACCAGAACATCGGTCGTCGCGACATACATGGTTGGCACGGAAAGCGCGATCAGCACACCGGCGATGCCGCCAAGAACGGTCGTGACGAGCAGCAGCTTGCGCGATCCCTTGATCACGTCAATCGCCGCATAGGGGTCGATCAGCGGACGCCAGCTATTGTCATCGGCGCGATCCTTATCCGGCGATTTAGCCGCGCGATCTGTGGAAACAGGTGTTTCCGGTGTCAGCTGTGTCTCTTCGGGGAGCGGCTGAGGTGAGGGCTGGTCCTCAACCAGTTCCTGCCTGCGCCGCTCGCGCGCGACGATCTTGCGGTCAAGTTCGGTTTCGATGGCCGCAAGACGCTCCTGCAAGGCAGCAAGTTCTTCCTCGGTCAACCGTTCCGGGCTGAGATCGTGCGTGCGGCTGAAATCCTCGCGCTCTTCTTTCGATGCAGGCGGCGTCCATGGGGGTGATTGGGGAGGTGTTTGGGCAGATGTCGGGGAGGCGGGCGTCCGGCTTGCGGCAGCTGGCGCGTCGGAGAATGAAAGAAGAGGTTTTCCGCTCTCCTCATTATGACGCTTATCATCGCTGCTCATTGCCTGAAATATCCGAACTCTGAAAACCCGTTTGGGTTGAGACTGTAAGTGCCTACGGGAAAAAAATGGTTAATGTTATAGAAAATCGCCCTATGCAATATGCTGGCCGTTAACCATTCCAAGTTTTGCGCTGGCTTTTCGCTTCGGCCCGTGAAACATGCCAGATTGTGAGCGATGCGACGAACACAAAGGCTCGTTGGTGATAGCGAAAGCAATTCAAAAAATTTCTGGTCTCAAGTCCGGCATGCTCAGGGATTATCTCTCGCTCATCTCCGGTTCGGTCGGGCGGCTCGTGGTGTCGCTCGTTTATTTCATCGCGCTCGCCAACACGCTGCCGACTGGCGATTTCGGTATTTTCGCGACCGCATCGGGCACCGGCGTCATGCTGTCACGCATCGTTTCGCTGGGCTTCACCTCGCCGCTTTACCGCATCTCCACCGTCAAGCCGCATCTGCTCGGCACCTATAGCGCCGGATATCTGATGGCGGTGGTGGCGTCGCTGCCGTTGTTCGCCGTCTGCTCATGGCTGGTCTATCTGGTCTTCTTCAGCCGGGATATCACGCTTCTGCCCTTCGCCGTCATCATCGTGGCGGAAGCCCTGTTCTGGCGCTCGGCGGAAGTCATCATCATCGTCAATAATGGCCTCAACCGGTTCGGCATTTCGGCGGGCCTCGTCATTTTCGGCACGGTCACGCGGGCGGTTGCAGCGGTGCTGTTCACCTGGATGTCGACGGTGCACGATGTTGCCCACTGGGCATGGTGGTATCTCGCGGCCAATGTTGTGGCACTTGCCGTGTCGATTTATTTCTATCCGCGCAGGAAAATCCGTTTTCGGCCCAAACTTTATATACGCCGCATCGCGGATTCGATTGCCGTCGCCGGGGCGGAGCTGCTCTTCTATGTGCAAAGCGAGCTGGACAAATTGCTGGTGCTGAGTGTCGGCGGACCGGAAATCGCCGGGCTTTATGCCATCGTCATGCGGCTGGTCGATCTGACGGCGCTGCCGGTGCGCTCCTTCAACATGATGCTGGTGCAAAAACTGATGCGCAAGCCGGACATGCTGTCGAGCCTGCGCCTGCGCGCAGGACTGGAAGCGGCGGTATTTGCCGTTTCGGTGGGTGGCCTTGCGGCGCTTGCAATCTTCCTCTGGGTGTTTCCAAATGCGCTCGGCGCCAATGTGGCGGCGATTGTCAGCCTGCTGCCGCTGGTATTGCTGGTACCGGGCTTTCGCAATCTCATCGAATACCAGACCGAGCTTCTCTATGCGCGCGGCCAGTCAGGTCTGCGCACGCTCAGCCTCGTCATCATGACGGCAGCCAAGGCTCTGTTTGTCTGGTTGCTGCTGCGCCATGCCGCCAGCGGCAATGACTGGATTGCAGGCCTCAATCTCGTGTTCGGCGCGCTTTATGTTCTATCGCTGGTTTTCACCTATACGAGCTTGCGGTTGCCCGCCAAGCGGATATAAGAGCCCGTTCCAAAAGTCGCCCTATGCGGCTGCAAATGGCAATTTTCTCCGTTCCGGTGCTCACGTACCTTTAAGTACGCTCCGCTCCGGTACTCGAAAATCACCATTTTCGCACGCACATGCCGCCTTTAGATTCGGGCTCAGCATCAACCGCCGATAATGCGGCGAATATCGTCGACCGAGAGGCCAAGGAAAGACTGCATGCAGATGGCCACCTGATAGGGCTCCATTTCGGTGATGAACGCGCGGAATTCCGCCTCGCTCGGTGGTGGCTCGAACCACATCACCCGGCACAGATCCCGCGTGTCGGTATAGTGCCCCGCGCCCTTCAACACATCTTCCACATAGCGGCCATAGATGAAACATTCCGAAAAACGGCGGTCCATCCCGATGCCTGCCACCCAGTGGCGTCCCGTCTGTTGTTCGATGCGCTCGCACATGGAAAGCATCGTGTCGCGCCGCCAGGCGATGAGCTGGCCGACATAATCGTTGAGCGAGGGTTTGGTCTCGGGAATACCCAGAATCTTTGCCGCATTGGCGGACCAGAATGGATGCTCCGTCCATTTCGGGTCGGCCAGCGCATCGGGACGCACGAAGAAGCGCAGCCGGTCTTCGTGCCAGAAACTGTTGCAGTCGAACGGATGGAGAAAGACCGTGTCGGAATCGGTATAGAGAAAACTGTCTTCCTTCAGCACTTGCGCCACGGCGATGCGGCGCAATTGCTGCACATGCCAGCCGCGCAACGGCCTTGTCTTCAGCGATAGCCAGATGCGGCGTTTGCCGAGGGAGGTCGGATCGGGAAAAACATGAAGCCATGAGGGCAGCAGCTCGCGCTCATCGATGATGATGCGGCGTGGTCCGGCCAGCTGACGAAAAAGCGGGACATCGCGCGGTTCGACGAGGAGGTAGTGATTGGTGTAACCGCTCACATATTCGTCCACCGTCTCGCACAGCAGTTTGCAGCGTTCGAAATCCTTGTCGTAGCTTGCCGTGACAATAGCGTTTTTCATCGATTGCCTCGCTTG
>Ga0153948_1001321_pt1 | contig 12655 bp, 11 predicted proteins | sample TSNJ032MetaG_FD_104696 | JGI IMG/M metagenome (GOLD analysis project Ga0153948, IMG submission 104696) | Attine ant fungus gardens microbial communities from New Jersey, USA - TSNJ032 MetaG | ecosystem: Host-associated > Fungi > Mycelium > Unclassified | place: USA: New Jersey, Wharton State...
AAACCATTCTATCGGAATCTCAAAATCAGTTGTGCTGATATGAATCTTCAGCTCATTGAGCATACGGAAATGAAAACTGTCAAACATATCCTGTCTCCTTTTCTGCTTTGATTTGCCTTGCCGTGCTTACAGACTTCATTATGCGCCACCTCCATGGGGATGAACAATGTCTAAAACGGACACACAAATATACAATTGGGACATCTGGTTCCTTAAATTATAGATATTTCCAATATTATTGCGTAATAATGTCTGTATTATACAAAAAATTGTCTCCATAGTGGATTTATTATATAAAAATATTCTGCTATAGTAAAGATAATGATTTATATAAAAGCACAAATATTTCTCTCAGTTTAATGGTGTTTTTATGGAAAATCATTATAAAGCATAGCTAATCCGGATACACTTAAATTTTAGGAGGAATTAGGACGGTGAAAAAACTTGAGGGTATTGTTTGTGCCAACATTACGCCTATGAATGCGAAGGGAGAAGTGGATTATGGTTCGCTGGCTCGCCTTGCCCAATATCTGCGCGACAGTGGAATACAGGGGATCTACCCCAATGGAACCAACGGTGAAAGCCTTTCGTTAAGCGCCTGGGAACGCCGGAACGTCGCTGAAACGATTGTGCGTGAAAGCGCAGGGCAAATCAGCGTCTATGTACAGTGTGGAAGCAGCCATTGGGACGAGACGCTGGCGCTGATCAAACACTCCAAGCAGATCGGGGCGGACGGCGCCGGAGTGATGACTCCCTCCTTTTTTAGATGTGATGACGATGCGTTGGAGCAGTATTACGATTCACTTATGGTACGGGCAGGCGATTTTCCTATTTATCTTTATAACATTCCGTCACTTACTGGGAACGACATAAAACCTCTCATATTTTCCAGACTTCGGGAAAAACATGCAAATATACAGGGTATCAAGTATAGCGCGCCTGACCTGCTGCGTATTCGGCAGTATCTGGAGATTTGCAGCAACGTACTGATCGGTTGCGATTCCATGATTCTTGACTGCCTGATGGCTGGAGGGGCCGGCACGATATCCGGGCCATGCGCAGTATTCCCCGAACGCTTTGCCCGACTGTATCGCCAGTACCTGGAAGGGGATTTCAAAGGCGCGTCCCAGACCCAAACCATGATTTACAAAACAAGCAGCATACTTGGCGATATGCCTGAGATTCCGGCGATTAAAACCATTTTGAAGTGGCGTGGAGTAATTGACAATGAGGTCTGCCGTGCACCGCTGAGAAAATTAAGTAAGGATGAGTGTACACGGCTTGAAAAACTCTATGAAACATATGCCGCTGAAGAAAATATAAACTGAAACTGAATTAAAAGGGAGGTATAAAAATGAAGCGACTGATTGCACTTATGCTTGCAGTAATCCTGCCTATCGGCCTGGTCGGGTGTGGGGGATCCGAGACATCCTCCACCACCGCCTCGCCCGCGGCTACCGAATCGGATACGCTGCCCGCAGCTACCGAATCGGATACGCCGCCAGCAGGTTCCAAAACTTCGATTACCGGCAACATTATCACCGACGATCCGGTGACACTGGATGTGTGGATGATCGCCGACCGTGAAGCCCATTTTACGGCGGCAATTGAGGCTTATACCACAGAGCACCCGAACGTGAAGATCGAAATGTCCTATCTTGATACCAATACGCTGAAAAACAACGCGATGACGGCGGCCGCTTCAAACACCCTGCCGGATTGCTACTACAGCTATTCCGGCACCATCGGCTCCTATTATCCGCTCAATGGCTATGCAATCGACATGAGCAGCTATGCTGCCGAACACGGCTGGGACGACCTATTCCTTCAATCGGCCCTGGAACTCTGCTCATGGGACGGTAAAATATATGGCATTCCCATGACATACAACACCTTCGATGTTCTCTATCGGCAGGATCTCTTTGCTCAGTACGGTCTTGAAGCGCCAGTCACCTGGGAAGAGTTCGAGAACTGCCTTGCGGTTCTCAAAGAGAATGGAGTCACACCGTGGGCGATTGGCGCCAATGGCAATTGGGATTTGCAGCGCGTATTTTCTTTGGTGCTTGAGGCCTATGCAGGCGCACAGGAGCATGATACCCTTGCCGTTGACTGGACCGGGGATTGGTCGTCTAACGAAGCGGTGAAAAATACCTTTGAGAAAATTAAGGAATGGTACGACAATGGCTATTTTATTGACGGCTTCCTCACGCTAACTCCCAACGACGCGAGAAATTTATGGTATCAGGGAGAAGCGGCCATGCGCATCGACGGATTTATATGGAACATGATTTCCAACGACCGGGATATGAGCCAGTACGGAGTATTCCACATTCCTTCGACGGTGGAGGGACAAAATACCCGTTGTTCCACCTACAACACATGCATGATGCTCAATCCCAGCCTTTCGGACGACAGGTTCGCGGTGGCTCTTGACTTCTTTGAATATGCGCTTGTGAACCCTGCGTTTGATGAGTTCAAATCCTATCCCGTTGCCTACAAAGCGGTCTCACATCCTGACGCGGAGGGCTTTGAATTGCTTGAGCAGATATTGGAAGACAACATTACCTACGGCACCATGCCTACTCTTGACACAGCTCTGCCAACGTCAGTGCATACCAAGCTGTCATCCGCTCTGGAAATGTACATTACCGGTTCAATCGGTGTGGATGAGGCTGCCGCCATGATACAGGCTGAAATGGAAGCTTATCTGGCAGGCTGATGCCCAATAATAACGGATACGAAAAAACAATATACCCTAAGCTTTTGCTGCAACCGCATAGACGGTTGCAGCAAAAGCTTAGGCAAGGCAGGCGAGGCGCTATATGCAAAATAATAGACAGTTCAACAGGAAGTTGTTGGGCGGGAAAAGGCGGTACCTCTTTATGCTGCCGGCATTGGTCATCTACCTTTCGATTGTTGTTGTGCCGGCGTTATATTCACTTTACCTGAGCTTCCATAGGTGGAGGGGTGGCAGCTCGCAGAAGGTATTTGTCGGGATCGGTAACTATGTTCAGATATTTACACAGGACTCGACCTTTCGTATCGCGATCAAAAACAATCTAATATGGGTGGTGCTGACGCTTATTGTCACTGTATCCGTTGCCCTGATACTGGCGCTGTTGCTCAACAAACGGTTTATCGGCAGGACGGCCGTGCGGGGAGTTCTCTATTTTCCCTATATCCTCTCAGGCGTGGTAATAGGGATGATTTGGACGTGGGTATACCAGCCGCAGTACGGCCTTTACAACTCCATCATTAAAATGATCAATCTTGAGTCGTTCAAGCATTCATGGCTGGCCGATCCTAAAACATCGTTTTACGCGATCTATGTCGCGGCGCTTTGGCACAATGTCGGGCAACCGATGGTGCTGTTTCTGGCAGGGTTGCAGGCTGTTCCCAAAGAGTTGACCGAAGCCGCCGAGATCGACGGAGCGAACCGTTTTCAGGTCTTTTTTCGTATCACCATTCCTCAGTTAAAGGAAACCATGTTTATCGTTTATGCGACGCAGTTTATTAGCGCTCTGAAAGTATATGACATAGTAAAGACAATGACCAACGGAGGCCCTGCCGAAAGTACCAACACGCTGGCTACGCTGATGGTTCGCCAGACCTTCGATTTTGCCAATTTTGGTGTAGGCGCCGCCATTTCCTGGATAATGATCGCCATCTTGCTGATAGTGATTATTCCCTATGTATCAAAAATGTCGAAAGAATAACGGTGATGTTATTGATGAGAACGACAAAGAAGCTTTCCGGAGCTGTATTCTATATCCTTATCATAATACTCTGTATCCTGTGGCTGCTGCCGATGGTGTTTGTTGTTTTGACCTCTATCAAGACCAATGTAGAGTTTTATGATAATGCATTGCTTACATTACCCGCTTCCGTCAACTGGGCAAACTTCATTACAGCCGCACGGCGCGGCAAGGTATTCTTATATATGCGGAACAGCTTGTTTGTGGCGCTGTTTGCGGTTCCGCTCGGCATACTTGTCCAATCGATGTGTGCGTTTGCGTTTGCGCGGCTGGATATATGGAAGAGTAACGGCGTGTTTGCTTTCTTTTTGTTTGGCATGATGATTCCCATGCAGAGCCTGCTTATCCCGGTAAACATAGGCATGACAAAGGTCGGACTTGTCAACACTCATATTGGGCTGGCGCTTGTGTACATCGGCATTCAGATTCCCTTCGGGATCATGGTGATGCGCGGTGCTTTTCGCAGCATTCCCGTTGAATTAGACGAGGCTGGCCGTTTGGACGGCTGCAACAACATCCAGCTGTTCACACGGGTACTGCTCCCATGTGCTAAGCCTGCCATGTCAACATTGGTCATTCTGCAATTTCTATCCTGTTGGAATGAACTGCTGTTTTCCAGTCTGCTTGTCACCAAAAGCTCGCTGCGAACAGTGCCGGTCGGCCTGCTCACGTTTTTTGGCGAGCAAGGCACCGAATACCCTTTGTTATGTGCAGCCGTGCTGGAGATTGTAATTCCGGTTCTGATCGTTTATCTTGTATTCCAGCGTTACTTCGTGGAGGGTATGTCCGGCGCAGTAAAAGGTTAAAGGAGGAACCCATTATGTCAATCGGTTTTCGCGCTTATTTTGAGATTCCACGCCCCGATACCACGATTATCCTTAGCTTTGCAGGGCTTCCGGTGGCGAATATCGCCGACAATATGAACCGAATGTACTGCGTCGATTCGGCGATACGATCGTTAAACGGGCTGCCGTTGCTTGGCCCCGCTTACACGGTGAAGGTATGCCCCGGAGACAACCTTGTCATTCATAAAGCATTGCATAGGGCAAAACCTGGAGATATCCTTGTGATAGACGGAGGCGGTTATACGGAGCGCTCGTTAATTGGTGAGATTGTCGTCCGACAGTCCATCGCCATTGGCCTTGGAGGCTGGCTGATTGACGGCATGGTGCGAGACATAGAGGAAATCGCGCGGCTGCCCATGCCGGTATACGCGCGAGGTGTGAGCCCTTGCGGGCCTTACAAAAATGGCCCTGGAGAGATTGGCGTGCCTGTGTGCATCGGAGGACAGGTCGTGATGCCGGGCGATATCATCGTTGGAGATCAGGACGGGGTGGTCGTTGTACGCTCCGCAGACGCGGTGGAGCTGGCTGAACTGGCCCGCAGGCAAAACGAGCGCGAGAAAAAGGTTTTGGAAGATGTTGCGAATGGTATTATGGACACCGGTTGGATTGAGCGATTCTGCGAGGAAAAGGGGCTGGAGGTACACGACGGGCCTTATTTATAGGGGAAAGTGGGGAGTGGCACATGTATCGGCAAAGGAAAAACATAAAGCAGATGCTTGACAAGGGCAGATATATTTATGGTATGGTTATCAATCTCACCGACCCGGCGGTCGCCGAGATTGCCGGCCTGGCCGGTTACGATTTCGTGCGGCTGGATTGTGAACACACGCCTTTTGACCACGCGGAAATCCGTTCCTTTATCCGGGCGGCTGACAGCGTTGGCATTCCGGTCATTGTCCGGCTCCCTGAACTGGGTGCAATTACCGGCCTTCTTGACTTCGGCGCGGCCGGATTTATGATCCCCCACGTGCGCTCAGCCGAAGAAGCACGTGCGGTTGTGCAGGCCGCGAAGTACTATCCTGTAGGTCTGCGTGGCTATTCTGACGGTGCCCGCGCCCAAAGCTATGGAGCTGTGGATATGGAGGAATATGTGAAACAGGCTAACGACGAGATCGTGCTCATGTGCCAGATTGAGGATAAATATGGAATTGAAAACATGGAGGAGATAATCGCCGTAGAAGGTATCGACGGCATCTGCACGGGCCCCGGGGATATCTCACAGTCGCTGGGTATTACAGGACTGATCTGTGATCCCCGCGTAAAGCAGGTGGAGGCGCGGATCCTTGCAACGGCACGCAAATACGGCAAACAGATGTATATGTCAGCAGGCGGTGAAGAACGCGCGCGTGAGCTTGCGGCCATGGGCGTGCGCGCTTTTTCAGTCTGTTACGATTTCCGCGCCATATGCGAGGCGGCCGATTCAAAGCTTGCTTTATTCAAGAATATTTTTGAAAAACAGGGGTGACAGGAAGATTATCGGCCATATCCGAAGCAGTGATATTTATGTAGATCGATATCCGAAATTTGGCGCAGTGTTCGATTTTTTACTGCGTCAGGACCATGAGCAGCTTGTTGAGGGCCGCTATAAGATTGACGGCGACTAACAGATTGGAAAATTAAAACAGGAGCTCGCAGATGCTCATTGTTAGACCATCATACACCTACAAACCGGATTCATATCCATGCACCAGAAAAATATACGGGAACTCCTGATTATGAGCTAACGGGAAAGACCATCATCCCAGCATCCAGAAATAAAGTCTGACTGCTGGGATTTTTTGCGAATCAACATTGGCTGGGGTGTGAACAGAAACAACTCATTATTAATCATATACATTCAATTTGATCAGTATATAAGTTGTAATCATTGAACCCCAAAGCATTCTTCTTTCGCGCCGAAAGGCAAGGCTACGCTTTGGTCGACAAAGTATCCGGCAGAACCCAAGTAATTCGCAGGATTCAGCAGCTGACGCAGTTCTTGCGGAGAGATTAGGGCCGTAACCTGCTCGTCTTCAAGCAGGAAATCTAATAGAGGCCGATCCTCGGCTATGGCGCGTCGAACCAAGGTGTTGACCTTGTGGTGAGCCTCATTGCGTCCCAGTGATTCTCCTAAGCGCATCATAACGGATTCAGACAGTACCGCCCCCTTGAGCAATTCAAGATTCTTGGTCATTCTATCCTCGTGAACCAGCAGTGTTTTTATTAGGTCATAAGCTTTTTCTAACCCTGTGTGGCACACATGGCTGATGCGCACCAGATAGTCCTGCTCCAGGCTCATGGCTCGCGGATCACGCTCGTGCTCCATTTCCAGAGAGCCGTAAGCTTGAGCAACAATAGGCCCGGCCATCCGTCCAAGCGTAACAATCTGCATGGCCAGGAAGGGGTTTTTCTTATGAGGCATAGTACTGCTGCCTACCTGATTTGTAAACGCGTTTTCCTCCAATTCTCCAAACTCCTGCTTTTGGAGAGCGTAAACCTCATTACCCATCTTACCAAGCGTGGAAGTGATCAGTCCGAGGACAGATGTATATTCCGCCAGTGTGTCCCGTGAGGTGTTCCAGGTAATGGCGGGTGTCTGCAGGCCCAAATGTTCACACAGCTTTTTGGCTACCGCGATCCCATCCTTGCCTAAAGAAGCCAGCGTACCTACTGCCCCGGAAAATTGACCTGTCAGCAAACGGGGTTCTAACTCTGTGAGGCGATCCCCGTGGCGTTTGAGTTCTGCCAGCCAGACGGCATACTTAAACCCCAATGTAATAGGCAACGCCTGCTGGCCGTTTGTCCGTCCCATCATCATTGTATTTCGATAATGCCAGGCTTTCTCCTCCAGCAAGCAAACAAGGGCCGAAAGGCTATGAGAGATCTCCCGGCGGGAGCGAGCCAATTGAAGGATTAAGGCGGTGTCTAAAATATCCTGGGTGGTGGCGCCCCAGTGTACATAGCCGCCGTACTGGCCACACAATTCTGTAAACACACGCAAGGCCGGCAGAAAAGGGTGACCCGTATCCCGGCTCCGGGTTTGTAACTCTGTCAGGTCAAGCCTATCCACATCAGCTGTGGCGGCGATATGCTCCGCCGCCTCGGCAGGGATGATACCCAGGTCAGCTTGAGCCTTTGCCAGGGCGGCCTCGACAGTCAGCCACTCCTGTATGGTATTTTTTTCGGAAAAAATATCTGACATCTTCTTTGAGGCGAAATTGTCACAGACTAAAAAATTATCAAATACGCTCTGTCCCATATGCATACCCTCCTAGAAAAATGGCCAGACCAACGGCAATATAATAATACACAGGACAAAGGTTAATATCAACATGGGAAACCCTGCTTTTAACCAGTCCAAAAATTTGAGCTTGGCTTCATCCACAATCATGGTATTTGCCGGGGTGGCGATAGGGGTAAGGAAAGAGCTGTTACATCCCATAACAATGGCCATCAGCACCGCGCGGGGATCGGCTCCGATACCCATGGCCACACTCAAGCCTACCGGCAGCAGTAACCCAGCCGCACCGGTGTTGGACATAAACTGAGTTAATGTGGCCGATAGAAGATAAACAAAGCCAGTGAGAAAGAGAGGATTAGGGGCTTCGCCCAGCACGCCCATGGCGGCATTGGCAATCATCTCACTGGCGCCGGAGCTCATCATGGCGTCGGATAGGGTGAGAATACCAACTATAAAGATTGTGGTCGGCCAATTAATGCTTTGAAAAGCTTTTTTGTCGGATAATACTCCGGTGACAATCAGTACCGTGCAGCAAGCCATGCCAATGATTTGGGAAGGTATGTTGGTGATTTTTTCAAACATGATGCCAAGTATAAACAAAATGAAGACAACTGCTGTGATAATCTGCTTGCGGCGTAGGATGGGGTCTGTGCTTTTCTCCTGGATCTGTGTCTGACCCTTCTCCACGGCGGCTTCCTTAACATAGGTGGGCACCAGCCTTTTGTATAACAGGAGCATTATGACGGTACCGATTACGGCGCAGGGGAGTCCTACCCAAGCAAAATCAAAGAAAGCGAAAGTACCGGCATTTGCTCCCTCCAGGGTGCCCTTGGCCAGCATGTTGGGCGGTGTGCCGATAAGGGTGATCGTACCGCCAAAGCTGGTAGTTAGAGCCATTATCATGAGCAGTCTGGTCCGGCTGATTCCGGTCTGGGTTGAAATGGAAATGACTATAGGAATCAATGCCGCGGCTACTGCGATATGCGGCAGTACAGAACACATGGCGATCGTGATAAGCATAACAACCAGGATGATGATCTGCTCACTATTTTTCCGCTTGGCGGTGAGCTTGTATGCGGTTTGCCCAATCTTCTGCGCGACGCCCACCTCAAACATAGCCGCGCTGAGAATAAACACGCTGCTTACCAAAATGATGGTGGGGTCTGAAAACCGGCTTATGGCTTCTTTTGGCGACAGGATACCGGTAAGGGCTGTAGCTATAATAATTAAAAGACCCACAACCGACATAGGAATTTTTTCGGTAACGAGCAGAACAACACTAAAGCCCAAGATAATTAAGGTAATAATTGCGGGTGACATGGGATAATCCTCCTTCTCAAACGTAATTAAGTATCGCCTTGGCCAAAAACTCTACTATGCAAATTAACTGTATCATTTTGCATTGAGAAAGAGAAATATCTAATAATTATTACGTAATAGAGCAAAACTATCAATATTACCTTTATAATAGAACTATAGTTTGTAGGATTCGCTCAACAAATAATTTCTTATCCCTGAATTTTGTAGTAAAGACGCTTATTAAACATTTGCTTGTATATATTTTATTAGCTTCTTGGCGATTTCCGGGAGATAGTTCTCCTTGCTCCAAAAAAAGCCTGCTTTATACGGGATTGGATCAGCCAATGGACGCGTTGTGAGCAGTGGATTGTGATTAAGCATATTCATTTTATGGTTAAGGATAAAACAAATACCCTTACCGCTTGATATCAACTCGAATGTAGTAATTATCTGGGTGGGTTCATAGAGTATTTGCGCCTCTAAGCCAGCCCTTTTGAATTGCTCATTCATAGCTGTTCTTACAAAAGTGCTGATCGGCAGTTGATAAATTGGCTGCTGAGCAATCTCGGTTATCGCTACCCGGTCATAAGCGGCCAGCGGGTTGTCCCTATGCATAATGACATGGATATCACCTTCAACAATGAGGGCTGAGTGAAATTTATCTATCTCTTCCGATGGGTATACCATATAGCCCAGATCAATACCACCCTTTAGCAACTCTTCCGCAATATCATAAGAACCTAACTCGGAGACCTGCAGGCGGACTTCCGGATAACAAGCCAAAAACCCATTAATTATCTGATTATAGATGGTCGCACCTAAGATAGGCGGTATTCCTAAACGGACAATCTTTTGTGATGCATTACCCAGATCCCGCATTTGATTTACGGTATTGCTTACATCCCCCAGAATTTTTATGGCTTTCTGGTAAAAAATTTCCCCCTCAATCGTTAGTGAAACACTGCGTTTGCTCCGCTTGAGCAGCTTTACGCCCAGGTCCTGCTCCAAGCTTCTAATCGCTGTTGTAATTGAGGGTTGGGCTACATGCAGTTCTTCGGCTGCCTTGGTAAAGTTCTTGTGCCGGCATACCGCCTCATAATACTCTAATTTGCGAAAATCCATAACTATTGCCCTCCAAACTTCTTTCACCGTTTTCGCCATCTTACTTACATTCTAAAATTTGCAAAATATGTCCTGCACAAACCGGAGCAGCTTCGTTGTATCACTGAACATATGCCGCCCCTTTTTCCATATGAGGCAAATGTCCATGACGATGGGGTCAGCTAACGGGATTCCTACTATGTCCGGCTCTTGTGAAGCAATTTCACGGAACAAGAACGCTCCCGCTTTTCCGTTCGCGATTATCTTTTTGATCGTGTACAGCTGGCTGGACGCGAGCAGTACCTTCGGCCTTATATTAAGCCGTGAAAAACGGTCATTGAGAATAATCGTTTGGTCTGAGTCATCTTGAAATTGAACGATGGCTCTCCCGTCCAATTCCTCAAGGCGAATGGCTTCCTGTCCTGACAGCTCATGGGTTGCGTCGACGGCAAAGAGCAGGGTTGTTTTAAGTATAGGCAGCGCGTTAAATTGCGTGTCTTTCTGCTGTTCCGCAATAGCTATTGCTATATCTAGCGCTTCATTTATGATCATCTCACGAATCTTGCGGGAGCCATACTCAGCTATTTCAATTTCTATATCCGGATAGGCTTCACGGAAGCCTTCAAAAATTGACGGGAACAAAAAGGTCCCGATCATCGGGGGAACCCCTAAGCGTATCCGATTGCGCTTATTCCCCAGATCCTTCATATATTCATATAATAAATCAAGCTCCGACAATATTTTCCCGCAGCGTTCTTGGAATATCTCGCCCTCTTTTGTCAGGGACAGGCGCATCTTAACCCGGTGAAACAGATTGACTCCCAGCTCATCTTCAAGATCTCTAATTGAATTGGAAATAGAAGGCTGTGAAATGTGAAGCGTTTCGGAAGCGCGCGTAACATTCATATGTTTGCATACTTCCAGAAAATATTTCATTTGTGAAATGGTCATTATCTCACCTCCAAGGCCGGTATGTTCTTCGAAGTATATCAAGAATTATAGCTAAAAGATATAGTATTAGAATAATTATGTATTTCACAAATGAATTATCTGTTGTTATGATGCAGCATATACCAAGCACAAGAGAAAAGAGGAGGATATACATGGATTACGCGCAAAGATCTTTGGAGAAGCACAAGGAGTGGAGAGGAAAATTCGAAATTGTTCCGAGGTGCCCAAGCTACAGCAAAGAACATCTATCTCTGGCATATACGCCAGGAGTGGCGGAACCTTGCCTTGAAATTCAAAGGAATATTGATAAAAGCTATGAGTTGACCCGCCGCTGGAACACCGTGGCTGTCATTACAGATGGCAGCGCGGTGCTGGGGCTGGGAGATATCGGTCCGGAGGCCGGTATGCCTGTCATGGAAGGAAAATGTGTTTTGTTCAAGGCTTTCGGTGATATCGACGCAATACCGCTATGTATACGCAGCAATGAAATTGATGATATTGTTAATACGATTGCTTTGCTCGCGGGAAGCTTTGGCGGCGTCAATCTGGAGGATATAGCTGCGCCGCGTTGCTTTGAGATTGAAAGGAGACTCAGAGAAAGATGTGACATTCCCATCTTCCATGATGATCAACATGGAACCGCAGTTGTAACTTTAGCCGCGTTGATTAACGCGTTAAAAATAGTGGGCAAGAATATCCGCGGCATCCGCGTCGTAGTCAGCGGCGCGGGGGCAGCCGGAGTGGCGATTACCAAGCTGCTGATGGCGCTTGGCTTGCAGGATGTCATTATGTGTGATCGTAATGGCGTCATTTATGAGGGGATGGAAGGTTTGGATACGGCAAGGAAGGAGATGGCTGCCATCACGAACCGGCGGGGCTTAAAAGGGAGTCTGGCTGAGGCTATACGAGGCGCGGACGTTTTTATCGGTGTTTCGGCTCCCGGTATCGTCACTCAGGATATGGTGCGGAGCATGGCTGAGAAGCCGGTGCTATTCCCCTTGGCAAATCCCACGCCCGAAATTATGCCTGCTTTGGCGTTGGAAGCTGGCGCGGCAGTAGTGGGTACTGGCCGCAGCGACTTCCCCAACCAGATCAACAACGTGCTGGCCTTCCCTGGAATCTTTCGCGGAGCGTTAGACGTGCGGGCAGGCGACATTAACGATGAGATGAAGCTTGCCGCCGCCTATGCGCTGGCAAGGTTGGTTTCCGAAAAGGAATTGACACCGGAATATATCTTGCCCGCCGCTTTTGATACACGGGTGAAGGACGTCGTTGCTAAAGAGGTGGCTAAAGCCGCGAGAAGGAGTAACGCCGCGAGATTTTATTAATCTGTCAAAGACCCGTATTCAAAAATGTAAATAATATGTCGGATATTATAAAGATTTTCTAATTGTTTTATTGTATAATAAGCACATATATCTCGTAAATTATTTAATCAAACTCGTCGTTTGCTACATAATTTACGCGTAAATGTAAAAACTACA
>Ga0153948_1001322_pt1 | contig 12645 bp, 8 predicted proteins | sample TSNJ032MetaG_FD_104696 | JGI IMG/M metagenome (GOLD analysis project Ga0153948, IMG submission 104696) | Attine ant fungus gardens microbial communities from New Jersey, USA - TSNJ032 MetaG | ecosystem: Host-associated > Fungi > Mycelium > Unclassified | place: USA: New Jersey, Wharton State...
GCCATATAGCCGCTTCGTGCGGTATTTGCTGCCAAAAACCACATGATATTGGCAGACCCAAGTCGCATGTGTAAGATGGTTATCGTCCATTATAACCTCCGGTTTCGATCACTTCGTGATCCATGCCGGAGGTTTCTTTCATACCGCGTAGAACTCTTTCAATCCTCCGCCAGAGGCGAAGGTTTTCTTCTCATGAAACGATAGACGCGACAGTCGGTCGCGGTCTCAAAGATGGTGCGTCTGGGCTTTCGGTGAGTTTTTGCAGATAAAGATGCGCCCGGGCAGGAGACGGACCAGGGCCTTGTCGGGGGTGCGCTTTTGCAGATTGGCCTGGTCGACAACCAGACGCGTTTCGACCCCGCGCCACTTCAGGGTCATGGGAACATCAAGGGCGATGTAACTATCAGTCCTGTCTGTGGAATGGAGCCTTGCTTTCCTGTGTGGCGAGGCGACCGGCTTTTCCCTTTCAAGAAGAAGATGGACCAGTGACGGGAAATGGAGGTGCAGGACCAGCCTGTCCGGAGTGACGTCAATACGGGTAAACAGCCTGTGGAAGATGATTACCTTGGCCTGCGGGCCGGATATGAGCAGATCAAGCCGGCACTGTATGGCGGCGTCCAGTCCCGCAGCAACATGCTCAATGACGGCGTGTTCTTTCAGCCATGCAGACAAGGTGACCTGATCTGACAGGAGAGCATGCAGTTTTTGTTCCACGGTCGCTTCAAGGGTTTTGGCGGGAAGCTGCCAGGCGCTGACATCTTTCCTGCGTGCAACCGTGAGGCGGTTTGATATATAGTAGCGATAACGCTTTCCTCCTTTTTGCGCGTGTCCGGGGTGTGTGTGTCGTGCTGACTTCCATGTTAGCTCCTGATTTCAAAATCCAGTCTTCACATTGCCGCCGGTAACCCGTGGAACACACTGGACCCGGATGGGCGGCTTTTGGCAGACGCGTCAGCGACTAATGCTCTGAGCGTGCTTGTTGAACAACTGAGATGGTGGGCGACCGCGCTCAAGACGGCGCGCCAAAAACCCTTTTTCCCCGGCGCTGCATAGAATGAAGGGATAACAAATGGATGATCAACGGCAGCATAGCTGGTATATATTGATCAATACCTTCGTCGCAGTTGAAGGTGGCATTGACGCTCTGGCCGAATTCCAGCTTGCCGAGATGCCGGACATGAGCGCAGAGGCGGCTAACTATGGCTGGCTGGGCGACGAAGTCTATCGTTCAGAAGACGGGGAGAGCCTGATCGTTGTCACCCGTTTTCAGTCCTTGGAGGTACGCGAGAAATGGTCGGAGATGGCGCGATTACGACGGCATGTCGAGCGCCTGATGCCGCTAGTCAAGGGCGTTACCTCCGAGCCGGTAACATTTCTCGCCGTGCATGGTGATAGCAGGATGGGACCTACTGCAAATGTCTAGTCAGATGCATGATGCTTGGAGGCGGTCGGAAATTTTATGACAAACAGGCTGTTGACGCAAGCGCGAAGCTTGCGTGCAGAATTAAAGCGACGCCTGCGCAACCGTGAGTTGCTAGCTTATTATCAGCCATTCGTTGCCGCAGACGGCAAGAGCTGGGTGGGTGCCGAAGTCCTTGTGCGCTGGCAGCATCCGGTCAAAGGCATGATCCTGCCTCATGTTTTTATCCCCTTGATGGAGCAGACCAGGCTGATCGTGGAGATGACAACCATTCTCTTTGAACGTGTAGCCAATGATTTGAGCGCCGTGGTCGATCAGTTGCCAAAGCCGTTCTATCTCAGCTTCAATATTTCCGCGACGCATATTGCCGATCCGCAATTCATTCATCATTGTCGGCGTTTTCTGGCGCGGTTTCCCTCTTCGTCCATTCTGCTTCTTCTCGAAATCACCGAACGAGAGGAAATTATAACAACCGAGGAAAACCTGCAGCGGTTGCGACAGCTACGAGAGGCCGGAATACGCCTCGCCCTTGATGATTTCGGCGTAGGGTACTCAAATCTGAAATATCTCATGGAGTTCGAGACGGATGTCTTGATGATTGATCGAGTGTTCGTCTCCGGCGTGCCAGCGAACAAATCCGCGCGACACATTCTCGACAGCATAGTCTATCTGGCAAAGCGACTGAACATCGATACTATCGCCGAAGGTATTGAGACACAGTCGGAAGTTAATTACCTGAAAGCCAAGGGGGTCAGTTTTTTCCAGGGCTACTTCTTTGCCCAGCCGATGCGGATTGAGGAATTGCTCGTCACACTAGCAGACCCGCCTGCGACAGGGTCAATGCCGCGCAATCGTCCATCGGGAGAATCGACGCAAAAAAGCTGACCCTTCATCGTCTTCTCCAGATGCAGCCGCTGCGCCACGGGATATGGATGATCTATCCGTCTGCGCCGAGGCCAGTATCGGACCGGAGTTGGCCAGCGTGATGAGGTCCTTGCCGCAGAAGATATCCATTCAGGCATCTGCGTCGCATCCCCTTTGGATCGGAAACCGACTATATTCGTGATACGTGTCGACCTTGTCCGGCAAATGCTTTGAGCAATGCGAGCCGTAGGGGAAACAATGACGGACGAACTGAAAAATGCTCCAAGGTGCACCCGTCGCGCGTAAGTCCGCCGACGTGCCCAACGGTGATTGTTGTTCGAACCAGTTAGATTTTGGTGCTCTGCACCAGCACTCCGGTCTATCCAACCCGATGGGTGAGGCACTCGACCACACCGGGGGCAAATTGCCGCGTCGGGTGTGAAAGAAAGGTCGACCCCGTGAGTTCCGATAATGAGACCGATACGATAGAATTCCTGAAGAACCCTGCGATCTACCCTTCGGCACACTCAGTCGAAATAATCGAAACCCACATCTCGCGGATATTCCTGGCAGGGGATCGTGTCTTCAAGATGAAGCGCACCGTCAAGCTGCCTTATGTCGATTTTTCAACACCGGAGTTCAGGCTGCAGGCTTGCCGAAAGGAAGTGGAGCTCAATTCGGTGACGGCTCCGGGGTTATATATTGGTGTCCGACGCATTACGCGAGAGCCATCGGGTGAACTGGCCCTTGATGGCATCGGCACACTAGTTGACGCCGTGATCGAGATGAAACGCTTCGATCAGTCCGCCCTGCTCGATCGAATGGCCACGGCGCGAACCCTCACTCCTGCCCTTTTGACGCAGACCGCCCGTATGATTGCCCAATTTCACGATGTCGCACCAATCAAGCGCATCGGCAGCGGCGCCTTCAACATGGAAGCTGTACTCGATATCAACCGGGCCGGCTTCTCAACCAGTCAGGTCTTCGAAAAGGCCGAAGTCGATGCCATCGATCAGGCGTTCCGAACCACCCTTGCGCGCCATGCAGCACTGCTCGACCGTCGGGAGAAGGCGGGCAAGGTTCGTCGCTGTCACGGCGATCTGCATTTGCGCAACATTTGCCTGTTCGAGGGCGAGCCCAGGCTCTTCGACTGCATCGAGTTCAACGAGGTGATCGCTACGATCGATGTGCTTTACGATTTGTCTTTTCTTCTGATGGATCTTTGGCATCGGGGACTTCCGGAACTCGCCAATCTGGTAATGAACCGATATCTCGATGAGGTAAACGACGAGGATGGCCTCCCTCTTCTGCCTTTCTTCATGGCCGTTAGAGCTGCCGTGCGGGCTCACGTCATCGCCACCCAGGCGGAGGGGACTGGCGGAGCGCACAACGAAATGGTCAAGGAGGCGCGCTCCTATTTCTCTCTTGCCCGGGAGCTTCTGCGGGAACGCACCGTCGTCCTGATCGCCATCGGCGGGTTGAGCGGATCGGGCAAGAGCACGATCGCGCAGGCCCTCGCGCCTTCTATCGGCGCTCCACCCGGAGCGCGGATCATCGAGAGCGATCGCGTTCGAAAAGCGCTGCACGGTGTGGCGGCAGAAACACGCCTGCCTGACAAGGCCTACCAACCCAAAGCATCACTGAGAGTCTATCGAGAAATGGCCCGTCGGGCAGAATACTTGCTGTCCCGCGGCACTTCGGTGGTCGCCAATGCCGTCTTCGATCGCCCGGCGGATCGGGCGGGAATTGAACAGGCGACTGTCAAGGTTAGTATTGCATTCCAGGGTTTTTGGTTGGTCGCTGATCGCGACGTGCTGCGGCACCGTGTCGAGCAGCGCGTCGGAGGTTCCTCGGATGCCACAGTGGATGTCTTGTCTCGACAGCTGGAAAGAGAGATCGGAGGCATGCACTGGCATCGCGTTGACGCTGACCGAACGCCTTCTGAAATCGTAGTGGATATATTGGCCCGGCTCTCCAGATGAATTCTGCGTTTTCGGCAAATCGGTAGAGATCGGTCGTCTAGATACATCTGTCGGAAAAGGGGCGACGAGACAAGAATAGTTGCCTGACTGCGCGGATTGAGAGAAATCTAGATTTCGGGAGAAGTTATGTTACCTTGATCTTGAGGTAAGCCTAAAAACAAAAATGACGAACTGTATTCGTGGGTTGTTTGGCAGGCGGCTCGCGCACCTTGGGAGGAAACAAGGGTGGCAATACAGATCAGGCAGGCGTGGGAGAAATTCGTCAGCAATGGCGAACTCCCTGATGACGGTCTACGGAACGTGATTTCAAGCTCCTGGAAGCGCTCGTTCGACTTTCAGGTGGAATTCAGTCGGCGGCAGGCTCCGGTCGCAAGCGAAGCTGAGCTTTATCGAAAGAAGCAGGACAATGCCTCTCTCATTCTGGCGGCATCTCCTGCCCTTGAGAAATCGCGCGTGTTTCTGGCCGACGCCAGATCGATGCTGATACTCACCGATGCCAACGCGCTGATCGTGGCAGCCGAGGGCGACCCGCGTGTAATCGACGCCGGGCGCAGCAATCATCTTGAGCTTGGCGGGCATTGGCAAGAGCAGCAGATCGGCACCAATGCCATTGGCACAGCGCTGGCAGAAGGCACGGCTATTCAAATCCACGGTAGCGAGCATTTTTGTGAGGACGTTCAGTGCTGGACCTGCGCTGCAGTCCCCATCAGAAACCCGGCGAACGGTCGCATTCTTGGCGTGGTCGATATTTCCGGTCGAGCTGAAGCTTTCAATCCGCAAAGCATGGCGCTTGCCGTGGCGGTCGGAGGAGAGATCGAGACGGCCCTCGACCGCATGCTCAGGATCGAGCACGAAACCGTACTTCGCTATTTTCTCGTAAAGCGATCGGTCTGGCTGAGCGAGGACATGCTGGTGCTCGATCGTTATGGGCTGGTCGTACATTCGACGAGGGAAAACGGCACGACTGGCGTCTGGAAAGAAAGCGGCATGCGCGAAGGTGCGCAGACGCTGCCGATCGACGAATGGCAGGCAGAGTTGCACAAGCGCCAGCCCGACGCCGAGATTGAGCTGGTGCGCCAGGACGGCGAGAATATCGGCGCGATTGTGCTGCTTGGGCGCCGACACAAGAAGGTCGTTGCGCGAAGCGACAGCGCCTCGTTTCGCGAGCGAACTGTTTCATTCGCCTATATTCTCGGCCAGAGCCCGGTCATGCTTGAGACGAAGGAGCGAGCAATCCGCCTTTGTGAGGCTGGTCTTCCTATCCTGATCGAGGGAGAGACCGGCACCGGCAAGGAATTGTTCGCGCGCGCCATCCATATGCATGCGCGCGGCGCGCCGGCGCCGTTCGTGCCGGTCAATTGCGGGGGTATTGCGCGCGAACTCATCGCGAGCGAGCTTTTCGGCTACAGCAAAGGCTCGTTCACGGGAGCCGACGAGCGGGGCCGGCTCGGACGGATCATCGCTGCCAGCGGCGGGACGCTGTGCCTTGATGAAGTCGGCGAGATGCCGCCGGAGTTGCAGCCTTATCTCCTGCGCGTTCTTGAGGACGGCGTCGTTTATCCGATCGGCTCGCAGGAGGGCCGGCAGGTTGAGCTGTCTCTTGTGTCGATGACCAACCGGCCGCTCTCGACCGAAGTCGCTGCCGGCCGCTTTCGGAGTGACCTGTTTTATCGAATTGCCGCCGCTACGATCACAATCCCGCCCCTGCGTGAGCGGGGTGACGATATTGCCCTGCTTGCGGATCATTTCACGGAGCAGGCATCAAGGCGACTGTCCAGGGGCAAGCCGTGTTTTTCAGAAGACGCGTTCGAAGCAATAAGAACCTATCACTGGCCAGGCAATGTCCGTCAATTACGTAATACAATTGATGCTATGGTCGCGCTGGTGCCGAGTGGAAACATCCGCCTTGAGGATCTTCCGATCGAGTTGCGCAGCAAGCCGCACGATATGCTATCGCCAGCAGGCACCTTGAGCAAGGCCGCGGAAGCAATCATTCGTGAGGCGATCATTGCCTGTGAAGGCAACATGACGAAAGCGGCGCGACGTCTGGGGATTGCCCGTTCGACCCTTTATGTTCGGTTAGCCGAGTACGGTATCGGCCGATAGTTGGTCTTCGACACGCAATGCCGGACGCCGGACAGACAGTGTCCGGATCACGGACACTTACAGCCAAGGTGATTGCGCCGAGACAGGCTGTTTTAAGATAAAATCTCTCTAAATCTGCGGTGTTCATCAACTGGCACGGCAGTTGCTCCTCTTCTTTCGTGACCCAGGGATGCGTCATGAGCAAGTGGAGGAACAAAAATGAATGTGCACAGCAACAACCAGCGTAGCGTACAGGTGCTCGGCATCGATGCCGGGGGCACGATGACCGATACATTCTTTGTCGACGCGGAGGGAGATTTTGTCGTTGGCAAAGCTCAATCAACCCCTGAAAACGAAGCCATCGGGTTAATCAATTCCAGCAGAGACGGGCTGAACCTATGGGGCATGGATATGTCCGAAGCGCTCGCTCAGCTTCAGACCGGCGTCTATTCCGGCACGGCGATGCTCAATCGTGTCGTCCAGCGCAAGGGGCTTCGCTGCGGATTGATCGTCAACGCCGGCATGGAAGACTTTCACCGCATGGGCCGGGCGATCCAGTGCTATCTGGGCTATGCCTATGAGGACCGCATCCATCTCAACACCCACCGCTATGATCCGCCGCTGGTGCCCCGACAACTGACGCGGGGCGTCGTTGAGCGCATCGACATGTTCGGCAGCGTCGTCATACCGCTGCGCGAGGAAAGTGCCCGGCAGGCGGCGCGGGAGCTGATCGCGCTTGACGTTGAAGGTATCGTCATAAGCCTCCTGCATTCCTACAAGAATGCGGGACATGAACGCCGCGTCAGGGACATCGTCCAGGACGAGGTCAAAAAGAGCGGCAAAAGCATCCCGGTCTTTGCCTCGGCGGACTATTATCCCGTCCGCAAGGAAACGCACCGCACCAACACGACGATCCTCGAAGGTTACGCCGCGGAGCCATCGCGGCAGACGTTGAAGAAGATTTCGGACGCCTTCAAGGAACAGGGCACGAAATTCGATTTTCGTGTCATGGCAACCCACGGCGGAACGATTTCGTGGAAAGCCAAGGAGCTTGCTCGAACCATCGTCTCCGGCCCGATCGGCGGCGTCATCGGCGCCAAATATCTGGGTGAAGTGCTGGGCTACAAGAACATCGCCTGCTCGGATATCGGCGGCACGTCGTTTGACGTGGCACTGATCACGCAAGGGGAGCTGACCATCAAGAACGATCCGGATATGGCCCGGCTCGTCCTGTCGCTGCCGCTTGTCGCGATGGATTCAGTTGGCGCTGGTGCCGGCTCTTTCATCCGGCTCGATCCTTATACCAAGGCGATCAAGCTTGGGCCGGATTCAGCTGGTTACCGTGTCGGCGTCTGCTGGGCGGACAGCGGTATCGAGATCGCCACGGTTTCCGATTGCCATATGGTGCTCGGCTATCTCAACCCCGACAATTTTCTCGGCGGTGCCATCAAACTTGATCGGCAGCGCTCCGTTGACGCCATCAAGACGCAGATTGCCGACCCCCTTGGGCTTTCGGTCGAGGACGCGGCAGCAGGCGTCATTGAGCTTCTCGATTCTGATCTGCGCGACTATCTGCGCTCGATGATCTCAGGCAAGGGTTATTCGCCGGCCAGCTTCGTCTGTTTCTCCTATGGCGGGGCCGGTCCAGTCCATACCTACGGCTATACTGAGGGGCTCGGCTTCGAGGATGTCATCGTGCCGGCCTGGGCGGCGGGGTTCTCAGCCTTCGGCTGTGCTGCCGCGGATTTTGAGTATCGCTATGACAAATCACTCGATATCAATCTGGCGCCCGACGCTTCCGACCAGGAAAAGATCGACGCGTCAAAGGTGCTGCAGGCGGCCTGGGAAGAACTCACGCGCAATGTGCTCGAAGAGTTCAAGCTCAATGGCTACGATGCCGGCAAGGTGACGCTGCAGCCCGGTTATCGCATGCAGTATCGCGGTCAGCTGAACGATCTCGAGATTGAAAGCCCGATCCAGGCGGCGGCAACCGCTGCGGACTGGGACAAGATGGTCGGTGCCTATAACGCCACCTATGGCCGGGTCTATTCCGAGAGCGCCCGCTCACCGGAACTCGGTTATTCGGTGACCGGCGCCATCATGCGCGGCATGGTCCCGATCCAGAAGCCGAAAATCCCCAAGGAAGAGCTGCATTCTCCAACGCCCCCCGAGGAGGCAAGGCTCGGAACGCGTCAGTTCTACCGCAAGAAGCGGTGGGTCGACGCCGAACTCTATCGCATGGAGGCGCTCCTGCCCGGCAATCGCGTCAAAGGTCCGGCCATCATCGAATCGGATGCGACCACATTCGTCGTCCCCGATGGCTTCGAGACATGGCTCGACGGTCATCGCCTGTTTCACCTGAAAGAAGTGTGAGCGCTCTGCCGGACACTGGTGGAATTCGCATCCTCACGATCGAACAAGGAACACAGTCATGAACATTCCGGTTACAGACAAGGACCTGAAAGGCGCAACCCGCGGCATCGTGCGCGGCGGCGAAACGCTGAAACAACATCGCGACCGTCTCATGGAGGCGACGAAGCGGACAAAGCACTATGCGGGCCTGGAAAATATGGAGCTGCGCGACAGCGAACCCATCCTCTACAACAAGCTGTTTTCAAGGCTTCGCGCCGGCGTGGTCGATGCCCGTGAAACCGCCAAGAAGATCGCCGCGTCACCGATCGTCGAACAGGAGGGCGAACTCTGCTTCACCCTCTACAATGCGGCGGGCGACAGCATCCTCACCTCGACCGGCATTATCATCCATGTCGGCACGATGGGCGCGGCAATCAAATACATGATCGAGAACGACTGGGAGAGCAATCCTGGCGTCCGCGACAAGGACATTTTCTGCAACAACGACTCGCTGATCGGTAATGTCCACCCCTGCGACATCCACACCATCGTGCCGATCTTCTGGGAAGGTGAACTGATCGGATGGGTTGGCGGCGTCACCCACGTCATCGATACGGGCGCGGTCGGGCCGGGTTCCATGGCGACCGGTCAGGTGCAGCGTTTCGGCGACGGCTATTCGATCACTTGCCGCAAGGTTGGCGAGAACGACACCCTGTTCCGGGACTGGCTGCACGAAAGCCAGCGCATGGTGCGCACCACACGCTACTGGATGCTCGACGAGCGCACGCGCATTGCCGGCTGCCATATGATCCGCAAGCTGGTCGAGGAGGTGATCGCCGAAGAAGGCATCGAGGCATACTGGAAATTCGCCTATGAGTCGGTCGAACACGGGCGCGTCGGTTTGCAGAATCGTATCAAGGCCATGACCATCCCTGGCAAGTACCGGCAGGTCGGCTTTGTTGATGTGCCGTATAACCACGACGATGTGCGTGTGCCGTCCGACTTTGCCAAGGTCGACACGATCATGCACGCGCCGTCAGAGATCACCATCCGCGGTGACGGCACCTGGCGGCTCGATTTCGAGGGATCGAGCCGGTGGGGCTGGCACACCTACAACGCCCATCAGGTCAGCTTCACCTCCGGCATCTGGGTGATGATGACCCAGACGCTGATCCCGTCGGAAATGATCAATGACGGGGCGGCCTATGGCACCGAATTCCGCCTGCCCAAGGGCACCTGGATGAACCCGGACGACCGTCGCGTCGCCTTCTCCTATTCATGGCACTTCCTGGTCTCGGCCTGGACGGCGCTGTGGCGGGGTCTGTCACGCTCCTATTTCGGGCGCGGCTATCTGGAGGAGGTCAATGCCGGCAACGCCAACACCTCGAACTGGCTGCAAGGCGGCGGTTTCAACCAATATGACGAGATCCACGCCGTCAATTCCTTCGAATGCGCTGCCAACGGCACCGGGGCCACGGCAGTCGGCGATGGCCTTTCCCATGCCGCCGCGATCTGGAACCCGGAAGGCGACATGGGCGACATGGAGATTTGGGAACTGGCCGAACCGCTCGTCTATCTCGGCCGCCAGATCAAGGTATCGTCTGGTGGATCAGGCAAATATCGGGGCGGTTGCGGCTTCGAAAGCCTGCGCATGGTCTGGAACGCCAAGGACTGGACCATGTTCTTCATGGGCAATGGTCATATCTCCTCGGATTGGGGGCTGATGGGCGGTTATCCGGCGGCTTCCGGTTATCGCTTCGCCGCGCACGGTACCGGCCTTAAAAAGCTGATCGAGGACGGAGAGGACATTCCGCTCGGCGGTGACACCGACCCGCAGAGCCCGGTCTGGGACGGTCTTATCAAGAACGCGGTGATCAAGCGCGACAAGCAGGCGATCACCACCGAGGAGATGTTCTCCGATTACGACCTCTACCTCAACTACATGCGCGGCGGCCCCGGCTTCGGCGATCCGCTCGACCGCGATCCGCAGGTGGTCGCCGACGACGTCAATGGCGGCTATGTCCTCGAGCGTCTTGCCCGGCAGATCTATGGCGTGGTTCTGGCGCGGGGTCCCAACGGTGTTACTGTCGATGGAAAGGCGACCGCGGCCGAACGCGCGGCGGTTCGCAAGGCCCGTATAGTCAGGGCGGTGCCTACTCGCGACTGGATGAAAGGCGAGCGCGAGAGGATCCTAGCCAAACAGGCCGAAACCCAGATCCAGCAGATGTTCGCGGCCTCCTTCAAGCTTGGACCGCGCTTTGAGAAGGAGTTCCGGGAATTCTGGGATCTGCCAGAAAGCTGGCAACTGAGTGAGGACGAACTCCCCATTCCTTCCTACGGCGCCAACTATTCGATGGATCTGTCGGAGTTGCCTGACGTCAGGACCGTTCAATTCGTCGAAGAATGACCTCAACCGCAAGAAATAGCAGATACGGGCAATCGAGCCCGTATCGCCTTGTTTCACTTTTTTGGGAGGAATGAAATGGCTTATACACGCGCCAAGATCGCCGATCTCATCGACGGCAAGATCGATCACGATACGCTGCACCAGATGCTTTCAACACCGAAAGACCCGGAGCGCTTCCAGACCTATATCGCAATCCTGCAGGAGCGAATGCCATGGGACGAGAAGATCGTCCTGCCGCTTGGCCCCAAGCTCTATATCGTCCAGCAGAAGCCGTCGAAGCAATGGACCGTGCGATGCGAATGCGGCCATGATTTCTGTGACTGGCGGGAGAACTGGAAGCTTCACGCCTTAATCCATGTCAGGGATACCCCGGCCAAGATGGAGGAGATTTATCCTCGGCTGATGGCGCCGACGCCAACCTGGCAGACGATCCGTGAATTCTATTGCCCGGAATGCGGAACATTACATGATGTCGAAGCGCCTACTCCGTGGTATCCTGTCATCCGAGATTTCGAACCGGATATCGATACATTCTACAAGGAGTGGCTCGGCCTGCCTGTTCCTGAACGGGTGGAAGCGGCTTGAGGTGTTCTCCTGAGGGAGCATGCTTCAGGCGACGCGCCTGTCGACCGATAATATACCAAGGGGGGAGAGGAGTTTACTATGGTGCAGAAAATGAAGGCAGCGATCTTTGTCGAGAAGGGACGCATCGTTCTCGATGAAAAACCGATACCGGATATCGGGCCACAAGATGCCTTGATAAGGATCACGACCACGACGATTTGCGGAACCGACGTTCACATCCTGAAAGGTGAGTATCCAGTCAATAAGGGACTTACGATCGGCCATGAGCCTGTCGGTATTATCGAAAAACTCGGTTCAGGAGTTTCGGGCTTTTCAGAAGGCCAGCGCGTGATTGCTGGTGCGATCACGCCGTCGGGATGGAGCCACGCCTGCCTGTGTGGCTGTAGTTCACAGGATGGTGCAGGAACCAGGCATGGCTGGAAGACTACCGGGGGCTGGAAGCTCGGCAATTCGATAGACGGATGTCAGGCGGAGTTTGTTTGTATCCCCGATGCGATGGCTAATCTCGCACCGATTGATGACAAAGTGAGCGACGAGCAGGTTCTAATGTGCCCCGATATCATGTCGACAGGCTTTGCTGGAGCCGAGTTGGGGGAAATCAGGATCGGCGACACTGTCGCTGTTTTCGCACAGGGCCCTATCGGACTTTGCGCGACCGCAGGCGCGAAGCTGATGGGCGCTACCAAGATCATTGCCGTCGATACCGTTCCGGCACGTCTGGAAATGGCTAGGCGTATGGGAGCTGACATCGTTGTCGATTTCAGGAAGGAAAACCCCGTCGATGCGATCCTGCGCATTACAGAAGGCCGCGGCGTCGATGTGTCGATCGAAGCGCTTGGAACACAGTCGACCTTTGAGTCCGCATTGAGTGTTCTTCGTCCAGGGGGCGTTCTCTCGAGCCTGGGCGTCTATTCGAGTGATCTGAAAATTCCGCTCGGCGCCTTTGGAGC
>Ga0153948_1001337_pt1 | contig 12537 bp, 7 predicted proteins | sample TSNJ032MetaG_FD_104696 | JGI IMG/M metagenome (GOLD analysis project Ga0153948, IMG submission 104696) | Attine ant fungus gardens microbial communities from New Jersey, USA - TSNJ032 MetaG | ecosystem: Host-associated > Fungi > Mycelium > Unclassified | place: USA: New Jersey, Wharton State...
AAATCTTCAGGAGCCAAAGACAACAATAACATTTGAAACAACAACAAAACACTGCTAACTACATATTATTATTACCCTCCTCAACTCCTTCCATATCTGAATCTCTGATTTTGATCACTTCTCTTTCTAGACCATCTACTTCCATTTTCTCTTTTTCTTTTTTCTTTTCTTTATTTTTTCTTTCTTCTCCCTTCTTTGTCTCTGTCTCTTCCCTTACAGTCTTTGTCTATGTGATCAACTCACTATCCAATCTTCTCAAATTATTGCCTGTAACTCCCAACTTATCTCCAACCCAATTTACTACCTTCACCAAATCCCCTACCTGACCAACCAATTGCTCTAACAATGACTCCATATGTCCTTTTCACTTCTCATCCAATACTTGCTTGCTTACTGCTGTTTTTGATCTCTTTGAAGCTTATTCTTTGTCTACCCTTCTTCTAGATTCCTTGACAGATAGATGACAGGCCATTCTAGCCTTGGCACAAGCTTGACAAGCAGTCAATTTCCTGTACAAAGTTAATTGTATACCAGAAATACAGAGAATACTCATATCAATCCTTGAAGCTCATAGTTTGTTCTGTGCTTGTTATGAAATTACATTGGGACTATGACTATTATTAGCCCTAGACTAATAACAAGTGAATAGTAGAAGAGATGATGGTGATAAAAAATAAGGAAGACAAAGATGATACAATAAATGATATGTTAGTACATCAAAATTAGATTGGACTTCAGACTTAACTGAACTAATTATAGACATTGGACTGGGGAAGAAATGTTGGATAAATCTTGGGGTAATTATGAACAAATTTTATAATAGTTATAAACTTTAGGATAAATGGAGAAACCTTGGACTAATCTATTTATAAACTCTAACTCAACTAGTCACTTACTGTTACTTACTAGTACTTAGGATAATAGTTTCTGTAACATTACTAGTTAGGATAAATACAATCCAGAAAGAGAAGGGAACAGCAAGTTTTCTCTTTTTGTGGTTCATCTGAAAACCTACTTCTCTTGGAACCCCATATTCTCTCCAGTCTTTGGACTAACTTGTGGAGTACAACTAATATTCATCCTTTCAATATAACTCTTCTGAAAACCTTAACCAGACCTTTTGTAAAGGGATAAAGAGATATCAAGTGTTGATATAGGCTCAAGGTTGAAGTATATATTCACCCTTGTGGTCTAGAGTCTTAACAGTACTAGTAACAACACAGGCATAGAGTGTGATCACCTATAATGTTCTCTTCTCTGAATTCTGCCTCTAACTCCTTCTACCACTGTTATTGAGCTAGACTCTCTATTGGTAGAAGCTCTATCTGACATTTTTTTGGAAGGACTGGTAATTTAATTAATGTTATATTCTCAAAATTGTTGTGGAAAGAGGTACAAAGAATTTTGTATTTTTAGAGGTTTTTTATAATAATCTTGTCTTTGAATCTGACAACAACATCTTATCACTGTACCTTCAATTGGTAAAAGTGATCATCAAGGAGTTTGGAAGTTAGCACATTTGAGACCTTTTCCTGTACAATGTATTTGTCCTGCTCTTTTTTTTCTTTATGGAGATGATTTTGCTCCTCTTGTTCTTGTTGGAGCTGGAGTTGTTCCATAAGTTCATTCTGATGCTTCTTTGCTATAAATGTTTGGTGGCCTCCTTTTTGTCTTGTTTTTGGAGCTTATCACAATAATAAAGCCTCTCTTGTTCATAGACTTTGTTATCAGAAAGGACAAGGTCAACAATGTCAATGGCATCTATTATATCTACATTGGTAGACATAGTAATAGTTAGGAATCAAGAGCAAAAAAATTTGGTGAAGTTCTTTTATTTATTCAATCAAATGATAATTGAATTGCTTATGTATTGGGACTTTGAGGGCTTAGCCTTGAGAGGAGAGTACTATCATATACTGAATTTTCTTTGTTATTTATTTTCTTTTCTTTATGAATTTATCTTCTAAATAATTATTTCTAGTTATATAGGAGTATTGTAGTATAGACTGGCTCTCTCCTATTCTAGCTATAGTATATATATAAAGTAGATATATGGTAGTAACCTAGTCTGTAGATTAATGTCTACTTATACTTGTCTATATTTCTTTTTCTCCTCCTATATACTTTTCAACTTAGACTTTGGACTTTTACTCAGTTATCTGATGACATCTCCTTGTCTCTGAAATTGACAATTACTTGTGATAGGAGATCAGAGCACAACACATACATTGAAGCCAAGATTATCTCTTACCATCACTTCTTGGTTAATATATCTCAGAGTATATGTATATTTCTCTTCTTTTATTAGCTAGTACTTCTATTCCTTGATATACACTATCTCAGAGCTACACTATTAGCTAACCCCTACTTTGCTCTATATCTCTGATATTATATGACTATATAATATAACTGATCTTGTAACTGATTTGTTATATTCCTGTAATGAATTGTGATATTTGTGATATGTTATATGATCCTGATCATGTAACTCCTCTATTATCTAATTATAAAAAAAGAAAAGTAAAAGATAAAAGGGATAAAGAAATTAAAGTTATTATGGCCAAGGCAGCTTATAACACTTCACTTCCAACTTCTCTCTGTAAAAGTTTTTACAATCTTCTTTTTTTGCTTATCTCAGTCCTTCTCTATATTCTTTTTTAAATTTCTCCACTAAGTCCCTTGCATTTCCCAAATTTTACCTTGGTTTTCATGTATCTTCTTCTACTATATATCCTTTCTATTATACCAAATATCTGTTCTTTTCTCCAAACTTCTGCTTATTTAGTATTTTTTCAACCTCATACTCTTCTTTTCCTTCAATTATTACTGGAAGGGAACATTCCTTTTTCTGCCCCTCTACTTGATCTCTGTACTTATGTACTCTGCTGATGTTTACTACTAGATGTATTTTAATACTACTTGGTAATTTCAGCTCTATCATATTTGTTGAAATGATCCTTTTTACTTTGTAAAGACCCATAAATCTTTCTCTTCTTTTTCTGGACTGTATTTATCCTAACTAGTAATGTTACAGAAACTACTATCCTAAGTACTAGTAAGTAACAGTGAGTAACTAGTTAAGTCAGAGTCTATAAATGGATTAGTCCAATAATTCCCTATTTATCCTAAAGTCTATAGCTACTATGAGATTTGTCTATAATTACCTTGAGGTTTATCCAACATTTCTCCTACAGTCCAATGTCTGTAATCAGTCCAATCAAGTCTGAAGTCTATTCTTCCAAACTAATCTTAATATGCTAACATATTATCCATTGTATCATTTTTGTCTTCTTTATTCCTTATCGCCAGGATCTTTTCTACTATCCACTTATTATTAGTCTAGGGCTGATAGTAATTGTAATCCCAATGTAATTTCATAACAATTTTTACTACAAATTGTGCTCCTCTATTTGTTATGATACTTTTTGGCAAGCCATACAACTTCTAGATGTTATTTTAGAATAATCTCACCACTCTCTCTGCTAAAGTCTTTTCCATAGTTGGCATAAAGTATACTATTTTTGTTATTCAATCATATACTACCAGAATACTGTTGTATTCTTGTGCTAGTAGCAACTTTGTAATGAAATTTGCTATAATATAACTCCAAGGCTTTTCTGGTACTATATTAGGTATAAGAGAATTGTACTAAACTCCACTCCTAATACACTAGTGGTGATCTACTGGAGTGACCCTACACTAATTCAATACTATTATTTAACATTTAATTAGTTTAGTTAACTCCCTTAATCTCTACCCTAACTGTTAAGATATTCCAGGATAACCAGACTTGTATATAGTGTAGAATATCTCTCCAGAAGCCTCATCCTATTTTCTGAAGTTTCTCCTGGAGGTAAGTTGTAATATACTCTGAAGTATATTTATAGACTAAGAATTCTCTTGGAGTCACTCCACTCCAGTTGCCCTTACAATACACTAGTAAGAGGACATAAAGGACAGTGAAAGATAACAGAGTTGGTTACTTGGAATTTTTGGTGGCCAGGAGTGATAAAGAAAGTCAAGAAGTATATATAGTCTTGTAATGTATGTTAAAGAAACAAGAATCCTCAGTCTATAAATATACTCTAGAGTATATTACAACCTATTTCTAGGAGAAATCTCAGAAAATAGGATGAGGCTTCTAGAGGGATATTTTATACTATATACAAGTCTGGTTATCCTGGAATATCTTAACAGTCAGGGTGGGGAGTAAAGAAGCTTGTTATAATACAACCAAATAGCTAAGTCATTATTTATATTTCTTTTCTTTTCTTTTTCATTTAATTAAGTAATTGGTAGATGCACTAGAGAGAATGACTCAAAAGAGATATATGGGACTTTATAAACAAAAGTAAATACAGAATGTGTATAAGTAATGTACCACAATCAAATAGGAACTCTATTAAGTTCTTTTTGTTAACTTGGACTAGGAGTGTGATTAAGTCATTTTAGGCTAAGTCACTACACTAGAACTTGATTCTTTCATCAGTACTGCTCATTACAGAGCCCTACCATCTCTTATTCTCTTATTTTTCACAGTATCTGGGTAATATAACTTAGGACCACTACAACATAGTTAGGTCCTAGACTTAAGGGGACTTGATAGTCAGTTAGGGACTATCAGTGAAAGTACAGTACCAGGCTTAGATATTGTGTCTAAGACCTGACCTCACAATTGAGTGGTATTGTATAGTATACTTATATTGTTCTCAGTAGAAACCTTGTACTAAAGTTCTATTGTAGGCTATACATGCAGAGGAGTAATGCTATATCCTTAGAAAAGCATTTAGATTAGAGATCCTCTCCCTGAGGTAATAGTATAACCATATTATTAGGGCAGTAGTAAATAAGGCAGTAGGTGTCTAGCTGGATAAAGATCTTGTACTCTAGTAAATGTAACAATAGTAAGATCATTTTCTATTTTGACTTCTCTAGAGACATAGCACTATGTCTCTAGATTAGTATAACTCTCTTATGAGTAGGATGCTCAACCAATAGCATACTCTTGCCAAACTAAGGGTAGAGATAGAAGGAAGAAAAGGAAGAGTGTATTAAGAGTGTAGAAAGTTCAGGCACCTGACCTGTAATTATAGGAATTAGAAGGAGGGAATGAAGGAGAAACCAATTTCCCAGAATAAATTTGAAGTGATAGCAAGTAGGGTGATACAATGTAGAGTAAGGGAAAAAGTGAAAGTGAGAAGACAAAAAATAGTAGAGAAAGAAATACAATGTTTCAGATATTAAAGAATAGAATTATTACAAATGACCACTTACTGATTTGTGAGTTGATGATTTAATAATCAAAAGGCTCAAAAAAGCAAAGTTTAGACAGTAGCAAAAAATGTTGTTAGGTCTGAGGTTTATTCTTAGACATACAGTCCTTAAATACATGATTATAGTAGTCTGTGCACCAGGACAGCCTACCACATGATCACTACCTATTGTTCTACATATAAGAGTGCTATTGTTCTTAAAATAGAGATAACCTAACTATCTTAGAGTAGTCTTTTGTTCTATTCAAGAACAGATGATAATCTATAAATAAAGATTAGTATTATATACAAATATTGAGGACCTTGTATCTCCATGGGATCTTATTGCCTTGTGTTCTATTTATAGCTGAAAGAAGTGCATTGAAGAGAGCTTCACAATGAAGCAAACAATTATATCAAGCAGTTCCCAAGATATCAGCAATTTAGTATTTAGTAACTTGGTGATTGTTAACTGATCTGCTGATAACTCAGTAAATACTAATTACTTTGAGATTTTTTTGGTATTGTTTGAAAGGTCTTTTTAAGGGCTTTCAGTGACAATTTAGATCGTCAAAATTGGTCAAGTATTCCTGAAGTTATAGTCTAAATAAAGTTTGTGACAGGCTTCTAGAAGAATTCTTAGTTATAATTACACTCCAGATGTCATATACCAGAAATTCAGTATAAATTAATATTTATATTCATTTTCTTTATTATTAGTTATCTCCTATAGGAGTATTGTATTTTAGACTAGCTCTTTTCTATTCCAGTTATGGTATATATATGGAGTAAATACATGATAGCAACCTAGTTCATAGATTAAAGTTATAAAGTCACTTCCCCCATATATTAAGACTCTAGACCACAAGAATGAATATATGCTTTAACCTTGAGCCTATGTTAACACTTAATATCTCTTTGCCCTTCTCCAAAGGGTCTAGTTAAGGTTTTCAGAAGAGTTATATCAAAAGGATGAATATTCAGACTTTTAGTCATACTCCACAAGTTAGTCCAAATATTGGAGGGAATACAGAGTTCTGAGAGAAGTAGGTTTTTAGATAAACCATAGAAAGAGAAAACTTGCTATTTTCTTTTCTTTTTGGATTGTATTTATCCTAACTAGTAATATCACAGAAATTACTATCCTAAGTACTAGTAAGTAACAGTGAGTGACTAGTTGAGTCAGAGTCTATAAATGGGTTAGTCCAAGGTCTTTCTATTTATTCTAAAGTTCATAGTATCAGAATTTTGAAGTAATTCAAGAATAGTTGTTAGTTATTATGTAGATTGAGGCTAAGGGGCCTTCTCTTATAGCAGTATTACATATATTATTATATAAATATTGTATTATCTGTTGACTGATATTATGTGTCATATGACCCTGATATCATCCTCCTCTCTTAGTACCATGTCTCCATAGCTGTTAGTTATCTTCTCTTCCAGTTTCAAGTTGTTGGTTTAGGTATGTCAGGGTATGTGCAGTGGTATTTGTTGACTGCTATATATGCATGATGGAGGTGGTAGGTTAGTTCCCATGTGTCCTTGCTATGAGATAGGCCTATACAGTATACTTTGTAAAAGTACTCATTATTTTGCTGTTTTGCATCAATGATTGCATTGACTTTCTACTCTAGCTCATTATCCAGTACCTCAAGATTGGGTAGCATTGGCAGTGGTTGTCTAGACAAAGAAGGTATATATAGTTCCAATCAGTTGATATTAAAGATTGGCCAGACTTGTATATTGGCAGGTAAATTGAGTTCATAAGTATTTTTATTAATAATCTTGGTGACAGTATAGGGTCTGATTTTCTTTTAACTAAGTTTTTGGCTTGGATGGTATGTTCTGATGCTAGTAGTACATAACTAGATCTGGTCTTCTACAGTAAACTCAATTGGTTTTTGTTGTCTATTATAGAACTTTGCACTGGCCAACTAAGCTTTTTCTAGATTTTGTTTCAAGATTTGGAACCATTTTAATATCTTCTTTGTATGTGCTGCTGCCACAGGTTTGTCTAGCAGTTGTTGTCCAGTTTCTTTTACTACTACTGATCTTGGATGATAGCCTTGGTTTGCGAAAAATAGGGTAATATTAGTGGCTGAGTATTTGGAATTGTTGTAGAAAGATTCTGCAGTGGCAAGGTGCTTGTCCCAGTCATCTTGATCCCAGCTGCAATAAGACCTTAGGTATGACTTGGCTATTGCATTTAGTCATTCTGTCTGGCCATTGGCTTGTATACAATGAGCTGTTGTGATTGCTTGTTTGATATTCAGCTGTTGACAGAGATGTTTTCAGAAACCATTAACCCATCTTTTATTTCTGTCTGAAACTATCACTGAGGGTACACCATGATGTCAGATGACTATATCCATAAGAAGATCTGCTGCACTCTCTGCATTTAGTATTTTTTGGCAAGGTGCAAAATGTTCTATCTTTGTGAAGTGATCAATGACCACTAAAATACAGTCAAAGTATGTCTTCTTTGTTGTTGGGAGATCTGTTATCAAGTCTATTCCAATTTGTTGCCAAGGTTTACTTGGGGGTGTTAGTAGTAGAAGAGTACCATGTATAGCATATGTATCCAGTTTGTTCTGAACACATAGTTGGTAGACTTTGGTATAACCTACAACAGTCTTTGCTATGCTCCTCCAACAATATTCACACCATATTAACTCTAGTATTCTATCTCTGCTAAAGTGACCTACCAAGGGCATATTGTGATAGGACATGATAACTTCAGTGTGTAGAATATCAGATACATATATTTTCCTTTTGTATTACCATAGATTATCTTTGAGAGTCCAGCTATTATGGTCCTCTTTAGGTCTCATTGTATTCAGGTACTCATCATCATGATAGACATTACATATTCTCTAGTGGAGGTTGTCAGATAAGATAGTTGCATTAAGACTTAGTTTGATGTTTAAGAGGTAGTCAGGTTCATTTGGGTATATTACATGAAATTCTAATTTGAATTAAGTAGGCTGATCTAGGTTATTAGGATCAATACAGTAGTTAGGGTAGTATGAAAGGGCATCTGCAGGGTTTTTTCAACCAGGCCCATAGTAGATGGTATAGTCAAAGCATTGTAGTTGTGTCAACCAGCAGGCTAGACATCTATTTATGCATTTAAGAGTATTGAAGTACCAGAGGTTGTGATGGTCTATGTAGACTTGAATACAATGTTTTGTACCTTCACAGTAGTGTTGCCAGTAAGTCAAGGCTTCGACTATTGGTAGCAGTTCTTGTTCCATAATAGAATAGTTCTACTTGGCAGGGGTAAATTTTTGTGACCAAAATGATATGAGATATAGGCAATTGTTATACCATTGCATTAGTATGGCTGCAGCTGCATAACCTAAGGCATCTGTGAATATGTGTATGGGCCTTGTTGGGTCAAATCTCCTGAGTAAGGGTTCTGTGGTAAAGCAGTATTTTATTTTCTTCATTGTTTCTGATGCTGTAGTATTCTACTTGAATAGTTGCATATTCTTCCTTGTCAGATCTGTAATGGGTTTTGTTAGCACAAGGTCATGAAGACTTAAGGCTCAACCAAGGTGGTTGTTCAGAAAAAACTCAATAGAGTTCCTTATTGAATTCCTCTAGGTACTTATACAAATATTAAATGGTCTGTGTGTCTATCTCCTGTGATCACATGACCCTTACTAAGAACTATCTATGTCTTACATAATCCTTCCCATGCTATTTATATCTTTTCCATATTGTATTCTTGGATATTTCCCATTAAGATGATGAATGCATGAGAGATAGTTTTCTTTCTGGAGGTCATCTTATAATAGGTTTTAGGATATCTGATATGTTGAAAATAAATCTATGGTAGAAGTTCACAAATCCTATGAACTCCTGTACTTGAGTGAGCATCTTAGGCTCTGGCCAGTCTAGGATTGTGTTTACTCTCTCAGGTTCTATGGTAATGCCTTTTTTGTTTACTACAAAGCCTAGCATTCTCATTTTGGTAACTTCAAACTCACATTTTTTGAGTTTAGCAAACAGTTTGTTTTCCCTCAGGCACTGTAAGCAGTATCTTGTTCATATGCATAGTTCTTCTAATATAGCACCATAAACAAGGATATTGTCTAAGTAGGTGATGAGTTCATTTTCTAGTCCCTTGAGTGCTTGGTCTAAATAACTCTGAAATGAGGCAGGGGTATTGCATAGACCAAAAGGCATAACTAGAAACTCAAAAAGGCCAAAGGGCATTTGAAAGACTGTTTTCCATTTATCACCCTTTTGGATCTTAAGAAAATGAAATGCTTCTCTTAGATTGATTTTGGTGAAGTATCAGGCACTATGGAGTCTATCTAGTAAAAAGTCAATAGAAGGGACAGGATACCTATTTTTAACTGTTATTTTGTTAGGGGCTCAATAGTCTATATACAAGCAAAGGTCAAAAGTATTCTTTTTTTATATAAATAGGGTTAGTGAGGTAGTAGAGGATGTACTTTGGCAGATGAATTGTCTTAACTCTATATCTTTAATAAATTCCTTAAGTAGGTTTAGTTCTTTTTTAGAGTAGTAATATGCTGGTCAGCAAGGTGGCATTTGACCTTCTATCAGGTCTATTGCATAGTCTAAGTATTTTCTATGGAGAGTAATTGCCATGTTGCCATGTTGCCTCAGGGTTAAAGATATTCATATAGTCTTGGTATTGCAAAAGTACTAGGATATCTAGTTTAGAAACATGGTAGCTCTCTATAGTAGCAGATAGAGTAGGGTTTTGTCTTTTAAAAGGGGTCTAGTCTAGTGGAGGCATTGTTTCCTGAATATCTAGGGGGTGTTCAGGTTGCCCTTGAAATTGAACCTGGAGATCTGCCCAGTCTATTCTAGGATTAACTTGGTAGAACTATGGTAATCCTAGTACTATTTGATATCTGCCTGTTGAGGCTCCAATAAATGTATTCTCAAAAGGTATTCCTTGAAGAGTACTATAAGTGGTATATGTATAGGGGGGCATCAGATAGAATCTTGCTATCTAGTCCTCTCACTGGCTCACTGAGCCTGAATATTGGTATCAGGTTTAGTTTTTTGGCAAAGCTTTTACTAATAAAATTGGTAATTGCACTACAATCAAGCAAGAAAGCAGCTATATGGCCAGATCCTCCACAATACAGACAAAGGCAAAGAGAACACCATCTGTCCTTCTTATCTTGTGATAGTAGTCCTACACAGTGAGGAGGAGGATGATTGGTGGGGGCAGGTTTAGCATAAGTCAAGGGGATTGCTATACTGGGGCCAGAAGTATTACAAGCAAAAGGAGGATGGTATAGATTTTCTGATCGACAAAAGGCCTATTGTTTATCTGCCTTTAGAGTAGCTCATTTGATGCCTTTATAGTTGTTTTTGTGACATGGGACCCCTACAAGCAGGTCCTTCACATTGTCCTTTAGGCTCCTATAGAATATATTACCCTATGTTACATAGGGTTAATTGGTTTTGTGTACAAGGTTTTCAAAGTGAGAAGTATACTTTTTGATAGATTTTGTTTGTTTAAGTGAGTACAACTGTTCAGTCAGGTGGTCATGAATATTGGAGTCCTGGAATTGTTCATGGAAAGCAGTCAAAAACTTGGTCCAGTCACTTTGTAGTTCCAAATCCTTTTCAGTAAGTATTGGCTTAGCTCATGAGGCAGCATTTCCTTCAAGGTACTGGTAGATGAACACAACACATTGTGTGTTGTTTGCAAATTTTCAGGGTGCTAATAAAAATGTACCATTAATTTTGGCAAGAAAGTGATCAAAATTGCTAGTCTCTCTATGGAATAGTTGGATCTATGGGCTCTTTTTGTTTTTGTAGTCATTATCTAGGGCAAATAGGGAGAAGTAATCATTTTCTAAGAAGTGTAGTGCAATAAACTCAGCAGGGTGTGTTCAGGGTATATTTTGTCTAACAGTAGCAAGTTGGAGTTGGATTTGGGCTAATTGAATTTGGAGCTTTAGAACCTCAGTGTTATGATACAGCCAAACGGCTAAGTTATTATTTGTATTTATTTTCATTTTATTTCATTTAATTAGGAAATCAATGGATACATAAGAAGAAATAACTCAAAAGAGATGTGTGGGACTTTATAAATAGAAGTAAATACAGAATGTATACAAGTAGTGTATAGCAATCAAATGAGAACTCTATCAAGTTCTCCTTGTCAACTTGGACTAGAAGTAGTTCTAAGGCATTACAGTCTAAGTTCTTATACTCAGGGTCATTACTTTGAGTTGGATTGGATTCTTGAGCAGTTTCTTGGAGCTCAATAGTACTACCTGGATAAATAGTTAAATTATCCAACTCAATGGGGTCTAGACTAGGGGCATTGGACTGGGAGCGAGTTTTTGGATGGACTATTTGCTTGACTGGGGTCCAACTAGACAGGGCAGGGTAGAGCTTGGTTGACAACTACAAGTTGAATTATTGGTGAGCCTCAATTTGTCAGGATCTTGAAATAATTCAAGAATAGTTGTTAGTTATTATGTAGATTAAAGCTAAGAGGCCTTCCTTTATAGCAGTATTACATATATTATTATGTAATTATTGTATTATCTGTTGACTGATATTATGTGTCATGTGACCCTGACACATAGCTATTATAAGATTTGTCTATAATTACCCTAGGGTTTATCTAGTGTTTCTTCTTTTAGTCCAATGTCTATAATTAGTCTAATCAAGTCTGAAGTCCTTTCTTCCAATCTAATCTTGATGTGCTAACACATCATCCATTGTATCATCTTTGTCTTCCTTATCTCTTATTGCCATCATCTCTTCTATCATACACTTATTATCAGTCCAGAGCTGATAATAGTTGTAATCCCAATATAATTCCATAACACTATATTCTTGTAGTGCTCTCTCTATATACCTCTCAAACTCCTTACTCCTGAATTTACCTCTACTTCAGACAATGTTCCACTACTCCAAAATAAGCAACTACACATGCAACAGAAGATCAAGACATGGTACATAAGCTGAGGCCAAGGTTGTTCCACTTCTACATTGTTGTTGCATTCCCTCTGGACCAGCTGTAAAACCACAGGACCAGAGAGCAACATCTTTCATTTCATCTAGTAGTGTGTTCCACTCTCTAACTCTACTCATTATATTACTTTCCAGAACCTAGAGTACTGTTATCGATAGATAGTGAATGTCCTTAGTGATCACCCAAGGTAAATGTTCAAGAAGAACTCGATGGAGTTCTTTGTTGGATTGGACTACTACTTATACTATTCTTACAGTGGCTGTACTACTATTAGTCCATGGTCACATGTTCTTCCAGAGT
>Ga0153948_1001341_pt1 | contig 12516 bp, 12 predicted proteins | sample TSNJ032MetaG_FD_104696 | JGI IMG/M metagenome (GOLD analysis project Ga0153948, IMG submission 104696) | Attine ant fungus gardens microbial communities from New Jersey, USA - TSNJ032 MetaG | ecosystem: Host-associated > Fungi > Mycelium > Unclassified | place: USA: New Jersey, Wharton State...
ACCGGCAAGTCGGTCGAGCAGATCAACGCCGACGGCGACCGCGACCGCTGGTTCACCGCTCAGGAGGCGCTCGAGTACGGCTTCGTCGACCACATCCGCGAGTCGGCGCTCGACGTCGCGGGCGGCGGCGGCACCGACCAGGATTCGAACAAGTAGCGCAACGCCGGAAGGACTAAGGACATCACAATGAACATCCCCATGCTCGGCGGCGCCCCCGCCGGCGGCCAGGCCCTCGGCGGCGTGCAGGCGCCCGGCTCGCGCTACATCCTCCCCAGCTTCGAGGAGCGCACGGCCTACGGCTACAAGCGCCAGGACCCGTACGCGAAGCTCTTCGAGGACCGCATCATCTTCCTCGGCGTGCAGGTGGACGACGCCTCTGCCGACGACATCATGGCCCAGCTGCTCGTGCTCGAGAGCCAGGACCCGGACCGCGACATCGTCATGTACATCAACTCGCCCGGTGGCTCGTTCACCGCGATGACGGCGATCTACGACACGATGCAGTACATCCGCCCGCACATCCAGACGGTCGTGCTCGGCCAGGCCGCCTCGGCCGCCGCGGTCCTCACCGCCGCCGGCACCCCCGGCAAGCGCCTCGCCCTGCCGAACGCTCGCATCCTGATCCACCAGCCCGCCGTCGGCGAGGCCGGCCAGGGTCAGGCGTCGGACATCGAGATCCAGGCCCGCGAGATCCTGCGCATGCGCACGTGGCTCGAGGAGACGCTCGCGCGCCACTCGAACCGCTCGCAGGAGCAGGTCAACAAGGACATCGACCGCGACAAGATCCTGTCGGCGGACGAGGCCCTCGAATACGGCCTGATCGACCAGGTGCTCACCAGCCGCAAGACACTGCCGGCACTGGTCAAGTAAGCAGCTCCACGCCGAAGGGCGGGACGGTCGCAGCGACCGCCCCGCCCTTCGGCGTCTCGGGGACCTGATCTGCTCTGGGCAGAAGCCCGTGTGACGTTATCGACCCGCCGGTGCGCACCATTGTCGTCCGCACAGGTTAGGCTCGTTGAGAAGACACCCGTGTAGTGGGAGGGGACGAGGGATGGCACGAATCGGGGAGAGCGCCGATCTGCTCAAGTGCTCCTTCTGCGGCAAGAGCCAGAAGCAGGTCCAGCAGCTGATCGCCGGTCCTGGCGTGTACATCTGCGACGAGTGCGTCGAACTCTGCAACGAGATCATCGAGGAGCGCCTCGCCGAAGCCGGCGAAGAGGCCGCGAGCGAGTTCGAGCTGCCGAAGCCGAAGGAGATCTTCGGGTTCCTCGAGGAGTACGTCATCGGCCAGGAGGCCGCCAAGCGTTCGCTCGCCGTCGCCGTGTACAACCACTACAAGCGGGTGCGCGCCAAGCAGACCATCACCGCGGCCGACGCCATCGACGACGTCGAGATCGCCAAGAGCAACATCCTGCTGATCGGCCCCACCGGCTGCGGCAAGACCTATCTGGCGCAGACGCTCGCGCGCCGCCTCAACGTGCCGTTCGCGGTCGCCGACGCGACCGCGCTCACCGAGGCCGGATACGTCGGCGAAGACGTCGAGAACATCCTCCTCAAGCTGATCCAGGCCGCCGACTACGACGTCAAGCGCGCCGAGACCGGCATCATCTACATCGACGAGGTCGACAAGATCGCCCGCAAGGCTGAGAACCCCTCCATCACGCGCGACGTGTCGGGCGAGGGCGTGCAGCAGGCGCTGCTGAAGATCCTCGAGGGCACGGTCGCCTCCGTGCCGCCGCAGGGCGGCCGCAAGCACCCGCACCAGGAGTTCATCCAGATCGACACGACGAATGTGCTGTTCATCGTGGCCGGCGCCTTCGCGGGGCTGGAAGAGATCATCTCGTCCCGCGCGGGCAAGAAGGGCATCGGCTTCGGCGCCCCGCTGCACTCCAAGGGCGACGACATCAACCTCTTCAGCGAGGTCCTGCCGGAAGACCTGCACAAGTTCGGGCTCATCCCGGAGTTCATCGGCCGCCTGCCCGTCGTCACGACGGTCACCCAGCTCGACCAGAGTGCGCTGATGCAGATCCTCACCGAGCCGAAGAACGCCCTCGTGCGCCAGTACCAGCGCATGTTCGAGCTCGACGGCGTGCAGCTCGAGTTCGAGCACGCCGCCCTCGAGTCGATCGCCGACCTCGCCGTGCTGCGCAAGACCGGTGCCCGCGGCCTCCGCGCCATCATGGAGGAGGTGCTCGGCCCGATCATGTTCGAGGTGCCGTCCAGCTCCGAGGTCGCCCGCGTCGTCGTCACCAAGGAGGCGGTGCTCGAGAACGCCGCCCCCACGATCGTCCCGCACCGCACCCGCCGCGAAGAGAAGTCGGCCTAGCCGACTCCGTCCCGCCTGCTCACGCCTCCGGACGGAGTGCGGGAGCGGTGAGTCCGTCGGCGCCCTCGCGCGCGCGGATGAGCCACTGAGGCGAGCGCGTCACCACCAGCCACGCCGGCAGGATCGCCAGGCACAGGATCGGCAGCACCGCCACGCTCTGCGTCACCGCCAGCGCCACGAAGATCGCGATCCAACCGTCCCGCGCGACGGCGACGGTCATCCCGAGCACACCGAGGCGACGGCGACCGGCAACGGGATGCCCGGCACGAGAGCCGACGCGAGCAGCCCGATCGCCGCACCGATGAAGACCGCCGGGAACACCCGCCCGCCGCGGAAGCCCGCGCTGGCCGCGACGAGCAGCGCCACGACCTTCACCAGCACGATCACCAGCAGCTGCACCGCCGAGTAGTCCGCCCGCTCGTGGATCAGCTCGCCCATCTGCGTCAGCCCCTTGAACAGCGTGACCGGGCCACCGATGACGCCCAGGATGCCGAGCACGACACCGCCCGCGAGCGACACGAGGAGCGGGTTGCGCAGGCTGTGGAAGGCGCGATGCACCGCGGGGAAGGCCCAGGCGCCCAAGACGCCCAGCAGCGCCGCCACGGTCGCGATCACGAACGCGGAGACGACGTCGGGCCAGTGCACGTCGGTGTACGCGGGCATCGGCACCCCGAACTGCGGATGCGACAGCAGCGTCATCGTCTCGGACCCGGCAGCCGCGGCGACCAGCGGCAGGAACAGCCGGTCCCAGAGCGCCCCGCCGCCTGGCGCGGCCGCGACGATCCCGGTGAAGACGAGGGCGGCGGCGACGGGCGTGCCGAACATCGCGCCGATCGTGGCGGAGGCGGCCATCAGCAGCACCAGCTCGGTCGGCACGCGCTTCCACAGCCGGGCCACCAGCGCCACGAGCAGGCCGGCGTTGATCGCGATGATCGGGTTCTCCGGCCCGAGGCTCACCCCGCCGGCGAGGCCGAGCACCGCGGCCAGCGCGAGCGACGGAACGACGGCAGGCGGGAGCGGCGTCGTCACCAACTCGGTCGTGGCGGAGTCGGGGCCGGCATGGCCGGGGACCAGCCAGACGACGAGCCCGACCGCGGCGCCGGTCACGGTCAGGACGAGGAAGATCCACCACCCCGATGCCCCGTCCACGCCGATCGCGCCCGGCAGGGCCGTCCAGAGCGCCTTCTGCAGCACGTCGGCGAGCTCGTCGAGGAGCCAGAGCGAGAAGGCCGACAGCACCCCGATCAGCAGAGCCGGGATGCTGAGCAGCAGCAGCGTGCGGACCGTGGGCGCCGGCATCGGGCGCACCGGTCCGGCTGCGCTCATGGAGGCCCCCTTCCCGCGGCGTCTGCGCCCAGGCTAGGGCCGCCCGCGGGAAGGGGGCTAGTACCGAGTGATCACCGGGCTCGAGTGATCATCGGGTCCGAGTGATCACGAGGCCCGGCTAGCCGCCGAGGCCGCGCCGCTTCAGCAGGGGCTCGATCACCGCGTCGCGCCCGCGGAAGTCGCGGTAGGCCTCCAGCGGGTCCTTCGAGCCGCCGACGCCGAGCAGGCGCGAGCGGAAGCGGTCGCCGTTCGCGCGGCTGAGGCCGCCGTTCTCCTTGAACCACTCGACCGTGTCCGCGTCGAGCACCTCGCTCCAGATGTAGGAGTAGTAGCCCGCGTCGTATCCGCCCGAGAAGGTGTGCGCGAAGTAGGTGCTCGCGTAGCGCGGTGGGATGGCCGGGGCGTCGAGCCCGACCTCGGCGAGGGCCTGCGCCTCGAACGCGGCGACATCCTCCACCGCGTCGTCGGCGGTGATGGAGTGCCAGGCCTGGTCGAGCAAGGCCGCGGCGAGGTACTCGCTGGTCGCGAAGCCCTCGTTGAACGACTCGGAGGCGTGCAGCCGGTCGACGAGCTCCTGCGGCACCCGCTCGCCCGTCACGTGGTGCACGGCGTAGTTCTCGACGATCTCGGGCCAGAGCATCCACATCTCGTTGACCTGGCTCGGGAACTCGACGAAGTCGCGGAACACGTTGGTCCCGGCGAACTTCGGGTACGTGACCCGGGCGAACAGCCCGTGCAGCGCGTGCCCGAATTCGTGGAAGAGGGTGTTCGTCTCGTCGTAGGTGAGGAGGGTGGGCTCACCGGCGGCGGGCTTCGGGACGTTGAGGTTGTTGACGACGACCGTGGGCGTCCCGAGGAGCTCCGACTGCGAGATCAGCGGGTTCATCCAGGCTCCGCCGCGCTTGGAGTCCCGCGTGTAGAGGTCGAGGATGTAGAGGCCGAGCTCGCTGCCGTCCTCGTTGCGCACCTCGAAGACGCGCGCCTCCGGGTGGTAGGCGACCAGATCGGGCCGCTCCGCGAAGGTGATGCCGTACAGGCTGGTCGCGGCGTGGAAGACGCCGTCGTGCAGCACCCGCTCGGCCTCGAAGTACGGTCGCATGGCGGCGAAGTCCACGTCGTACTTCTCCTGGCGCACCTTCTCGGTCAGGTGGGCCCAGTCCCAGCTCTGCACCGTGTCGCCGTCCGGCAGCTGGCGCTCGAGGTCCGCCTGCTCGGCGCGGGCGTTGCGGGCGGCGGGAGGGGCGAGCCGGCCGAGCATGTCGGCGACCGCCTGCGGGGTACGGGCGGTCTCGTCGGCGGTCACGAACGCCGCGTGCGTGTCGAAGCCGAGCAGGCGGGCGCGCTCGGCGCGCAGGCGCGTGATCTCGAGCACGAGCTCGCGGTTGTCGTTGCCGCCGCCGTGGATGCCGCGCGAGCGGGAGGCCGTCATGATCCGCTCGCGCACGTCGCGGCGGGTGAGCGAGGCGAGCCACGGGTGCCCCGTCGGGAGCACGAGGGTGACGACGTACTTGCCGTCCAGTCCGCGCTCGCGGGCGGCCTCCGCCGCCGCCGAGATCTCTCCCTCGCCGAGACCGGCCAGCTCGTCGGCCGAGTCGAGCACGACCGCGAGCTCGTTCGTGTCGGCCAACAGATTCTTCTCGAACCGGGTCGTCAGCGTCGACAGGCGCTGGTTGTACTCGCGCAGGCGCTCCTTGTCGGCGTCGTCGAGGCCGGCGCCGGCGAGGGTGAACTCGGTGTGGTAGCGCTCGACGAGGTAGCGGGACTCCGCATCCAGCCCAAGGCCGTCGAGCTGCGCGTGCACGGCGGCGATGCGCGCGTACAGCGCCGGGTTCAGCAGGATGGCGTCCTGGTGGGCGGCCAGCTGCGGCGCGATCTCCTCCTCGAGGGCGTTGGTGAAGTCCGTGCTGTCAGAGGAGCTCTTGTTGAAGAAGACCTCGGCGACGCGCTGGAGCACGCCCCCCGAGCGCTCGAGCGGCAGGAACGTGTTCTCGAAGGTCGGCGGCTCTGGGGAGGCCGTGATGGCCTCGACCTCGGCGAGCTGCTCCTCGAAGCCGCGCTCGAAGGCGGGCCGGTAGTGCTCGTCCCGGATCTCGGCGAACGGGGGCAGCTGGTAGGGGAGGGTGCTGGGGGAGAAGAACGGATTCGTGTCTGCCATCGACCCAGCCTAGGGCCGTGGGACGTCCCTGTAACGTGGCACGGCGGTCGCCACCGCCACGCATACGATGTCAGCATGGACGCTCAGCAACGCTACACACACGGTCACCACGAGAGCGTGCTCCGGTCGCACGAGTGGCGGACGCTGGAGAACTCCGGCGCCTATTTCGCGTCGCTGCTGCGTCCCGGAGCGGCTGTGCTGGACGTGGGCAGCGGGCCGGGCACGATCACGTTCGACATCGCCGCCGGCGTCGCACCCGGGCCTGTGGTCGGGATCGACGCGAGCCCGGACATCGTGGCGCACGCCACACGGTCGGCCGCCGAGCGTGGTGTCGAGAACGTCACGTTCTCGGTCGGCGACGCCTACGCGTTGGAGTTCCCGGACGCCACGTTCGATGTCGTCCACGCGCACCAGGTGTTGCAGCACATGGGGGATCCGGTGGCTGTGCTTCGCGAGCTGCGGCGGGTGACGAAGCCCGGGGGTCACGTGGTCGCTCGGGACGTCGACTGGGGCGGCACCATGTGGGCGCCCCCGCTGCCCGGCCTGGACGCGTGGATGCGTGTGAACCAGGCCGTGCAGAGGGCGAACCACGGTGAGCCGTACGCGGGTCGGCTGTTGCGGGAATGGGCCATCGAAGCGGGCTTCGAGGAGGTGAGCAGCTCGGCGTCGATCTGGTGCTTCGCGTCGGACGAGGACCGTCGATGGTGGGGCGAGTCATGGAGCGTCCGTGTCGTGGACTCCGATTTCGCGCGCCACGCTCTCGACCAGGGCATCGCGAGCCGTGCCGAACTGGATGAGATCGCTGCCGCGTGGCGGGAGTGGGTGACGACGCCGTCGGGCTGGTACGGCATGCCGCACGGGGAGATCGTGGCCCGCGCCTGACCGCACGATTGCAAAGAGGTTGCTGCAAAGGACTCATTGCAAAGAATCAGTTGCAAAGTAGTCTTTGCGATTGTATCCTCGTTCCATGTCCACCGAAGAAGACCGCGACGCGACCCCGGCCGAGCAGAAGCCGCCGGCGATCTCGCACCCCATGCACGACGCCTTGGGGATGGAGGCGCTGCGCGCCCTCGCCCATCCGCTGCGCGTCGAGATCATGAACGAGCTGTCCGACTTCGGACCGGCGACCGCCAGCGGCCTCGCCGAGCGTCTGGGGGAGTCCAGCGGGTCCACCAGCTACCACCTCCGCCAGCTCGCCAAGCACAACATCATCGTCGAGGACACGGAGCGCGGATCCGGCCGCGAGCGCTGGTGGCGCATGTCTCCCGGCGGCGTCACCATCGGCTCGCTCGAGACGCTGGCCACCCCCGCCGGTCGGGAGGCCAACGAGCTGATCTCGCGCGAGTGGCAGCAGAACAACGAGCGCCGCCTCACCGCGTTCGTGCGCCGCGGTCTCGACGTCTACGGGGCCGAGTGGATGCAGGCGAGCACGCTCTCGACCTCCCACCTCGAGCTCACGATCGATCAGCTCGCCGAGTTCGGCCGCGAGTACTACGCGCTGCAGGAGCGGCTGCGTGAGCAGTGGAAGACCCAGGACACCGAGGGTCGCAAGCGCGTCCAGGTGCAGTTCAACGCTTTCCCGCTGGTGGAGGCCAGCGAGCGATGACCGCCGCGCCCGAGCCGCGCGCGCGCCGGTCGCCGATGGGGGCCGGGTTCAACCGTCTGTGGACCGCCGCCATCGCCAGCAACCTCGCCGACGGCATCGGGCGCACGGCGGTCCCGCTGATCGCCACCACCCTCACGCGCGACCCCGCGCTGATCGCCGGCGTGACGGCCGTGACGTTCCTGCCGTGGCTGCTGTTCGGCATCCCGGCAGGGATGCTCCTCGACCGGGTCGACCGGCGCATCGCGATGGCCGTCGCCAACAGCCTGCGGTTCGCTGTGGCGGCCTTGCTCGCGGCCCTGATCTCCGCGGACGCGCTCACCATCTGGTGGCTGTATGCGTGCGTGCTGCTGTTCGGTCTGGGCGAGACGGTGTTCGACAACGCGACCACGACGGTCGTGCCGAGCCTCGTCGGCCGCGATCAGCTCGACCGGGCGAACGGCCGGATGCAGTCGGCCGAGATCGTCGTGCAGAACTTCATCGCGACCCCCATCGCCGGCTTCCTGTTCGCGGTCGCGCTCGTGCTGCCGGTCTGGCTGACCGGCTCGGGGTTCCTCATCGCGGGTCTGCTCGCGTTGACGATCCCTGCAGCCGCCGCCCGGGCGCACGTCCAGGCCACGGAGGCCGAGCTGGCGTCGGGGGAGGCGGTCGCCCGTCCCGGGATGGGCGCCGTCGTGCGGTTCCTCGCCGGGCACCGGTTCCTGCGCAAAATGATCGTGCTCACGTCGCTCACGGCGTCGGCGCTGGCGTTCGCGCAGGGGAGCGTCGTGCTGCTGCTCCTGCAGACCTTCTCGGTGCCCGAGGCCCTGATCGGCGTCGTGACCGCCGGTGTGGGCCTCGGCGCCCTGGTCGGCGCGCTCCTCTCGAGCGCCCTCGTCGCGCGCTTCGGGCGCGGGCGGATCATGTTCTGGTCCATCCTCGTCAGCGGCGTCGGGGTCCTCGGGGTCGGCGTCACGGCCAACGTGGTCGTGGCCATCGCCAGCTACGCGGTCGGCGCGTTCGGCGTCGCCGTCTGGAACGTGCCGTGGGGCGCGCTCCGTCAGGCCCTCATCCCGGGCGACATGCTCGGCCGGGCGATGGGCATCGTCCGCACGATCGGCTGGGGACTCACCCCGATCGCGACCGTGCTCGGCGGGTTCGTCGCCCGCATCGACCTCCGGCTGCCGTTCGTCATCGGCGGCGGCGTGGTCGTCGTCCTCACCCTCGTGTCCATGCGGCTGCTGTTCAGCGCCCGCACCTACGACGGCGGCTCCGCGGAGCCGACGCCCCAGCCCGTCCCGGAAGGATCCGCCTCATGACCGCTTACGTGCTCCCGGCCCGCCGGCCGTGGACCCATCGCACCGCACTCCGCCTCGGCCGCGCGCTCACCGCGTGGGGCGCCCGTCCCGTCCGCCGCTCGCCGGCCTATGCAGAGCGCCTCGCCCTCGTCGAGGCCACGCGCGACAGCGCCGCGCGTGTCGTGGCGGGGCTTCCGCGCTAGCGCGCGCCGACGGAGGGCTCAGACCTCGTCGTAGTCGGTGGCCTGCTGCTCGACCGGCTGCGTGATCGTGGCGGAGTCCTCCTGCGGGTTGTACCGCACGACGGTGCCGTCGTCCAGCTCGACGACCGGACGGCCCTCCAGCCAGGTGAGGGTCCAGCGCCAGCCGTCGGTCGCCACGTCCGTGGCGACCAGTTCCTCCTCGACGGTCGACACCGCGTAGGTGACGACCTCGGGGAGGTTCTCGGGCGGCGTCGCGCCGACGGCCCATCGGGTTCCGAGCTGCATCAGCCCTGACCCGCCAGGTCGATCTCGTACGTCACCCACGAGGTGCGGGAGGCGACGGCGTCGTAGACGCGCTGAGCGTCCGTGTTGTCCTGGGCGGTGATCCACTGGACGACGCCGAGCCGGCGCTCTTCGGCCAGCGAGCGCACGTGGTCGATCAGCGCGCGTCCGATGCCCGAGCCGCGCTCGCTCTCCAGGACGAACAGGTCGTCGAGGAAGAGACCGCGGTCGCCTTCCAGCGGGCGTGCGAACTCGCGCACGTGCGCGAGCCCCACGATGCGGTCGCCGTCGCTGTCGACGGCGACGAAGCCCTGCTCCTCGTGCTCGGGAGCGGTGAGCCACGACCAGAGCACGAGGGCCCTCTGGTCGGTCAGCTCGGTCTCGTAGAACTCCGCGTACTTCGAATACAGCTCAAGCCAGGCAAAGAAATCTCCGTCCCTGACCGGTCGGACCTCGATCGTCATGGGTTACTCCGTTCGCCTTCCCCATACGGCCACGAGAGCCGCCTGCGTGTTCTGACCATATCCCGATCCTGTTCAGGGGACGAGATCGTAGGTCACCCACTTGGTCTTCTGTGCGACGGCGTCGTAGAGGCGACGCGCCGTCTCATTGTCCTTCGCGGTGATCCAGCGCACCACCGACAGGCCGCGATCGCGGGCCGCGTCGCGGAGGAATTCGAGCAGCTGCCTGCCCGCTCCTTCGCCGCGCGCGTCGGGCGAGACGAACAGGTCGTCGAGGTAGAGGCCCTTGCTGCCGTCGAGCGGGCGCACGAACTCGCGGACGTGCGCGACGCCCACCGGGGTGCCCTCGTCGTCGATCGCGAAGTACGCCTCCAGCTCGTTGCCGGGGTCGGTGATCCAGCTCCACACGAGGAGCGCCTTCTGGTCGGTCACGGGGTTCTCGTAGAAGTCCCCGTACCCCGCATAGAGGTCGAGCCAGGTGAAGAACTCGTTGTCCTCCACCTTCCGGACGGTCGCCGTCATCGTTTCTCCTCGTTCGGGGCCTGAGAAAGCAGAATATCGGTGACCGCCAGCTCGTCGGCGGATGCGAAACGCAGTTCGGCGATTCTGCCGACCGAGCGGAGGTCGCCGGCGGCGGACTCGATGGCGGCGATCTCGGCCGCCGGGCCCGCGATGACGGCCGAGTCGACGGGGGTGCGCTGCGAGGCCTTCGCGGCCGTCTTGGCGCCGCGGATGCCCGTCAGGGCGCGCCCGACGATCGCGAGCACCGAGCGCTGATCGGCGGTCTGCGGGGCCACCTCGTCGGCGGTCGGCCAGGGCGCGACGTGCACGGAGCCCTCGGCGGACCAGCTCCACGCCTCCTCCGCCGCGAACGGCAGCACGGGGGCCAGCAGGCGCAGGAACGCCGAGAGGGCGACGCGCAGGGCGACGACCGCGGAGACCTGCTCCGCGTTCGCCTCGCCGTACGCACGCTCCTTGACCAGCTCGAGGTAGTCGTCGCAGAACGTCCAGAAGAACGTCTCGACGATCTCGAGGGCGCGGGCATGGTCGTACGCGTCGAGCGCCGCGGTGGCGTCGCCGATCACGTCGGAGAGGTTCTGCAGCATCCCGACGTCGAGCGGGCTGGTGACCTGCCCGAGATCGAGGGAGGCGGGCGCCTCGAAGCCGAGGATGAACTTCGCCGCGTTGAGCAGCTTGATGGCCAGGCGGCGGCCGATCTTGATCTGCGTCGGGTTCTGCGGGTCGAACGCCGCGTCGGTGCCGAGGCGCGAGGAGGCGGCCCAGTAGCGCACGGCGTCCGAGCCGTGGCGCTCCAGGATGTCGGCGGGGGTGACGACGTTGCCCTTCGACTTCGACATCTTCTTGCGGTCGGGGTCGACGATGAAGCCGGAGATGGCGGCGTTGCGCCACGGCACGACGTCGTTCTCGAGCTGCGAGCGCAGGAGGGTCGAGAAGAGCCAGGTGCGGATGATGTCCTGGCCCTGCGGGCGCAGGTCGAACGGGTAGACCGCGTCGAACAGCTCGCCGTCGCGCTCCCAGCCGCCCGCGAGCTGCGGGGTCAGGGAGGAGGTCATCCAGGTGTCCATCACGTCGAGCTCGCCGACGAAGCCGCCGGCCTGGCCGCGCTGCGACTCGTCGTAGCCCGGGGCGGGGTCGGACGACGGGTCGACCGGGAGCTGCTCCTCGGTCGGCAGGATGGGCTGGTCGTGCACCGGGTTGCCGTCGGCGTCGAGCGGGTACCAGACCGGGATCGGCACGCCGAAGAAGCGCTGGCGCGAGATCAGCCAGTCGCCGGTGAGGCCGTTGACCCAGTTCTCGTAGCGCACGCGCATGAAGTCGGGGTGCCAGTCGATCTCCTGGCCGAGCTCGATCAGACGTTGGCGCAGCTGCTCATCGCGGGCGCCGTTCTTGACGTACCACTGCCGGGTCGAGACGATCTCGAGCGGCTTGTCGCCCTTCTCGAAGAACTTGACCGGGTGCTGGATGGGCTTCGGGTCGCCGATCAGGTCGCCGGAGGCGCGCAGCAGCTCCACCACGGCCTGCTTGGCCGAGAAGGTGGTCTTGCCGGCGAGCTCGGCGTAGGCGGCCTTGCCCTCGGCGCTCTCGATCGCCGCGGGCGGCTCGCTCACGATGCGGCCGTCGAAGCCGATGATCGCGCGGTTCGGCAGGTCGAGCTCGCGCCACCAGGTGACGTCGGTGATGTCGCCGAAGGTGCAGATCATCGCGATGCCGCTGCCCTTGTCGGGCTGCGCGAGGTGGTGGGCGACGACGGGGACCTCGACGCCGAAGACCGGCGTGCGCACCGTGGTGCCGAAGAGCGGCTGGTAGCGCTCGTCGTCCGGGTGGGCGACGAGGGCGACACAGGCGGGCAGCAGCTCCGGTCGCGTGGTCTCGATGTAGACGGGGCCGTCGGCGCCGTGGAACGCGACGCGGTGGTACGCGCTCGGCTGCTCGCGGTCCTCGAGCTCGGCCTGGGCGACGGCGGTGCGGAAGGTGATGTCCCAGAGCGTGGGGGCGAGGGCCTGGTACGCCTCCCCGCGCTGGATGTTGCGGAGGAAGGCGAGCTGCGACGTCCGCAGGGACTCGTGCCCGATGGTGCGGTAGGTCTGCGACCAGTCGACCGAGAGGCCGAGCGAGCGCCAGAGCGCCTCGAACTGCTTCTCGTCCTCGACGGTGAGCCGCTCGCACAGCTCGATGAAGTTGCGGCGCGAGATCGGCTTCTGGTCGGCCGCCTTGCTGCTCTTGTTGTCGCCGCCCTCGAACGGCGGGACGAAGTCCGCCTCGTAGGGGAGGGTCGGGTCGCAGCGCACGCCGTAGTAGTTCTGGACGCGGCGCTCGGTGGGCAGGCCGTTGTCGTCCCAGCCCATCGGATAGAACACGTGC
>Ga0153948_1001346_pt1 | contig 12495 bp, 12 predicted proteins | sample TSNJ032MetaG_FD_104696 | JGI IMG/M metagenome (GOLD analysis project Ga0153948, IMG submission 104696) | Attine ant fungus gardens microbial communities from New Jersey, USA - TSNJ032 MetaG | ecosystem: Host-associated > Fungi > Mycelium > Unclassified | place: USA: New Jersey, Wharton State...
GTCTGTTAATGTGGTTAAATACAAATAATAAGCCCAAAGCTCCTGCGGACGTTCCTCACAATTTTCAATCAATGTAAGCGCATGATCCAACAGCCACTTTGCCTCATGATACTTCTCCTGCGTCATCTTAATCTGCGCCTGAAATAACCTTGCCGATATATTCTTATCATCCAGCACCACCATACGCTCCACAAGCTTTTCCGTTTCCGTCAGCCAGGTTTGTGTCCCGATCTTCTTAAGCCTGAAAGCCTGATAAAACTCCATAAGCTGCACCAACAGCCGCTTTTCCTCCCACAGGGGACCGGAAGCCTTTCTCCCCCGCCCCTCCTTAACAGTAACCGGTATCACCATCTGACACCAGGGATTATACAAAGTAATCCGCCCGAAATTATTACCGGCTCTGATCATGCTGCTGTCAATATATACCGAAAGCCTGCAGGAATTCCCCAGGAAATCATCATCCGTAAGCACTCCTTTCTCAGTAAAAAGAAAATCTCCCTCTACCAAAATCTTAAGAAAGGTATATCCCCAACCGTTACGAACCACCGTAACAATACTTTCCGCTACTCCCAACGGGTCATTCATGACAAGCGCTTCTTCCTCTGTCATATATTCCACTGCCGTCTTTTTCTGTACAGCAATGAGAAATTCCTCCACATTCTGCTCATACCCCAGATATACCGAAAGCCCACGGTAATAGTCGTAATATTTCCGGTCACTGCCCCTGAATACCTTCTCAAAATCCGGCTCATAAAAAATCTTCACAGCTTCTATCCAGTTACTTTTAGCCAGATTAGAAAAATGAAACAGATTCTTAACATATCCCACAGAAGAATCTGCATATACAATATCACTATTAACCATAAAAGGAAGAGAATACTCCCCCTGGTTACTGACAATAAAAAAATCGCCTTTCACCACATCCCCTTCCGCCATATCTTCTCCATAAAAGCGAAAGGAAATCTCCGCACTGCTGCCGGTAAATTCCGGTGTCAGACATTCCATACGCAGGTCCGATGTGGTAACATACCCTTCCGTATAACGTCCCGGCGCAGAAAATATAGTAAAGGCTCCTTCGTAAATCGTACACCCGGTGAGGTTTATTTCCAATTTTAAGCAGGAAAAGTCAAGTGATCCATATTCAAATCCATAGCTCCCCGATAACATCTGCTCACTTTTTTGCTGCATTTATACTCACCTACTTTTGTAATAATTTCTATTTACACCATTTGAAGATATTATAACACATCGTGGACAACCTGAAAACCAAATATTTCTCCAGCGATGTATACCTTTCCGTATAAAAGTACAGCATAATGGACTATAGCATTATACTATAGCCCATTAATGGATAAAAGGGATGGAACTATAATTCCTTTTTAAAAAATGATATTGATGATAATAATACCAAAGCTAAAATATACAATACATACACAAAAAAATAAAACGCTACATTTAAGCTATCTAAACCATTTTCTACCAAATTTGCTGCAAAATGTTCCGGAAAATAATTCATAATTAATGGGAAATTTCCAAAATACATGGATATGATATATAAAATAAATGTTATCGAAAATGTTGTGAATGCCTTTTTGCGAATTCCAACAAAGATACATAATGCTGCTATTACTATAGTCCCCAAATAAATAGCAGCTATGGCAAATATATACTTCTGCATATCTGAATCTAATATACTCATAATGCCATAATTGGCTACATCAGATGAAATAAGATAAACTATTACAGAGAGGGTTACAATAACCAGGTAATAAATTGTAATAAGCAACTGCATTGCACCAGCTTTTGATAATACAATTTTTATCCGTTTAGCAATACGATACACATATAAATTTACCTCTTTGCTCTCAATTTCTCTTGCCATTAACATGGTTCCTATTACCACTAAAATAAATAAAAAAAAGTAATTCGCAGTACAGATCATGGTATAGATAAATTCAAACAAGCCAATTCCCCTTGATATAAACTCAAATTTTTCCCCATCCTGTGTTAGTACAAACTCTAAATCTGAATTCAATGCAATTCCATACAATATTGGAATGACCATTGGTATAAGCAACAGATATGTTGTTTTTTTTCTTATAAGCTTATATAATTCTATTCGCAATATTTAACCTCCCTGGTCTATTGTGTTTCGAGGAACAATTGCAATAAAGCATTTTCCTGTACCTCAATATCAATAATATCCAATCCACTGCTCAATAAAGCTGATAAAGTTCTGCTTAATAAATTGTCGCTTTTCCTAACAGATATCTCTTTACGGTTATCAGATATTTTAATTGGTATCATACTTACTTCATCCTCTGATAGCGTTATGGGACGGTCAACTTTAATCAGGTATGTTCTTGTATCATTCACCAAACTGCTGTATAGACCATTGAAACTAATCTTTCCTTCATTAATAACGATAATATCCTCAGATAATTCTGCAACTTCCGCCAACTGATGACTCGAAAATATGATCGATATATTTTCTTCATGACATAAATGTAATAATTTATTTTTTATTAATTCTACTCCCAGTGGATCCAATCCTACAAACGGTTCATCTAAAATCAACAATTTAGCATCTGCCATCAGAGCCTGAGCCAATGCCAGTCTCTGCTTCATTCCCATAGAAAACGATTTCACCTTACCCTTAGCATTATCAGCAAGTCCTACCAATTCTAATATTTCATTGATTTTATTTTTCCGTTCCTTATTTCCCACCACTTTTGATGCCATTAATAATAACATTAAATTATCATAAGCGGACAAATCTTCATGAAACCTTGTATCCACCAATGCTCCTATTGAATTCATAACCTGATGATTCTCTGTATCAATCGGAATCCCCTGATAAATTATCTCACCTTCGAAATCCTTATATAATCCTAAGATTGATTTAATCAATGTTGTTTTTCCAGCACCATTTCTACCAAGCAGTCCAACAATATGACCCTCCATAATCTCAAAATTTACATTCTTCAGTGCGCTAAATTTCCCAAAATTCTTGCATACATTTCTCACTTCTAAAATGTGTTTGTTATTCATCTGACACCCCTTTAAACAAATGATTGACTCTTTACCAGTTCAGCGTAATAACTATTGTTGGCTAGCAGCTCCTGATGTGTTCCCTGTCCGGTGACTCTGCCTTTCTGCAATACAATTACATTATCTGCATTTATTATTGTTGATAACCTATGTGCTATCACAATTGAGGATCTTCCTTTTAATATCTTATTTATTGATGACTGTACATTTTCTTCCGTTGTTGAATCTAAATTTGCTGTAGCTTCATCAAGCAATAAATACTTAGGTTTACGAATTATCGCCCGAGCAATAGCTAACCTCTGTTTCTGTCCTCCTGACAAATATACACCTCTTTCACCAACTTGTGTATCAAACTGATCTGCTTGTTGCATAATAAAATCATATATCTCTGCGATACGAGCCGCTTCTATTAATTCATCATATGTCACATTTCTATTACTTCCATATTCGATATTATCCTTTATTGTTCCGCTAATAATAATTGAATCTTGAGCAACATAACTAAATAACGATCTCCACTTATGTAAATCCAGGCTGCTAATCGGAATATTACCATAATAGATTTCTCCCTGATCTACGGAATAAAATCGTTCTAATAAAGATATAATCGTTGTTTTTCCAGAGCCACTCTCTCCAACTATGGCTGTCTGTTCTCCCTCCATAGCTGAAAAAGTAACATTTTTTAATACTTGCGGACCTATACTATCATAACTAAAGCATACATTTCTAAACGAAATTTCCTGCTGCCCGCTAAATTTATCTTTTCCAGCATATTCTTCCTTTTCACGCCTCAATAATTGGAATAATTCTTTTGTGCCTCCATGTAATTCCTTAATTTCCACAATAAATCCTGCAATTGTCTGTATGGGATTTAAGGTCTCATAAAAATACATAAAAAACGCCACCAAGGTACCAACCGTAACATATCCGTTATTTACACGATAAAGACCAATCCCAACAACCGAAATTAATAATAATGTAATTATACATCCCATCAAAGGAGTTAATAATGCCATGATTTTTGCTCCTTTATTATCCAAATGATACATTTTATGTAATTCCTTACCGCCCCGATCCCCTTCTACACCTTCTGTTCCATACGCTTTAATCAATCTGATCTGCGAAATCCTTTCTGTAAAATAACTATTACCAGACCCTAATAATGCCTGTTGCATCTCAGCAACTACTGATACTTTATTTGAGATTGGTACAATGGTAAAAAATAATATCGGAACCAATATAATCATAGTAATGGTAAGTGTGATATCCATATAAAGCATTATTAATAACGCGCCAGTCAGACTTATAACTCCCGTGACCATGTTAGGCAACTGTAATGATACGAAACTGGCTACTTTCAGAGTATCGATAATCAATCGACTACTTATTTCTCCTGATTGAACTGTATCAATATCTTCAATTTTTCCTGACAAAGTGTTTCTCCAATATTCTTCACGTATCTCCAATGTTACCTTATTACCCATTAATGCCAATAGATATGTTGAAATAGCCTGAAATATAAAGCTTCCTAATAATAATCCCACTATACTGAATACCAGTCCATTACTAATTGCAGAAAAGTCATTGACTATATCCTGAATGATTAAAGGCAATATCAAAGAGCATGTAGCAGCTCCTATCATTAGAATATACCCAGGTATCCCAATGTGTATATATTTCAAAAAATAAGGAACTATATTCCTGACTGCACTATTTTTCATTTGCCATTCTTCCTTCTTATCAAATTAGTACATAACCTCGGCAATTGTTAAAACTACATTATAGATCCAGTGAATCATTATTGGCACTTCTAAAGCTCCCGTCTTTTTATAAATCAATGACATTAATAATGCAAATGGAACATGATATATCAAACCATTTACAAATCCATTTCTTGAGTGAAAAACAAATGAAAATATTAAGGCACTAATTAATATCGCTAGCCACTCATTTATAAAAACTTCTTTAAGTCTGTCTGTTATTATACCTCTTATTAACACTTCTTCGACAATCGCAATAACTAAAAAGTGAATTACAAAAGGACTGATTAATTTTACATGCTCCCGAAAAATTAACAGCATTATCAAAAAGCCAAACAACATAATAACTGAAATTGCTCTTGATATTATTAATTGTTTTTTTAGATACATGATATCTTTAATGCTTTTCTTTGTCATTTTACTATACATTATCCATGGCACGATTCCCATCGAAATCAGGGATGGAATACTTTGTACTGTAAGCACTTCTCCCCAAAAACTATATATGTTAAATATATTATAAATCGTATACATAATTAACATAGTTGCTATTAAAAGCACTATCGGTACTGTACAGAAAATAATCACACAAATAATATTATTTATATCTTTTTCTGATATGAACTCTTTTTTTGTTTTTTCCATATCTGCCATACTACACTATAACCATATTATTTGGATCTGCATTGCGCCTTTTAAATAACTTAGCTCCCAGAATGCCTCCAATAAATGCAACCAGGATATCTAAAACAATCTGCATAACCCTTGATGATGTATCCTGATCTGAAAAAACAACCTCCATTTGCACGCCCCCCACTTCAGTCTTTTCACTTATATTCTCAGTACTTTCTCTCACAATAGCTGAACCATTTCCACCATTACTCTCACCGGTAAAAACATTAACAGTTAATGCTATCACACATGCAATTACTGCTAAAAACAACGCATGAACAAAGCTTGTTTTTCCAGTTGCATTTTTATTATAACTAAGTATCGCATTAGCTGTTATTAATACTACCGAATTTAATAAGAGATTAATAAAAAATCTTACTATTATCTCTACCCCTTTCATAGCTGATGAGGTTAATACCACAGATAAGACAGTATAAATAGCAACGAACATTCCATATACCACTATTTTTTTCTTCATCTATCTATTTCTCCATTCTTCTTAACGGCCGCCAACAATTCATCTGTTACTTTTTCATAGAAATATCTGGATAATTCACAATAGCTGTCTTTTCCTCGAATATTATTATCCCTAAAAAATGCTCTGGCCTTGCATCCTCCCGAACATAAATATTTATAGTCACAATGGTTGCAGTCCGGATTCGTCTCAACATTTCTTCCCTGAAACTCATCAATGATGACCGTATCTACAAATTCATCATTTAGCGGATTTATGAAAATGTTACCCAGTTTTAATTCAGGTACGTGTAACATATGACATGGATAAACATTTCCATCCGTTGATATACTTATTATTACCCGACCAGCTCCACAGGTCAGTCCTGCTTGCAAATCTTTTGAAATACTGAAATCCTGTACCCTGTCATCTGTGTTTAATAAATTTTGCGCTAACAAGCGCAACTCTTCATCTTCTGGAATGAAATCATGTGTTTCCGGAGTGTCGCAAACTGATAAAAGACTATAACCCAAGTCAACACCTAACTCTTCTGAAAGTCGTTTATACTCTTCCATATACTTGGTATTTTTCTTATGCAGTGTCGGCAATATACCAACGGAAAAACCAAGTCTCTTTAATTCCCTTACAGTATCAATTATCTTATTTATTATTCCCTCATCCCGAATAAATGTAGCATGCTCCTCATTAAAACCATCAACAGATACCGAAATACTATCAATAACTGGTAAAAATATTGAAAAATCCACTTTTACGGTCCCATTTGTAATAACTATAATATTTTCAATATGTGCCTCATCCTTTGCATACCTTAATAATTCATACAAATCTTGCCTTATAAATGGCTCACCTCCTGAAATAACCAGCGTGCTTACACCGGCTTTACTCAAACGCCACAGAGCAATTTTCAATTCTTCTGTCGAGGGTTCTTTTTCCATATTTCTATCTCTGTCTTCCATCGAATAGCATCCTATACAATGCAGATTGCATCTGGTGGTAACATGTAAATATGCACTTTTAAGCTGTAATCTTTTGTTCTTGTCTCTTACAATAGGTTCTTCCGATAGCATCTCATATTCTACTAAATACTTATAGAGTTCGGCATTATCTAAAACAACACACCCCTCTACCTTTTTATCCTTGCAAATACTCTGCCAAAACTCTGCTCCTCGGGCACTTAACCCGATAATAGAAGCATTATCAAGATTTGCAACTATGGGTATACCTCTCAAATTAAAGAAACGCGTATTTTCATTCACATATATTTTTTTCCCCATTCTCCATTTCTCCTACTTTATATCTATTCTATTAAACTTTTTAATTGCTATCATTATTGGTAATATTGCAATAAATAGATAAACACAAAAAGCAATTATTGCTATTGTTGCAGATATTGACATTGTAGTTACCTGATTTGCTACATACATAGGTAAAAGGTATTTAATAATCGGAAAATACTGTAATAGCATCGTCATCAGACTTACACCAACGCCAATCATAAAACTCGTAAATGGTTTATAAAATAAACTTAAGCAAAGTACAAAATTTGAAATAATGAATATATTTACTAAATACATCGCATCTATAAGCAAAAATCTTCCTGCATTCAACGTAATCCATTCAATAAATACATAAAAACTAACTATACCATCATACGGTAAATAAACTAAATATGAAAACATATAAAATATCAGATATAAGCCTATCAATAAAGTTAAATTAACAAATACCTTACTCAGTAGCAGTTTTGTTCTCCCAGTTCCTTTTAATAGAAGCATTTTTACCTGCCCCTCTTCTATTTCATAACCAAAATTTTGAGTCGTGATTAACGATAGCAGGATTTGTGGTAAACAGATATACTGAAGCATAATCCAATTCGTGGCTGCTAATAAAAAAACATTTAATTTTCCATCCATAGAAATGTAAGAAGCGCCAGTGTAAATTGACAATGCATAAAACAATGGGAGTATTAATGATACCAGGAGAATTGCTGTGATTGGCCTTTTAAGTGTTTTTCTCATCTCAATAATGTATATTTCCCTAATACTCACAACATCTACTCCTTTCATAATTGGTGACATCCAGGGAGGTATCAGCTCTATGAACTTATCACAGCTGATACCTCTGCACTATTTTAGTATTAGACCTTAGATGTTACATAATTCTGAGTTATAGATACACCTGCATCCACACATATTCCAAACATCCCAACCGTCACACAATTCTTTTTGCCTGAAATTTTACTCGCAAACAACATTTTACTTCCTCCTATCCTCAAATTAGTTTTTTTGTGTTACCATAACTGTTACATTACCCACTTTCTCTGATACAGTTACAGATATACCTGCTGTTACACACACACCGAAAGCACCTGCTGTAACACAATTCTTTGGTCCATTCCGCAAATTTGCAAATAACATTTTGGATTCCTCCTTTCATTTGCTTGTTTATTAGTTTTGTTCCATATATATATAATCTCACTATATGTAAAAAAATAGAATAGAGCATTAACGCATAATTTTTGCGTAAATGCTCTATTTTATTCTTCTGTTTAATATGTTATAGTAATCCCATCTTTACTGCTTGAACCGCTGCTCCGGCTCTGCTTTGTACCTCCAATTTTCGATATATTTCTGCCACGTGGTTATTCACTGTGCGTTCCGAAATAAATAAAATCTTTGCAATTGCTTTATTAGATTTTTCTTCTGATAATAATTTTAAAATATTTAGCTCTGCATCTGTCAATATGCTTTTACCATTTGAGTGAAAGACGCACTTATCTTTTATACATACGTCATTAAGCATAGAAATAAGAGAGTCAAAGGACTCTTCTTTGGGAAAGAAGCCATCGGCTCCAAACTCTTCCGAGTAGTTACCAACAAGAAATCCTGACATCAGTATTACCTTCATTTCAGGAAAAATATCTTTTATCTTACCAGATAAAGTCAAACCATCCTCTTTTCCTATCCGTATATCCATTAATAATGCATTAGGTTTATGCTCTTCTATTTCATCCAGCAAATCTGCTGCCTCTGTTAACACCTTAAGAACCTTTATATGCTTTTCATTATTCAAACGCTCTGCCAACGTAGAAGCAAACACTTCATGATCATCAATTATTATGATATTTATCGTTTTCATGACAATCCTCCCTTACAAAGGTAATTTTATTATACACTCAGTTCCGTTATCCAAACTGGAATACAACATGAATTGTCCCCCAAAATCTCTGGATTGCTTATAGATAGAGTACAATCCCATACTTTTTCTCAGAATAAGTTCTGATATTTCAGGAACTTCAAAGCCTTTTCCATTATCTCTTACAGTCGCACATAAAACATTCTTCTCCGAGTCAATTACTATTGAAATAACTGTAGCATTTGCATGCTTTATAGCATTATTAACAAGTTCTTTTACACTCCTATATAATGCAATTTCCAAATGTAGTTCTATAACATTATGCAGACAAATAAATTCATAATCAAATTCAATATTATGTGCTCTCCTAAGCTCATCTATATATATTTGGAAACTCCTATTTAAACCAACATTTTCAACAATTAATGGAAATAAGTCATTACTCAAATTTCTTATTTTTCCCACTAATATTGTCAATTTTTCTTCCACATTGCTATCAATGTTAACAGTATTCTTTATTGCAAACAAATCTTGCAATATCTCATCATGCAAGTGCATTGCCAATGTGTGCTTATCCTCTTCCATTATAACCATTTCCTTCTGGCTTTTACTTCCAACAGAACTTATGTAGTTATTGCTGAACATCGTCCAAATCAATATACCATTAATCATAAATCCAGCCTCCACAGAACCCATGAAGTAAAGTGATATAAATAAGTTTAATATCATTAGTAATATTATGCTTTTTACTATTTTATTAATCCAGAACGCTACTTCAGAAGCAAAATATTCTTTTTTTATTAATATAAAAAAAATTCTATATATAACTATTGTAAAGACTATCACTGGCAAAGAAGGATTTCTATTCAATTGAATTCCCAGAAATGTTTCTTGCCCCTCCTCGCTTTCTTCCACCATAATAACATATTGCTCAAGTTTAAATTTATTTTCATATGATGGTGATATTTCCAGTATATTAACAACCGATAAGATAATGTATAATAAAATTCCTATAGTGAGACTTTTAATTAATGACTTTATTTGTTTCTTAGAATGAACAGATACTTTCGTATAATTACATACTAATAAGATTAAAACCATTAAAAAAGTTACAATATAATTGCTAAAAAGTAAACTATCACCATTCCGCTTTGGAATAACAATTACATTAATGACCACTTGTGCTCCTGATAATATAATGTGCATAATTATAAGCGATTTAAACAATTTTCCCTGATGTAGACCTGTAAGTCTTGCAATAACACAAAATAGACACAGATTACTCGCAATTAGCAAAACATTCATCGGAAATCTAGTCATATCTCCAATATATAAAATAGCCAACAGAGCTACCGCTATTAAAAATAATTGCATCGAAAAAAGCTTTCCAATATAATATTTCCACATACCTAATGCCATCATTGCTGCTATTCCCAAATAGATCAGACCCATAGTCATAAAAACCACATCAAGAATGGGTATTACTATATCCGTATTATTCATATCTGTACTAATGTAAGAACTCAGAAAATAACTTAAATGTAAAACACTAAATATAATGATACATGCATATAATAAAAAATCTTTATTTCTAATCCTCATGATCAACTCCATCAATATATTCATATGCAGCCATTTTTCATGACCCTGGCTTTCATCTTCTCCACCAGCTTACCACAAGTTAACAGTATTTTATCTTCTTTTATTCTAACCTATTTTTTCAGCAAATACAACGAAAACAGATGAATGCCAGTCCAATAAGAAATATTAAAGGCGGCAGGTCACACCCTGCCGCCTTTATTACAACCCATGCGGAGTACATTTACTCATACCGAAGCGCATCAATCGGATTCATCTTTGCTGCCTTATTGGCCGGATAGTATCCAAAGAATACACCAATGGCAAGTGAAAAGAAGGTATCCAATAATACTGCTTATGGAAGGGCTTGCCGGATATCCCAGCAGGGAAGCCAGCAGCATTCCCAGTCCGATTCCCGATATGACACCGATCATGCCGCCGATCAGGCAGATGATCATCGCTTCCACTATGAATTGCAGCCGGATAGAACTTTTCTCCGCTCCCAGAGCCTTTCTTGTTCCAATCTCCCTGATCCTTTCCGTGATGGATACCAGCATGATATTCATAACACCTATACCGCCTACCAGCAGTGCAATGCCTGCAATAACGGAAATTGCCATGGTTATGGTGGACATTTATCTGTTTATCACGATAAAAGAACAGACAATTTCCCCTGAAAACATAAATCACCTTAATAAATTCCAGGGTATGCCAAAAGGCAGGACAATAACGGGCATTAACAATTACACTGGTTTCCCGTGCCGCATCCCTGGTGAAATATTACCAGCCAATAGTTCTTTCACCGATTATATCACAGGAACCGGATCCGGTAAATGAGTTACACTGTGGACCACTGTGGATCATAACCTTATTCAAATCCAATATCCACCTCTATACGTACGTCCGCATCTCCTATAAAGTCCGCCAATCTTTCCTGATAAATAAGCCAAATCTGTCTGTTATGATAACTGCTCTTCTCATATAGATTCAAATAATCAAGCCCGCCATTTTTCATGAATTCCACTACTTCCTGCTCAATCTGTTCCCTGATATACCAATCACAGGATTCCATGAAATCCTGACCTACTTCCTGATTCGCCGGAAGCCTCCTGCCCAAACCGGTGACTTTTATGCTTACTATCATTCCCTGCTCTGTCAGTTCATAAGAATACCTGGCTTTAACCTCTTTCAGTTGAATCAGATTATCCGGCGAGAACCGAATCAGATAATCACTGCCCTTTCCCAGCGTAATAAAATAAAATTCACTTTCCTCCAGGGTAATCCGTTTCACCAATTGATTTTCCCGAAAGAAAATACCCCCACTTACTGCAACGGATTCCTCTTCTTCCAAAAGCGCCGGTATGAACAAGATCCGATCATTGGAAATACAATTAATCAACTCCCCAATTTTGGCAGATTCCACACCACTCACATAATTATTAGCAGCCAGTTTCTTAAGATGCCCGCCAATACTGCCATTCACCCCCTTATTCCCCATCAGATCCTTTACGCCGCCCTCATAAAAATAAACCAGCACATTATGGGAAATATCATAATTATCATCTATTTGCTCAAGAAGTTCCTGCATCACCTTGGCATCCGTACATACAGAAGCATCCAGAATGATTGCCTGCAGATGCCGATAATCCAGACGATTTTCAGAATTAGCATTATAATACTGTTCTATTTCCGGAAGAGACTTCCCAGCATAAGTACGCAGCAGATTCCCCTCTTCAGAAGCAGACTGATCCGTTATCTCCTCCAGATCCGGCAAACTAAAAGTCACCTGATACTGTTCCTCATCATAAGAAATCCCCAACGCCA
>Ga0153948_1001347_pt1 | contig 12494 bp, 10 predicted proteins | sample TSNJ032MetaG_FD_104696 | JGI IMG/M metagenome (GOLD analysis project Ga0153948, IMG submission 104696) | Attine ant fungus gardens microbial communities from New Jersey, USA - TSNJ032 MetaG | ecosystem: Host-associated > Fungi > Mycelium > Unclassified | place: USA: New Jersey, Wharton State...
CACGCACATTCGCGACACGGAGCGTAAAGGGATCGCCATCATTCACCAGGAGCTGGCGCTGGTGAAGCATCTCACGGTGCTGGAGAATATTTTCCTCGGTGCCGAGATCTCACGCTTCGGCGTTCTGGACTACGACACCATGACCCTGCGCTGTGAAAAGCTGCTGGCTCAGGTCAGCCTTCAAATTTCGCCCAATACCCGCGTCGGCGATTTGGGGTTAGGGCAGCAGCAGCTGGTCGAAATTGCCAAAGCCTTAAACAAACAGGTGCGCTTGCTGATCCTCGATGAACCTACCGCATCGCTGACAGAGCAAGAAACTGCGGTCCTGCTGGATATCATCCGTGACCTGCAGCATCACGGCATCGCCTGCATTTATATTTCTCACAAACTCAATGAGGTGAAAGCCATCTCGGACACCATCTGCGTTATCCGCGATGGGCAACACATCGGCACACGAGAAGCTGCCGGGATGAGTGAAGACGACATCATTACCATGATGGTGGGGCGTGAACTCACCGCGCTCTACCCAAACGAGCCGCACACCACCGGGGACGAAATCTTAAGAGTCGAAAACCTGACCGCCTGGCATCCGGTTAACCGCCATATCAAACGCGTCAACAATGTCTCCTTCTCGCTGCGGCGCGGGGAGATCCTCGGCATTGCCGGTTTAGTGGGTGCAGGGCGAACCGAAGCGGTCCAGTGCCTGTTTGGCGTCTGGCCGGGCCGCTGGGAAGGCAGCATTTATCTCGACGGCGAGCTCGTACATATCAACAGCTGTCAGCAGGCCATCGCCCAGGGCATCGCGATGGTCCCGGAAGATCGAAAAAAAGACGGCATTGTGCCGGTCATGGCAGTGGGAAAAAACATCACCCTCGCGGCCCTCAACCAGTTTTCGGGTGCGCTAAGCAGCCTGGACGATGCGGCGGAACAGCAGTGCATTCTCCAGTCTTTAGCGCGCCTGAAAGTCAAAACCTCATCACCTGAGCTGGCCATCGGGCGGCTGAGCGGGGGCAATCAGCAGAAAGCGATTCTGGCGCGCTGCCTGCTTTTGAATCCACGCATCCTGATTCTGGATGAGCCGACGCGTGGAATCGACATCGGCGCAAAATATGAAATCTACAAACTCATTAACCAGCTGGTGCAACAGGGCATCGCGGTCATTGTTATCTCGTCCGAACTGCCCGAAGTGCTCGGCCTGAGCGATCGCGTTCTGGTCATGCATGAAGGCAAACTGAAAGCCAATTTGATCAACCAAAACCTGACCCAGGAACAGGTGATGGAAGCCGCCCTGAGGAGCGAACGTCATGTCGAAAAGCAACCCGTCTGATATCAAAGTCCCTGTGTCTGCGCCAGGTTTGTTCTCGGGATTTAAAGCGTTGAACCTACAGGTTTTCGTGATGATCGCGGCCATTATCGCCATCATGCTGTTTTTCACCTGGATGACCGACGGTTCGTATTTAAGCGCGCGCAATATCTCCAACCTGCTGCGCCAGACGGCGATTACCGGCATTCTGGCAGTCGGAATGGTATTCGTCATTATCTCTGCCGAAATCGATCTGTCGGTCGGTTCGATGATGGGGTTACTGGGCGGTGTCGCCGCAATCTTTGACGTCTGGCTCGGCTGGCCGCTACCCTTGACGGTGGCCGTCACGCTGGTGCTCGGCCTGCTGCTCGGCACCTGGAATGGCTGGTGGGTGGCGTATCGTAAGGTGCCTTCATTTATCGTCACCCTGGCGGGGATGCTCGCATTTCGTGGCATCCTGATCGGCATCACCAATGGCACCACGGTTTCACCCACCAGCGCGTCGATGTCGCAAATTGGTCAGAGTTATCTCTCCGATGGCGTTGGTTTTACCTTCGGTGCTATCGGCCTGATGGCATTCATCGCCTGGCAGTGGCGCGCCAGAATGCGCCGTCAGGCGCTGGGGCTCGCCTCGACGCCTTCAACGTCGGTCGTCGGGCGGCAGGCGCTGACCGCCGTCATTGTGCTGGGCGCGATCTGGCTCCTGAATGATTATCGTGGCGTGCCGACGCCCGTGCTGATTCTGACCCTGCTGTTACTGGCCGGTATGTTTATGGCGACTCGCACCGCTTTTGGCCGACGCATTTACGCCATCGGCGGCAATATTGAGGCCGCACGTCTTTCAGGGATCAATGTGGAGCGCACCAAACTCGCCGTGTTTGCGATTAATGGTTTGATGGTGGCCATCGCCGGGCTGATTTTAAGCTCGCGCCTTGGTGCCGGTTCTCCCTCTGCCGGTAACATTGCCGAGCTGGATGCTATCGCCGCGTGCGTCATTGGTGGAACCAGCCTCGCAGGAGGCATCGGGAGCGTTGCGGGCGCGGTGATGGGGGCATTTATTATGGCGTCGCTGGATAACGGAATGAGTATGATGGACGTTCCGACCTTCTGGCAGTATATCGTTAAAGGCGCCATTTTGTTGCTGGCGGTCTGGATGGACTCCGCGACCAAGCGACGGGCATGAGTCACTGATTTGGGAAAGATAAACCATGTTTGAGAAGCGTCACCGCATTACGTTGTTATTCAACGCCAACAAAGCCTATGACCGTCAGGTAGTTGAAGGCGTGGGTGAATATTTGCAGGCGTCGCAATCGGAGTGGGATATTTTTATTGAAGAAGATTTCCGCACCCGCATTGAAAACATCAAGGACTGGCTGGGCGATGGCGTGATCGCCGATTACGACGATCCCGTGATCGAGCAGTTGCTGACCGACGTCGACGTCCCGATTGTGGGCGTCGGCGGCTCATATCACTCGCCCGAAAAGTACCCTCCGGTCCACTACATCGCAACGGACAATCACGCGCTGGTCGAGAGCGCCTTTTTGCATTTAAAAGAAAAAGGGGTACACCGCTTTGCCTTTTACGGCCTGCCCTCCTCCAGTGGCAAAGGCTGGGCGATGGAGCGCGAATATGCGTTTTGCCAGATCGTCGCGCAGGAGAAATACCGGGGCGTGGTCTATCAGGGGCTGGAGACCGCACCAGAGAACTGGCAGCACGCACAAAATCGGCTGGCCGACTGGCTGCAAACCCTGCCGCCGCAAACGGGCATTATTGCCGTCACGGATGCCCGCGCGCGCCACGTGCTGCAGGTCTGCGATCATCTGCACATTCCGGTTCCTGAGAAACTGTGCGTCATTGGCATCGATAACGAAGAGCTGACGCGCTATCTGTCGCGCGTGGCCCTGTCGTCGGTGGCGCAAGGGACGCGACAGATGGGCTATCAGGCCGCGAAATTACTTCATCGTCTTCTGGATAACGAATCCCTGCCTCTTCAGCGCCTGCTGGTGCCGCCGGTTCGCGTAGTCGAGCGCCGCTCCACGGACTACCGCTCGTTAAACGATCCGGCGGTCATTCAGGCCATGCACTACATCCGTAACCATGCCTGTAAAGGCATCAAAGTGGATCAGGTGCTGGACGCGGTCGGTATTTCTCGCTCAAATCTGGAGAAGCGCTTTAAAGAAGAGGTCGGGGAGACGATCCACGCGGTGATTCACGCCGAAAAACTGGAGAAAGCCCGCAGCCTGCTGATTTCAACTTCGCTGTCGATCAACGAAATTTCGCAGATGTGCGGCTATCCGTCACTGCAGTATTTCTATTCCGTATTTAAAAAAGAGTACGACACCACGCCGAAAGAGTATCGGGAGCGGTATAGCGAAGTGTTGGTGTAGCGCTGATTTAGCAAAGAAAAACGCCTTCCGATGGAAGGCGTTTTTTTGAGATAACTTACATGTGAGCGGCAATTAAGCGCTGGTTATCCTGGTACATCGCAAACAGGTAGTTGTTGTAGCTCTGCCCCTGCGTTGAATACCCTTTCAGCTTGTGAATCATGGTACTCGCCGTCACTTCCTGGTCCGCTTTACGCAACTGAGCGCGTGACTTACGGAACGAAGAGTAGGCCGGATGCGTGTTCAGGTTTACCACGTAGGCATTCACGGAATCTTTAACCGATTCGAACTGCGAATAGCCTTTCACTTTGCCTGGCGCGTTGTTACAGCGGCCTTTGGCGCACTTCATGCCGAAGAGATTGTTGTTGTTACGCGCCAGTTTTGACGTGCCCCAACCACTCTCTGCGGCTGCCATGGTTGCGACCATGCTGCCTGGAATAATATCCACGCGCTCAAGCAGTGAGTTCCACGGCACGCGGCGGGTATTACCGTTCCAGCTCACCTTATAGCGCTTCGCGATGTCTTTCAGACGTGCGCGTTCGCTAGGTGACCAACGGCTTTCGTACTGTTTTGAAACCAGCCAGTTACGATCTGCAGTAATTGCAGAATTTTGGCTTGTAATATAAGGCATTACCGTCCGGAGAAACGCTTTTTTCCTTGGTGTCCCGGAAGGGTATTTTCGCAAATCAGGAAGTGAACTGCTCTTTACACTATTGCGAGAATACTCTTGTTTACTGCTAACCTTAATCTTACTGCTACTGCTGGTCGTCTTTATGACGTGGGCTTTTTTACTCGTTGTATCCGTGTGCGTCTTCGCAAGCACCTCACCTGAAAACGTCACGGTGAGCAACATGAGTATCGTAGCCCCAAATCGTCGTATGGGAGTCGATATCATTAGTTCTCCTGGTCGGATATATGCATTCCAACACCTTATTTTTTTCACAAAATTGAGAGCGGAATCTCAAATCATATCAAAAATAGTCTTCAAGAGCATCCAAAGAAATAGTCTAATTCCGAAACTATGTCACCTGAAACTTGCTCACTTAACCATCATTTCTACAAATTTGTGTGCGATATCGCAGATAAACGCCTAATTTTGCGCGAGATCACTCACCCTTTCGACTCATCCCGCCATAAAGCTCAGGGGGAGGAGTCAGCGCGATAAACCTGATGGCACACTGGTTAAAATTGCCGCGACAGGAAAATGGAATGAAACGCTCCGCTTTAGCTCTTTTGCTATTACCCGCGATAGCGAATGCAGACTGGTCATCTCCCGGCTTTTCTACCTTTAACGCCGAAGGCGCTGGGGTGTTCACAAGCCATGCAAAGCTCGCGAAGGGTACTCGTCCTCTGACCCTCAATTTTGACAATGCGTGCTGGCAGCCCACAAATCCCATTAAACTCAATGAGATGATGTCGCTTAAGCCCTGCGAGGGAACGCCACCTCAGTGGCGCCTGTTCCGCGAGGGTGATTATCAGATGCGCATTGATACGCGCTCTGGCACGCCAACGGTGATGTTGACGGTGCAAAGTGCCGCAGAGAAACCCATCGCAGAGGTCACTCGCCAGTGCCCGAAATGGGACGGTAAACCGCTCACCATTGAGGTGAAAGACACTTTCCCGGAAGGCTCCGTGGTACGGGATTTCTACAGTCAGCAGACTGCCACGGTGCAGCAAGGGAAAATCACCCTGCAACCCGCCGCGAACAGCAACGGTCTGCTCCTGCTAGAACGGGCAGAAACCGACAAAGCCGCGCCATTCAGCTGGCAGAACGCCACCGTCTACTTTGTGCTGACAGACCGCTTCGTGAATGGCGATCCATCTAATGACAACAGCTATGGCCGCCACAAAGACGGTATGCAGGAAATTGGCACCTTCCACGGCGGCGATCTTAAAGGACTCACCAGCAAACTCGATTATCTCCAGCAACTTGGCGTCAACGCCCTGTGGATTAGCTCGCCGCTGGAGCAGATTCACGGCTGGGTTGGCGGCGGCACCAAAGGCGATTTCCCGCACTATGCCTATCACGGCTACTACACGCAGGACTGGACAAAACTCGACGCCAACATGGGCACCGAAAACGATCTCCGCCACCTGGTCGACGAGGCGCACAAGCGCGGTATTCGCATTCTGTTTGACGTCGTAATGAACCACGTCGGCTACGCCACGCTTGCGGATATGCAGGAGTATCAGTTTGGCGCATTGTACCTACAGGGCGATGAGTTGAAAAAAACGCTGGGCGAACGCTGGACCGACTGGAAACCCGCGGCCGGGCAAAGCTGGCACAGTTTTAATGACTACATCAATTTCAGCGACAAAGCCGGGTGGGAAAAGTGGTGGGGCAAACACTGGATCCGCACCGATATCGGCGATTATGACAATCCTGGCTTTGACGATCTGACCATGTCGCTGGCCTTTTTACCCGATCTCAAAACCGAATCGACCACCCCTTCCGGTTTACCGAATTTCTACCGCCACAAGCCGGACACCCATGCCGAAGCAATCGCCGGTTACACCCCGCGCAATTATCTTACCCACTGGCTCAGCCAGTGGGTGCGCGACTACGGCATTGACGGTTTCCGGGTGGATACGGCTAAACACGTTGAACTGCCCGCCTGGCAAGAGCTGAAGGATAAATCCACCCAAGCGCTGAAAGCGTGGAAGCACGCTAATCCGGACAAAAAGCTGGATGATGCCCCGTTCTGGATGACGGGTGAATCCTGGGGCCATGGCGTGATGCAAAGCGACTATTACCGCCATGGTTTCGATGCGATGATCAATTTTGACTTTCAGGAGCAGGCCGCCAAAGCCGTCGATTGTCTGGCAGATATCGATCTCACCTGGCAGCAGATGGCGGAAAAATTACAGAGCTTCAACGTCCTGAGCTATCTCTCGTCTCACGACACCCGCCTGTTCCGCGAAGGTGGCCAGCGCGCGGCAGAACTGCTGCTGCTCTCTCCGGGGTCGGTGCAGATCTATTACGGTGACGAATCAGCACGGCCATTTGGCCCAACCGGTTCCGATCCGCTGCAAGGCACACGTTCAGACATGAACTGGCAGGACGTCACCGGCAGCCAGGCTTCGGGCGTCAAACACTGGCAAATTCTCGGGCAGTTCCGGGCGCGCCATCCGGCTATTGGCGAGGGTACGCAAACCACCCTCTCCCTCGCGCAAGGTTACGGTTTTGTGCGCCAGCACCAGGACGATAAAGTGATGGTGGTCTGGGCCGGAAATCACTAACGCCTGCGGCGTCCCCTTCAAGCGGAGGGGACGCTCTTTAATCAGAATAATTCACCACACAAATACAAATCAGCAAAACAAAACAACGATCCGCCCCTCTTCCCTCGATTTGCACCCGCACGATGCTAGCGTTATGGTTACCCACTTTCATTATAAGAATGCCAGATCACCTGTTATGACGTTTTCACTTTTCGGCGATAAATTCACCCTCCATTCAGGCATTACCCGCCTGATGGAGGATCTCAACGACGGGCTGCGCACACCGGGCGCCATCATGCTCGGCGGGGGAAATCCGGCCCAAATCCCGGCCATGAACGACTACTTCCACAACCTGCTGGCGGAGATGCTGCAAAACGGCAAAGCCACTGATGCGCTGTGCAATTACGATGGCCCGCAAGGCAAAACCGAACTGCTGACGCTGCTGGCAGATATGCTGCGCGACGAACTGGGTTGGGATATCGAACCACAGAATATTGCACTGACAAACGGCAGCCAGAGCGCATTTTTCTACTTGTTTAACCTTTTTGCAGGACGTCGCGCCGATGGCAGCACCAAAAAAGTGCTGTTCCCGCTGACGCCGGAGTACATCGGCTATGCCGACTCCGGGCTGGAAGAGGATCTGTTCGTCTCTGCTCGTCCTAATATTGAGCTACTGCCCGAAGGCCAGTTCAAGTATCACGTCGATTTTGAACACCTGCACATCGGTGAAGAGACCGGCATGATTTGCGTCTCACGCCCGACCAACCCGACGGGCAACGTCATCACTGACGAAGAGCTGATGAAGTTAGACGTGCTGGCCAATCAGCACGGTATTCCGCTGGTGATCGATAACGCCTACGGTGTGCCGTTCCCCGGCATTATCTTTAGCGAAGCCCGTCCGCTGTGGAATCCTAATATCGTCCTGTGCATGAGCCTCTCGAAACTCGGCCTGCCGGGCAGCCGCTGCGGCATCATCATCGCCAATGAAAAAATCATCAGCGCCATCACCAATATGAACGGCATCATCAGCCTGGCGCCGGGTGGAATGGGCCCGGCCATGATGTGCGAAATGATTAAGCGCAACGATCTGCTGCGCCTGTCGAATGACGTGATAAAGCCGTTCTACTACCAGCGCGTTCAGGAAACCATCGCGACAATTCGCCGCTATTTGCCCGAAGATCGCTGCCTGATCCACAAACCTGAAGGGGCGATTTTCCTCTGGCTGTGGTTTAAGGATCTGCCGATCACCACCGAGCTGCTGTATCAGCGCCTGAAAAAGCGCGGCGTGTTGATGGTGCCGGGGGATTACTTCTTCCCGGGGCTTGATAAGCCGTGGCCGCATACGCATCAGTGTATGCGAATGAACTACGTGCCAGATCCAGAGAAAATCGAAGCCGGGGTGAAAATCCTGGCCGAAGAGATCGAACTGGCCTGGAGTGAAGGCAGCCACTAACGGCGCACCACGGGAACAACAAAAAAGGGCCAGATTCTACATCTGGCTTTTTTTTAGCACTTATCCGCGCACGGTGAACCCAAGCTCTTGTGAAATCGCTTCAGCGGTTTCGCGCAGCGGTTTAAGCAGATTCTTTTCCCCCACCTGCTTCATGCGTGAGGTCGAAAGGGAAATCGAGATGGCATACGGCACCCGCCCGTGAATATCAAACACCGGGACCGCAATGCAGGACACACCCAGCTCGTTCTCTTCTTTATCCATCGCCATGCTGCGGGAGCGGATCTCCTCCAGCTCGTCGTACATCGCACTCAGCTCGGTAATGGTATTGCGGGTCAGGGGCTGAATCTGCTCCTGATGGCTCTGCCAGTAGCTCGCCACGTAATCCTGATGGCCGAACGCCATGTAGATTTTCCCCATTGCAGAACAGTAGAGCGGCATGTGCTGACCGATATAAGCGCGCGTGCGCAGCATCCCCGTCGTCGGTTCCAGCTTGTAGATCAGAATCGCATGGTCATCTTCCCGGCTGGAGAAGTTCACCGTTTCGCCCGTCACGATATTCAGATTTTCCAGATGGGGCGCCGCCACGTGAATGATATTGAGCGACGACAGCGCTTTTTGCCCCACGGCGATAAATTTCGTGGTCAGACGATAGCTGCCCGCCGCAGGCGCGGGGGTAACGTAGCCGCACGACTGCAAACCCTGCAATAACCGATGCACGGTGCTTTTATTCAGGCCGGCAAGTTCAGATAAATGCGCAAGCGGACACCCGTTCGGATAGTTACTGAGAATTTCAATCAGCATCAGGCCGCGAAACAAGCTCTGGCTGCCTGCTGGCCTCTCTTTTTCTTGCGTCATCTCGCTCTCTTTCATGCTCATTACATCGCTCTCCGTTAATCGCGTCCTGATGGTAGCGCAAAGTGTGGTTCAGTTCACGATCTCAGCATTAAAAACACAATCCTTTGATTTTACTACATTTTGAAAAACATGAATGTCGTTGATCTGACAAAAATTGATCGCTATATTTGAAATCAGATTTCGCAATGTGAAATTTAGAGATAAAAAAGCACTCACACGCGCCCCTCATACGAACAGGAGAACAGGGATGAAAGTGACCTTTGACGAGTTGAAAGCAGCATTCAATCAGGTGCTGCTCAACCGTGGCGTCAAGGCTGAAACCGCCGATGCCTGCGCAGAGATGTTTGCGCGCACCACCGAATCAGGCGTCTATTCACATGGCGTTAACCGTTTTCCGCGTTTCATTCAGCAGCTGGACGCCGGGGACATCATTCCTGACGCGCAGCCGAAGCGCATCACCACGCTGGGAGCCATTGAGCAGTGGGACGCCCAGCGCTCCATCGGCAATCTGACGGCCAAGAAAATGATGGATCGCGCAACCGAGCTGGCCTCGGATCACGGGATTGGACTGGTGGCGCTGCGCAATGCCAACCACTGGATGCGTGGCGGCAGCTACGGCTGGCAGGCCGCTGAAAAGGGCTATATCGGAATTTGCTGGACCAACTCTATCGCCGTCATGCCGCCGTGGGGCGCGAAGGAGTGTCGCATCGGCACCAACCCGCTGATCGTCGCCATTCCATCAAATCCCATCACCATGGTGGATATGTCGATGTCGATGTTCTCCTACGGCATGCTCGAAGTGAACCGTCTGGCAGGGCGCGAATTGCCGGTAGACGGCGGGTTTGACGACGAAGGCAATCTGACCAAAGAGCCGGGCGTGATCGAGAAAAACCGCCGCATTTTACCGATGGGCTACTGGAAAGGTTCCGGTCTGTCTATCGTGCTGGACATGATCGCCACCCTGCTGTCCAACGGGTCCTCCGTGGCGGAAGTGACGCAGGACAATAGCGATGAATACGGTGTGTCGCAGATCTTTATCGCCATCGAAGTGGACAAGCTGATCGACGGCAAAACCCGTGATGCCAAACTGCAGCGCATTATGGATTTCATTACCACCGCTGAACGCTCTGACGACGACGTCGCCGTGCGCCTGCCGGGGCATGAATTCACCCGCCTGCTGGAAGAGAACCGTCGCAATGGCATCACCATTGATGACAGCGTATGGGCGAAGATCCAGTCGCTGTAAGGAGTGACGTATGATATTCGGACATATTTCACAGCCCAATCCTTGCCGCCTGCCGCAGGCAATAGAACGGGCGCTCGCGTTTCTACGCACCACGGATTTCACCACGCTGGAACCCGGCGTGGTGGAGATCGACGGACGCGCTATCTTCGCGCAGGTTCTCGATCTCACCACCCGGCCGCATCACGAAAACCGCCCGGAAGTCCATCGCCGCTATCTGGATATTCAATTTCTGGCGTGGGGCGAAGAGAAAATAGGTTTTGCGATCGACACCGGTAATAACGAAATAAGCGAATCATTACTGGAACAGCGCGATATTATTTTTTATCACCAGATGGAAAATGAATCGCTGATTGAAATGATTCCGGGCAGTTACGCCATATTTTTCCCGCAGGATGTTCATCGCCCGCAATGTCATAAACACAAGGAGTCGGCCATTCGTAAAATTGTCGTCAAAGTGGCTGTCAGCGAATTAATGTAATTTTTCTGAATTAGACAGGAAAGCCAAATGACTCACACCGGTTTTATTATTGGTGCGTACCCCTGCGCACCCTCGTTTCACCAGAAAGGGGAACAGGAAGAGCGCGATTTCTGGCGTCAGTTAGCTGATACACCCGATATTCGCGGTCTTGAACAACCGTGCCTGGACAACCTCCACCCGCTGGGGGATGAGTGGCTGTTTCGCCACACGCCGGGGGACTGGCAAATCGTGGTCACGGCGGTGATGGAAACCATGCGTCGGCGCGGCGCTAACGGCGGGTTTGGCCTGGCCTCCGCCGATGAAGATCAGCGTCGTGAAAGTGTGACATTTTATCGTCACCTGCTTGAGAAAATTGTCGCCGTTAACGCCCGCTTCCCCGGTAAAGTGATCGCCCTGGAAATGCAGGCCGCACCGCAGTCTGGCAACCCCTGCGTTGCGCAAGCCACCGAGGCGTTTTCTCGTTCGATGAAAGAAATTGCCGCCTGGGACTGGCCATGCGATCTGGTGCTGGAACACTGCGATGCCATGACAGGCCGCGCGCCACGAAAAGGGTTTCTCCCTCTTGAAAACGTTCTGAAAACGTTCTGGAGGTGCTGGACGACACGGATATCAGCGTTTGTATTAACTGGGCGCGCTCAGCCATCGAAGGACGCGACACTGCACTGCCTGTCGCGCATGTTCAGGCGGCGCAGAAGGCAGGAAAGCTCGGCGCACTGATGTTTTCTGGCACCACGGCGATGGGCGATTACGGCGACTGGCAGGATCTTCACGCGCCATTTTCGTCGTTCTGCCCCGACAGTTTAATGACGCCTGAAAAAGTCACTGAGTTATTTACTGCGGCGAGCGCCGCAACATTGAAATTCTCCGGTATCAAATTACTGGAAATAAATGCTAATGCTGACGTCAGCCATCGCATCGCCATTTTGCGCGACGGCATTAGCGTTATGAAAAAAGCAGCACAATAAAAATAAAAACCTGTATTCCCGAGCCGATTACCTTAATGAGACATTAATTATGACTATTTCTTCTCGTGCTCTACATGCGGATATTCCGCGCCAACGCTGGTTAAGAATAATTCCGCCTATTCTTATCGCCTGTATTATCTCTTATATGGACCGTGTCAATATTGCCTTCGCCATGCCAGGAGGTATGGATGAGGAATTAGGGATCACCGCCACCATGGCGGGACTGGCAGGCGGAATATTCTTTATCGGGTATCTGTTCCTGCAAGTTCCCGGCGGCAAAATCGCGGTGCACGGCAGCGGTAAAAAATTCATCGGCTGGTCGCTGGTGGCCTGGGCGGTGATCTCCGTGTTGACGGGCATCGTCACCAATCAGTATCAGCTGCTGGCACTGCGCTTTTTACTCGGTGTCGCCGAAGGCGGAATGCTGCCGGTGGTGCTGACCATGATCAGCAACTGGTTCCCGGACGCCGAGCGCGGTCGCGCCAACGCGATCGTGATTATGTTCGTACCCATTGCCGGGATCATTACCGCCCCGCTCTCCGGCTGGATCATTACGGCTCTCGACTGGCGCTGGCTGTTCATCATTGAAGG
>Ga0153948_1001348_pt1 | contig 12488 bp, 10 predicted proteins | sample TSNJ032MetaG_FD_104696 | JGI IMG/M metagenome (GOLD analysis project Ga0153948, IMG submission 104696) | Attine ant fungus gardens microbial communities from New Jersey, USA - TSNJ032 MetaG | ecosystem: Host-associated > Fungi > Mycelium > Unclassified | place: USA: New Jersey, Wharton State...
CGGCGCGGCTCAACACACGAACCTCATGCAGTACGCTGACCAGATGTTCGCGCAGCTCGACATAGGCATCCCGCGCCGGTGAATTGGTCTGCCGGAGATAGAAGCCGAGATTCTTCTGGAGATGCTTGGCGTCCTTGACGATCTCCGCCATTTGCAGCGCAAGGACCTGGCCTGTCATCCAGAAATTCTGCTGATCCTTGTTGTTTCCGGGATCAACCTTGCCGATGAAGCTCAGTATGTCGCCATAGACGCCCTTGATATAAAGCCGGTAAAGCAGGTCCGCATCGACATAATCGACATCCGGTGCCGCGCGCATGATTGCGTCGTCATGCCTGGCACGATTGATTTCGCTGACCGGCAGATAGAGCGCGTGGCAGATAACCTCGACGCTCAGGCGGCCAAGATGCTGCAACTCATGCACGAGCGCCTGCGCAGCTGTTTCGGGCGAACTGAGCGCCGACTTGTCGAGGTAACGGGCGCGCAGCGCGTTTTCTGGAAGATCAGGCGAGCCCGCCGGAATGAGAACACGAGGCTCCGGCCTGTCTGGCAGCACGCGTTCCAGAAACCGGGTGAACGGAACCAGAGCGGGCCAAAAGATCAGCACGCCCAGAATGTTGAACTCGCTGTTGAAGATCGCGAGCTGGATCAGCTGATTGTCACCGACGCCCATTGCCTGCGAAAGCCATACCGCAAGGCGAACCAGCATGCCCATCAGCATCAGCGAAATACAGGCGGTGATGACATTGAAAATCACATGCGCCAGCGCAAGCCGCTGACCGCTGCGGTTGCCGCCGAGTGCACCGGCAATGCCGGTGGTGACGCTGCTGCCGACATTGGCCCCGATGGCGATCGCAGCCGATTGCCAGAGATCGACCTGTCCCAGACCAAGAGCGGCAAGTGTCAGCATCAAGGTCGCATGGGTTGATTGCAGCAGTAGGGTCAGCCCGAGGCCGATACCCGCGAAGATGACCTGACCAAGCCAGCCGTCGATCCTGTACTGGGCGAGATCGAAATTTTCGGTGACGACGGAAAACCCCTGCTTGATGCCGTCAATGCCGAGGAAAATGAAGGCGATGCCGAGCAGAATGCGCCCTATAGCCTTGATTTTCGGCCCGAAGAAACTCGCCAACACGCCGAACACCATCAGCGGCAGCGCCAGCGACGACAGGCTGAAATTTTGTCCGGCCAGCGACAGCAGCCATATGCCGGTTGCGGAGCCCAAATTTGCGCCGAAGATGATGGATATGCCCGCGGCCAGTGAAATGAGGCCAGTGGTAATGAAGGCGATGGTCATCAGCGAAACAAGCGTGCTCGATTGCATCACCGTTGCACCGACCAGCCCGACCAGCAGACTTTTCCACGAGGTGGAGGTGCCGCGCGCCAGCATGCGTTCCAAGGCACTGCCCGCCAGATTGCGCAGGCCTTCTTCAAGGCACTGCATGCCGAACAGGAAAATCGCCAGTCCAGCGCAGAGCGTCAGGCAGCTTTCATTGAGCCAGAAACTATAGCCGAGAATAGCGATGAGTATCAGACCAAGAAAGCGCGCTGCCTTCTGGCCCACTCCATTTTCCGACGACACGAGAGCTGCCATGGTTGCTGTCTTTATTTCCTTCGTGCGGGGAGATGTTTCGGTATTGCAGCCCGTCGGTTAATTTCCGCGCCTTCGGGTGAAGTATTGATTGATGATAGGCAGCTCGTCCCGAAAGCGCTATCCGAAAAATTTCGACATGAGAATTCCGATGGTGAAATTCGTTTCAACTGAATTAATTTGAATTGCAAACCAAATTAATTCATGCTCTATTGCAGCTATGCAATCCAATTCATTTTCTCCACGATCCCAGTTCGGGATCCGCTTTTCGTTGCTTGCCCGGCGCTGGCGGCGTGCGCTTGACGCGCGGCTTGCCGAAGCGGGGCTGTCCGATGCCACCTGGGTGCCGCTGATTCATCTTCAGGCCACCGGGGGTGGCGTGACGCAGAAGGAACTCGCCGCACTGGTCGGCATCGACGGGTCGAGCCTTGTGCGACTTCTCGACATTTTGTGTCGTCAGGAACTGGTCGAACGCCGGGTCGATGAGAACGACAACCGCGCGCGGTTGATCTTCCTCACGCCGAAGGGGGAGCAGCGGGTGGCCGAAATCCGACGCGAACTGGCCAAGGGTGAGGAAGACATGCTGGCGGATATTTCCGATGCGGATCTGGCCGCCATGCTTGACCATTTTGACTCGATCCAACAGCGCCTCGCGGCCAACCAGCTGAGACGCGCGCAGGAAACCGGAGAATGAGCACCGAAAAGACCTCTATGACGGATTCGGCCCGCAGGCTGGACACCGCACGCCAGCTTTTGAAGCCACAGCAGGTTCAGGAGAGCGTTGCGCTTTCGCAGCAGCCTTCCATTCGCAATTCGTCGCTCGCGGGGCTTCAATCGGCAGCCACGGCAGTCATCGCCCTGCCGCTCGTCTATCTCTCGCCGTGGTCGCACCTGATCGGCTTTGCTTCGCTTGGCGCTCTGGTTGCCCTGTTTGGACGCTTCGCACCGCAGGCAAGCCGCAACCATGTCGTGCTTCTTTGCGCCATCTGTCAGACGCTGGCCGTGCTCAGCATGTCGCTTGTCGGCACAGCGGGTGCGCCGCTGGCGGTGCAGCTTATGCTGCTGGCTGTCCTGTGCGGCGTGTTTTGCTTTGTGACCACCACCGGAAATTTCGGCCCTCCCGGAGCGTTGATCTTCATTTTCGCAGCCGGTGCATCGATGAGCCATTCTGTTACCCTGCAGCAAACCATAGAACGCACAGCTGCCACTGCACTTGTTGCGCTGCTGGCCTGCTTGATCTGCATGCTGACCGAGTATTTCCGCCATCAGGCCAGCCCGGAAAAGCCGTTCCCCGCAGAGCCGTTGCGGCCGGTCCGTCACCGGCTGATAGCCGCCGCTCGCGTTGCCTTCGGCGCGGGCGTGGCCGCCTTTGCCGTTTTCGCGATGGGTGTAGCGCACCCGGCCTGGGCGGCCATGGGTGCTGTTGCCGTGATGCAGGGCGCGCATCTGCATATCAATATGAACCGCGCCTTGCAGCGCATGGTCGGCACACTTCTGGGCGCTGTCGTTGCCTGGATGATCCTGACACATGCCCCGTCCATATGGACGCTGATTGCGATACTGGCGTTCCTGCAATTTGCAACCGAAGTTATCATCGGCTCCAATTATGCTCTGGGGCAAATTCTGGTCACCCCTATGGCGCTGCTGATGACCTATATCGCTGCGCCCGGTCTGGACGGGGTTGATATGGTGTCGGAGCGGGTGCTGGACACATTGCTCGGTGCGGGTATCGGCATCGTCTTTTCCGTACTGTTTTCAACGCAGGACGATCGGGCCTATCTCGCCGAGCATCATACAAAAAGAACTCAACGCTGATTGCGCTGCGAGCGGATTAATTCCATTCGTTTTGTAGAAAATAGAAAATGCTTTCCCTATTCGGGGTGAGAAGGCAGTCGTCGGCTTTGAACGCCGCGGCTTAGCGTGACACCATTCCTTCACATCTGGCCGGTCAATCGGACAGGCGATGACCGCAATGAAATGATGGTGGCAAGCATGGGCGAAAAAGCGTTGAGACTGGTGGAAGATACAGCGGATATCGCTGTTTCACCCGATGAGCTGAAGGCTGCGATGCGGCAGTTGGCTGGCGGCGTCAGCGTTGTTACCGCCGGCTTTGGCGATGGACGCACCGGTGCGACCGTCACCTCGGCGACCGCACTTTCGGTCGATCCGCCGACGATCATCGTCAATATCAATCGCGGTTCGTCGGTCTGGCCCGCCATCAGCCGCCATAACCATTTCTGCGTCAATGTGCTTTCGGCTGCACAGCAGCCGATTGCAGACCGCTTTGCGGGCAAGGATGGTATCAAGGGCGTTGCGCGTTATGCCGATGCGGAATGGTACACTCTGGAAAGCGGCGCGCTTGCGCTGACAGGCGCTCTGGCGGCTGTCGATTGCGCCGTGGAAGACGTCATTGAACGGCACACCCACGCCATCATCATTGGTCGCGTTTTGAAAATTGTAGCAGGCGGAGGCGAGCCGCTGGTCTATCACAATGGCGGCTACCGGCTGCTGGACCTGTTGTCAGGCGCTTAACTTGGCCCATTCCGGCGCAGTGCTGTCGTCTTCGAGGCCACCGTTGCGGGCGAACTGTTCCAGCGTCATGGAATCAAGAACACCAGCAATGGCTTCGCGCACGAGCAGCATCGACCGGCGCACCTGACAGGCGCGGTGATCTTCGCAATCTTCGCAAGGCTGATAGGCCATGCGGCTTGCGCAGCGGATGGGTGCGAGCGGTCCGTCGAGAACGCGGACCACCTGACCTATGGTGACATCGGCTGCCGGTTTGGAAAGGCTATAGCCGCCGCCGGGGCCTTTTTTGGAGCGCAGGATGCCATCGTTGCGCAGTTCCAGAAGAATGGCGTCGAGAAATTTCTTGGAGATATTGTTCTTGGAAGCAATCTCGGCGACGAAAGCGCTTTCGCCGGGTTCAAGCAAGGCAAGATGCGCCAGTGCTTTCAAACCATATTTGCCCTTCTTCGTCAGCATGAACACTCCACCGATAGTCGCCAATGGCTGGTTGCGCATGCTTTTGCACGAAATCGAGCGAATAGATAGTCTGTTTACAGGTAATAGACCCCGATGCGCTTCCCGCCGATGATCTCGACTGCGATCTCCATATCGTAAATGTTGCTCAGAATTTCCGGATGGATCAGTTCGTCCGGCGTGCCCTGATGGGCGACCTTGCCATTGCGCATGGCAACAATGTGGTTGGAATAGCACGACGCGAAGTTGATATCGTGCAGCACCAGCACGACCGTTTTGCCAAGCTCATCGGCCGCGCGGCGCAGCAGTTTCATCATCGATGCCGCGTGTTTCATATCGAGATTGTTCAGCGGCTCATCAAGAAGCACATAGTCCGTATCCTGACAGAGCACCATTGCCACAAAGGCGCGCTGGCGCTGGCCGCCGGACAGTTCATCGAGAAAGCGCTCGCTCAACGTTTCAAGGCCGAGATAACCGATGGCCTGCTCCACATGCTTGCGGTCTTCGTTGTTCGGTCGGCCCTTGGAATAGGGGTAGCGCCCAAATGTCACGAGGTCGCGCACGGTCAGTCGCGAATTGATGGCGTTTTCCTGTCTCAGAATCGACAGGCGTTTTGCCAGCACATCGCCCGATGTGGTGGTGACATCGAGACCGTCCACGGTCACGCGGCCCTTGTCCATCGGCAAAAGGCGGCTGATCATGGAAAGCAGCGTCGATTTGCCAGCGCCATTGGGGCCGATGATCGACGTCACGCCGCCCGCAGCTAAGCGCAAGGATACGTCATCGACGACAAGGGCGCCGCTATAGGATTTGCTGACTTGGCTTATTTCGATCAACGTGCATTTCCCCTGACAAGAAGGATAATGAAGACGAGACCGCCCAGGAATTCAATGATGACGCTGAGCGCGGTATTGAAGGCAAAGGCCCGTTCGAGAATGGTCTGGCCACCGACAATGCAAATGATGGCAAGTAGAACGGCAATCGGCAGAACGACGCGATGTTTCCCCGAGCCGGCAAGCATATAAGCGAGATTGGCGACCAAGAGTCCGAAGAAGGTGATCGGTCCGACGAGCGCGGTCGAAACGGCGACAAGCACGGTGACCATCAGCAGGATGAGCCGCACCACTCGGCGGTGGTCGACGCCGAGATTGATTGCGGGCTCGCGTCCAAGCGCCAGCACGTCGAACACATGCAACAGCCGCCAGCCATAGAGCGACACGGCAGCGACGATAATCGCCGAGAGCGTCAGAATATCGGCGTTGATCGTGTTGAAACTGGCAAAGAAGCGGTCCTGCAAGACAGCGAAAAGGTCCGGATCGAGCATCCGCTGCATGAGATTGGACAGGCTGCGGAAGAACACGCCGCATATAATGCCGACCAGCATCACCAGATGCAGGCTGCGCGCCGCGCCTGAAAACAGCCAGTAATAGAGCGAACCCGCAAACAGCACCATCACCACCGTTTCAGTGATGAAGCGCATGTTCGGCCCGATCCAGTCGATGTGCACCGCCCCGAAGAAAAACACGATGACGGTCTGGATCAGAATATAGAGCGCATCGAAGCCCATGATGGACGGCGTCAGAATGCGATTGTTGGTGACGGTCTGAAACAGCACGGTCGATACTGCAATGGAATAAGCCACCAGCACCATGGCGGCCAGTTTTGTGCCGCGGAAGGACAGGATGAAAGACCAGCTGCCCTTCGCGCCAATCGTCATGAAGGCGACGGCGGCAAGAAGGGCAATCACACCGAGAACGGGGATGAGGATCGCAGGACGTTTAAGCAAGGCGCGAACCCCGCCGCAACAGAAGATAGAGGAAGATGACGCTGCCCACGACGCCCATCATCGTTCCGATGGGGATTTCATAGGGAAAGCGGATCAGGCGACCGGCAATATCGCAGGCGAGCACCAGACCCGCGCCGAGAACAGCGATCCACGGCAAGGCGCGGCGCATATTATCGCCGATGAACATGCTGACGACATTGGGCACAATCAGGCCGAGAAACGGGATCATGCCGACCGTGACGACGACCGACGCGCTGACCATCGACACGATGACGAGGCCGAGCGTCACCACGCGACGATAGCTGAGGCCAAGATTGGTGGTGAAATCTTCACCCAGCCCCGCAACTGTAAATCGGTCGGCGGCGATATAGGCGACGACGGTGAGCGCGAAGGCGATCCACAGCAACTCATAACGCCCGCGCAGCACGCCGGAAAAGTCGCCGGTGGTCCACGAATTCAGCGATTGCAGGAGATCGAAGCGATAGGCGATGAAAGTGGTGATGGCACTGATAACCCCGCCGAGCATGATGCCGACGAGCGGGACGACCAGCACGGAGCGAAGCGGGATGCTGTGCAGGATGCGTAGAAACAGTGCCGTTCCCGCCACTGCGGTCACCGAAGCGACCAGCATCTTGACGAAGACAGGCGCTTCCGGCGCGAAAAGAATGACGAGGAGAATGCCGAGACTCGCAGATTCGACGGTTCCAGCTGTTGAAGGCTCGACGAAACGATTGCGGGTCAGCATCTGCATGATCATGCCTGCAACGGCCATCGACATGCCCGCCAGCACAATAGCGATGGTGCGCGGAATGCGGCTGACAAGCAGCAGTTCAAGCGCGCTGCCCGGGCCGTCATTCGCGCTTTCACCGGGGTAAATGAGTGCGTGCAGCGAGACGTCGCCTACCCCGATAAACAGGCTGATGACAGCCAGCACGGCGACAACAACAATGGCTGCGGCTAGACCTTTCACGCTTTGTCCTGTTCTCTTGCCTTGTCATGCGTCGGGCTGTCCGGCATGGCGGACAGCCCGGGTGACTGGGTCAGAAAGTGCCTGACGTTTACTTTGCCTTGTCGAACACTTCCGACAACTGGTCGATGGTGCCGTGCAGGCCATTGAGGCCGCCGCCGACGAGATACCAGTTCTGCGACTTCAGATAGACGATCTGGTCTTTCTTCGCTGCCGTGGTCTGGCGAACAAGATCATTGTCGAGAACCTGCTGGGCGGAATTGCCTTCGCGACCGATAGCGGCGTCGCGGTCGATCACGAACAGCCAGTCAGGATTGGTCTTGAGAATGAATTCCTGGCTGATCGGCTGGCCGTGATTGCCTTTGGTCGTCAGGTCGGCTGCGGCAGGCGTCACGCCATAGGCGTCATGCAGCATGCCGAAGCGCGAGCCGGGGCCATAGGCGCTCATCTTGCCGCCGGTGGTGAGGATCAGAAGACCCGTGCCCTTGCCAGCAGTCTTCTGCTTCAGCGCGGCGACATCGGCGTTGAGCTTTTCGATTTCGGCCTTGGCTTCCGCTTCCTTGCCGAAGATCTGGCCGAGCTTTTCAACATTGGCTTCGGTGCCGCCGATGAGGTCTTTTGCAGAAACCGTCAGATCGATGGTCGGAGCAATCTTTGCGAGTTCCGGATATTTGGCTGCCGAACGACCACCGACGATGATGAGATCCGGCTCGGCGGCATTGATGGCTTCATAGTCCGGCTCGAACAGCGTGCCGACTTTCGGATAATCGTCGGACTGGTACTTCTTGAGGAAGTCCGGAGCGGTGACCAGTGTCGGCACACCGGAAACCTTGACGCCGAGGCGGTCGAGATTGTCCAGCGTCGCGAGATCGAGCACGATTACCTTGGCCGGGGAAGCAGGTACTGCCGTTTCACCCTGCGCATGCTTGACGGTAATGTCGGCAGCGCTGGCGACGGATGCCAGAGAAAGAGCCATGACGGCTGCGCCACAGAGGCGGGCGACATGTTGGCCGAAATTCATCATGATGCACAATCCTTTCGTCAATCCTGTGCTTTATAGTCCAGTTTTCCGCAGGTCAAAGCCCGACGGATAAAAAACGCTCAATTGTCTGTGTGTTCGGGCTTCCGGTCGAGCAGAATGAAATCCAGACTGTCCTTCACCGTCAGCGGAATCATCGAGCCGTGGCCCTCATCGGGGAAACGGTGGAACGCTGTTTCCAGCTGCGGCAGTTGTTCCAGTTCCTTGTAGGCATCCACGCCCGAAGGCCCACCGCGCAGCTTGCGCATGCGCTGAATGTCCTTAGCCGATTGGCCGGGACGGGAACCGCGCTTGCCGGAGGTTTCCATCAGCAGACGCAGCGGCTGCGGAGCCAATTTGAACGATGCGATGAAGCGATCCTTGTCCGACAGGATCGAATGATTATCCCACCAGATCGACGGATCGGCAGCGCTGTAAGTCTGGAAGGAATCGGTGTGATTGAATAGCGCATAGAGCGTGAACATCCCGCCCAGTGAATGGCCGAACAGCGCCTGCTTGCGCTTGTCGATGACGAAATGCTTTTCGATTTCGGGCTTCACCTGTCCTTCGATGAAGGCGAAGAAGGCATCGCGACCGCCGGTCTTTGGCTGATTGGCCGGATCGGGCGTCAACTGTTCACTGGTCGCCGAGGTCAGGTCGAAATAGCGCAGACGCACGATTTCTTCCGGAACGTCGGTTGGATAACCGATACCCACCAGAACGGCTTTCAGCTCTGTATTCTTGCCCATTTCTGCAGCGGCAAGCGGCAACATGCGGTTGCCGTCGACCATGTAGATGACGGGATAGCCACCCTCGGGAGCCGCCTCGGCAGGCGCTGCGGTGAAAATGCGATAGGAAATGCCGTTGGCTTCCATGTCGAAGAAAGCGCGCACCGGTTCCGCTGTCTGGGCCGTGGAGGCAAAAAGCATGCTGCCGAGCATCAGGCACATCTTCTTCTTTATGTTTTTCAGAGCGCTCATCGAGCATCCATTCAATCAAAAAAATGACGCCAGCCTAATGAACGGCTGGCGTCATATTGCGTCAGATCAGAAGCGGGAGGTCATGCTGACCCAAAGGCGGCGACCGTCAACAACCGTGTTGAACTCGTCGACATCGATTTGCTTGTCGAAGATGTTGTAGACGGCTGCGTTGAACGTCACGTTCTCGCTGAAGTCATAGGAACCGCCGAGATCGACTGTCGCATATGGCTTGTATTTGCGTGCCAGAACGGTCTTTCCGTCCGCTGCATAGATCGGTGTTCCAGCCGATCCGATACGAGCGCCGGCATTGGTTTCCTCGCCATGATAATTGGCGGCGGCCCATGCCTTCAGTCCGTCAACCGGAGTGACCCAGTCGCCGCGCAGGCTCGCCATATGCTTGGGCGTGCGGGCGAGCGGAAGGCCTTCATAGGCGCCGGTCTTCTGTTCGGAATCCGTATAGGTGTAGTTACCGCGAAGGGTGATCGTGTCGGTTGCTTCCCAGTTGAAGGTCAGCTCAACGCCCTGCATGACAGCTTCATCGATATTGAAGGCGTACCACAGACGGTAGTTCGGATCTTCGCTCCAGCGGGCCGGATTGCCATCGGCATCGGTGACGAGCGCGTTGGAAATCTTGTCCTTGAAATCCGTGTAGAAGTACGTGGCGCCCAGACGAAGGCCGGACTGGTTGTCCCACAACACGCTGGCTTCGTAGCTGGTGCTCTTTTCAGGCTCCAGATTTGGATCGCCGATAATGACGCCGCACGTGCCGGTTGGACCGTAAGAGCAACCGGCGCCGCCCGTCGTATAGGCATAACCCGGCGCGATGGTGCGGATATCGGGGGCCTTGAAGCCGGTCGAAATGCCGCCCTTGAAGGTGATCTGGTCGGTCGCGTGCCACACCGCATAACCGCGCGGGCTGAGATGCGAACCATAGACCTCGTGATCATCCATGCGCAGACCGCCGGTCAGCGAGAAATCGGGCGTCAGCCACCATTCGTCTTCGGCGAAGAGCGCCCATTGGCGCACGCTGAATTCTTCGTCCAGACCCGTACGGCGTCCCGGATTCTGGTCGGTGAGAACCGTATCCATGAACTGGCCGCCGGTGACGAGCGTGTGTGCGCCGTAAAGTTCGAATGGCGTGGTGAACTTGCCGTCGAGGACCGAGTTCTTCACATGCGGAGAGCGGAGATTTTCGACATAGCTCTTGGACGCATTGCTCCAGTTGAAGTTGGTCCGCTCGGACCATTCCTGCATGAAGGAGAACTCCGACGTGGTCGGACCCCAGCGGCCGGTATGGCTGATCGACCAGTGGTCGCGGTCATTATAGTTGTAGGAATCGACAGCCGAGGCGGTCTTCTCCGTCGTATTGCCGACCGTGCTGTCGCGGCGCAGCCGCGTCTTGCCCAGTTCAAGCTGAACGTCGTGATCCTTGTTCGGGGTCCAGGTGATGCGACCCGTAATATCGACGTCCTGCTGCTCAGGCGAGCCGCTGACGATCTTGTCTTCCTGACGCTTCAGGCCGCGTCCCCAGAGTTGCACGCCGACAAGGTTCGGCACCAGCGGACCCGTTATGTAATAGGAGCCTTGAAGCGAGTTTCCGAACTTGGAGTGCTGCTGGGCAATGCCGTCCACCGTGAACGAGCCGCTCCACTTGTCCGACACTTTCTTGGTGATGATGTTGATGACGCCGCCCATCGCATCTGAACCGTAGAGCGAAGACATCGGGCCACGGATAACTTCGATGCGCTCGATGGCGTTTGCAGGCGGAAGGAAGCTCTGTTCAAAGCCGGAATTGCCGTTGGTGCGGGCATCGCGGGTGCTCTGACGCTTGCCGTCGACAAGCAGCAGTGTGTATGAGCCGGGAAGGCCGCGAATATAGATGTCGCGCTCGGCGGCAGGGCCGGTCACGGCCACACCCTGCACGTCCTTCAGGGCGTCGGTGAGGTCGCGATAAGCGCCCTTTTCAAGCTCTTCGCCCGGTACGACGGTGATGCTGGCGGGGGCATCGGTGATGTTCTGCTCAAAGCCTGTCGCCGTCACCACGATCTGGTTCAGCTTGACAGTGCCATCGGATGCCACACCGGCATCCTGCTCACCTTCCGCAGCCTTTTTCTTCTGGGCTTCGGTTTCTTCCGTTTCAGCCGCTGCCCCGGCTGTCTGTGCAAATGCAGCTGTCTGTCCGGCGAGCAAGACTGTCGAAAGACATGTTCCTGCGAGAATCGCCCCACGGATCAATTGCTTATTGGTCGTGTGCTTGCTTTGTGCGCCAATGACGCACAAGCCCCAAAACAAGCTCGTCATTTTTCATCACCGTCTAAAGTTGAGTTTTCTACTCTCCTTATGTATGGCAATAAGATGACGTCAATCTTCATGTTTTAGAAAAGTTCCAAGTTTCAGAAAACGCAACTGACGAGGGCAGGCAAAAGCTATGGCGGATAAGCGAGCAAAGAGCGCAAAGCCGGCGGAAAAGGCTGAAAGCGACGGTGCGAACCTTCGTCTTGGCCAGTTGCGACTGCTGATTGCGCTTGATGCGCTTCTTGTGGAAGGCAGCGTCGGCGGCGCGGCCAAGCAGATGGGGTTGAGTATTCCCGCCATGAGTCGCCTGCTTGGGCAGATTCGCGAACATTTCGACGATCCGATCTTTGTGCGCTCCGGTCGATCCATGATCGCTACGCCGAAGGCTGAAGCTTTGCGCGGGCGCTTGCGCCGTCTGGCCAATGAGGCCGATGCCTTGATGAAGCCCGGTTCTGAAAACGCGCATGTGTCGGCCTGCACCGGCCACCACGGGTGGAACCGCAGCGCCATCGCGACGCCGCCGCCATTGACCATCCGCAAGGTGACGGACTTGGAGAACCATCCGTCGGCGGAATATACCGCCGCCCAGTTTGCCGATATCCAGAGCGAAAACGATCCGACACGGCGACTTGCCAAGTATATTGCCGTCGTTGGACGCAAGGTGGGACACACCCGCCCGCTGGAAATGCATGAGGCCGAAGATGCCTTCACGACCATATTTGCTGGTGAAGCCGATCCGATGCAGATCAGCGCGCTTCTGCGCCTGATCCATTACCGCGGATTGACCGCACCGGAGCTTGCGGGCATGGCGCGGGCGTCGGGCAGGTTCTACGCTTCCGATGCCAGCATCAACACGCCAGCGCTGGACTGGC
>Ga0153948_1001351_pt1 | contig 12469 bp, 10 predicted proteins | sample TSNJ032MetaG_FD_104696 | JGI IMG/M metagenome (GOLD analysis project Ga0153948, IMG submission 104696) | Attine ant fungus gardens microbial communities from New Jersey, USA - TSNJ032 MetaG | ecosystem: Host-associated > Fungi > Mycelium > Unclassified | place: USA: New Jersey, Wharton State...
AAGTGCCGGTGGCATCGAGGACGAGAACGAGGACGACAACGGTGTCGAGGAAGCCGTCGCCAATGGCGATGCGGTGATCGACGGCGCCGATGACGCCAGCGTGCAGTACATCCTCACCGCCACCGAGAACGGCTACGGCAAGCGCACCCCGCTGCCGGACTACCCGCGCAAGGGCCGTGGTACGCAGGGCGTGATCGGCATCCAGACCACTGAGCGCAACGGCAAGCTGGTCGCCGCAGTGCTGATGGGGTCGGGCGACGAAGTGCTGCTGATCTCCGATGGCGGCACCCTGGTGCGTACGCGTGGCTCGGAAATCAGCCGCGTCGGCCGCAACACCCAGGGCGTGACCCTGATCCGCCTGTCCAAGGACGAGAAGCTGCAGGCGGTGGAGCGCATGGACGCCTCGATCGACGAGGACGAGGACGAGGTGGCAGTGGCCGCCCCGGCCACGACCACGACCGATGGCGCCCCGGCGGCTGCCAGCAGCGAGGACGCCGCACAGGAGTGATCCTGCCGCGAGCCTGAGGTACCCGACGACGCCGGCCCTGTGCCGGCGTCGTCGTATCCGGATGCCGCACATACGCGCGCGCTTCACGTCGGCGGTGGGATAACGGCGCATGCTGCCCCCGGAGATCGACGATGTCCGCCACGCCGCCGTCTGCTCCTGCTCCCGTCCGCGCCTTCCGGCATCCCCTGGTCACCGTGCTGTCGCTGCTGCTGGTCGTGCTCGGCCTGGTCATCGGCGGGCTCGGCGCGTGGCTGCTCAGCCTGGGCGGCTCGGCGTACTACGCCATCGCCGGGGCCGGCCTGCTGGCCAGTGGCATCCTGTTGTTCGGCAATCGCCGCAGTGGCGCGCTGCTGTATGCGCTGGTGTTCATCGGCACCCTGCTGTGGACCTGGTGGGAATCGGGCAGCGACTACTGGCGCTGGGTGCCGCGGCTCGGCCTGGTGACCGCACTTGGCATCGTGCTGGCGCTGCTGGCGCCCACCCTCCACCAACCGGTTTCCCGGCGCCTGTCTCGCAGCGTGGCCGGCGTGCTGATGCTGGTGTTCGTCGCTGCCTTCGGATTGGCGTTCGCGCCTCACGGCGAAGTGGACGGGCACCAGCCGTTCCCGGAAGGCGCGGCCAGCGCCGGGCTGGAACCCACGCGCGACACCACGGGCCTGCAGCCCGCTGACCAGCCTGCCGAGGGGGACTGGCCCGCGTGGGGCCGCAGCAATGCCGCCACCCGCTATTCGCCGCTGCAGCAGATCACCCCGGCCAACGTGGCTACGCTGCAGCCGGCCTGGCAGTTCCGCACCGGCGATATGCCGAAGAAGCGCTGGGGTGCGGAAACCACGCCGCTGAAGATCGGCGACCGCCTGTACCTGTGCACCGCCCGCAACCGCCTGATCGCACTTGATGCGGCCAGCGGCAAGGAAGTGTGGCGGTTCGATCCGAAAGTGAAGGACGCTTCGATTCCGTACACCGCCGCCTGCCGCGGCGTGAGCTACTACGAGCAGCCGGCCACGCCGACCTTCGCCGATGCGGCATTGGCCGATGTCGCTGCTGATCTGGCGTTGCCGGAACCGCCGCCCAGTGCCACCCGCAGCGCTGTACCGGGCAGTCGCCCGGCGTGCTGGGCGCGCATCATCGAAGGCACGCTGGACGGGCGCATCATCGCGGTGGATGCGGACAGCGGCCGTCCGTGCGCGAATTTCGGCAACAACGGCCAGGTCGACATCACCCTGGGCATGGGCGAGGTGCCCCCCGGATACGTGTCGATCACCTCGCCACCGGCCATCGTGCGCGGGGTGATCGTCACCGGCCACCAGGTGCTGGATGGACAGCGCCGCGATGCGCCATCGGGCGTGATCCAGGCCTACGACGCGATCACCGGCAAGCTGCGCTGGGCGTGGGACATGGACCAGCCCGAGCGCAGCGGCCTGCCGCCGCATGAGCAGACCTACACGCGCGGCACGCCGAACATGTGGACCACCGCGACCGGTGATGAGGCACTGGGGCTGGTCTATCTGCCGCTGGGCAATTCCGCGGGCGATTACTGGAGTGGCTCACGCACGGAAAACCAGAACCGCTATGCGACGTCGCTGGTGGCGATCGATGTGGCCACCGGCAAGCCGGCCTGGCATTTCCAGGCCGTGCGCAAGGATGTGTGGGATTACGACCTGGGTTCGCAGGCCAGCCTGATCGACTACCCGACGGCGGCGGGCAAGGTGCCGGCGCTCCTGCTGCCGACCAAGCAGGGTGATCTCTATATCCTCGACCGCCGCAACGGCCAGCTGCTGACCGCCGCCGAAGAGCGCAAGGTGCCGGTCGGCGGTGTCGAACCGGAACAGCGCTCACCCACGCAGTTGTTCTCGCTGTACCACACGCTGCGCCGCGAGCATGACCTGACCGAGCGCGACATGTGGGGCATCACCCCGATCGACCAGCTGATCTGCCGCATCCAGTTCCGCAAGGCCTATTACGAAGGCTTCTACACACCGCCGAGCAGTGATCGCCATTCCATCGAGTACCCCGGCTACAACGGCGGCTCGGATTGGGGCAGCGTGTCCATCGATACGCGCCGCGGCGTGATCGTGGCCAACTACAACGACATGCCCAACTACAACCGGCTGGTGCCACGTGCCGAAGCCGATCGGCTGGGCTGGCTGCCACGCGAGAAGATCCGGTTCGACAAGGGCGGCGCTGAAGGCGCGGGCGACCCACAGGTGGGCACACCCTACGCCATCCAGGTGAATGCCGGTTGGCGCCTGCCGTTCACCGGGCTGCTGTGCAAGCAGCCGCCCTATGGTGGCATCCGGGCCATCGATCTGCGCACCGGCAAGCTGCTGTGGGATCGGCCGTTCGGCAGTGCGCGCGGCAATGGGCCGTTCGGCATCCGGTCCGGCCTGCCGATCGAGATCGGCACGCCGAACAATGGCGGTTCGGTGGTGACTGCCAGCGGACTGATCTTCATCGCCGCCGCCACCGATGACCTGCTGCGTGCCATCGACCTGAAGACCGGCAAGGAGCTGTGGCACGCCACGTTGCCTGCCGGCGGCCAGGCCACGCCGATGGTATACGCGCAGGGCGGGCGCCAGTACGTGGTGATCATGGCTGGCGGCCACCATTTCATGGAAACCCCGAACGGCGATTACGTGATGGCTTTCGCCCTGCCGAAATAGCGGCTGCCGGCCTGAACACGGCATGCGGGGCTGTGACCGTTGTCGCTGAAGTTGCGCTGGCGAGCGGGCAGCATCCATCATCGGAACAGGACGGGGCCGGCCAACGCCCCCAGGGAAGGAAACGCATGCTGAACTCTGAACGCCTGCCGGGGCGCGCCACCCGGTTGTTGGCAGGACTGCTTCTGCTTGGCCCGTGCCTGGGGGCAAGCGCGCAGACGTCACCCCAGCCCGCCGTACGCAAAGTGCCCAGTGGTGCCGAATTGATCGCGGGCGATGCGCGCTATCTGAGCCCCGCCCATGCGCCCTGCATGGCGGCCGCGGGTAACGCGCTGGACGCCCAGCGTCGTTGTGCGGACGCTGAATTCAAGGTGCACGACGATGCGCTCAACGCAGCCTACAGCGCGGCGCGCTCCGCGCTGACGGCCAGTGACCAGCAGGTGCTGCGCGACCTGCAGCGGCAATGGCTGCGCCAGCGCGACAGCCGCTGCCCGGAAGGTGGCACGGCCGTTGCCCAGCTGGATGCACAGCAGTGCCGCACGCACATGACCCTGCTGCGTGCCCGTCAGTTGCAGGGCGGTGGTGTGGCGACGCTGGTGGCGGAAGCCAAGGCGGCCCCGGCGCCGGCGCAGGCCGCTGTGCATACCGCCGATGCCGCACCCGACGAGCAGGGCAGGATCGTCCTGCGGCCCGGCGAGGGCAGGATCACGCCTGCGCTGCAGGTGGTTTTCCAGGTGGCCGATTGCAGCGGCACCGACAACGTGACGACCTGCCGGGTGCGCAGCATGAGCGTGACCCGTGGAGGGCGCAACGTGGCGGTCACGGGCGTGCAGCCGCGCCTGACCCGCGCTGGTGCCGATGCCCAGGGGGAGGCCGCCGTGCTGCTGACCGTTTCGGATTTCAATGGCGATGGCGTGCCGGACCTGCAGGTGTGGCAGGACAACAACGGTGTCTACAACGTTCCGGTGCATGCGTTCTACCTGTTCGACGCCAAGGGCAACCGCTATGTGCGTGCCAAGGCATTGGAAGCGGCCATCGGTGGGCGCGACATCGACCATATCGACAATGGGCGGTTCGTGCTGCGTGCGAAGGTCAGCCCGTGCGAGCGCGAGGACAAGGTCATCCAGCTGCGCGGAACCGAGCCGCGCACGCTGCTGCAGCGACGCTATGACACCTGCAGGGGCGAGGCCCCTACTGAATCGGACCTGCTGAAGTAGGCCGTCCCCTGACGAACGGATGCGTTCCGGAACTGGAGAGCTGAAGGATGAGCGAAGGCTATGGAAAAGGTGGGGTGGGCTTCGGCCTGACCCGGGACCAGTCGGTCGAGATGATCGTGCGCACCTGCATCGACAACGGCATTACCGACCATCGGCAGATTGCCTACGTGCTGGCCACGGCGCAGCACGAATCGCGCGATTTCGCCGCGCCCGAGGAAGACTGGGGCAGGAAGCAGGCGGTGGATCTGCGCTACTTCGGCGGCGAGGAATATTTCGGCCGGGGCTTTGCCCACCTTACCCACGTCAACAACTACGAGCGGCTGGGCGAGGCGCTGGGCATGGGCCGCGAGCTGGTCGAGCATCCGGAACGGGCTGCCCAGGCGGAAATCGCCACCAAGGTGCTGGTGGTGGGGATGCGCGATGGCATGTTCGGTGCGCGGTTGTCCGACAACGTCAACGCCAACCATGCCGACTACCGGCAGGCGCGGGCATCGGTCAATGGCGGTGAGCTGATCAACGGCAGTCCCTATCCGGACGCCATCGCCACGCTGGCCACCGGATGGGAATCCCAGGTCGCCGGCCTGGTCCAGCGTGTGCAGCAGCCAGGCTTCCAGATGCCGGTGCCAACCCTCCAGGCGCCCGCCGGGGCGATGGACCTGCACCGGGGTGACGCCAATCAGCAGGTGCTGGAAGCGCAGCAGTACCTGCAGCGGTTGGACATCCGCAACAACGCCAATGCAGCGATCAAGCCCGACGGTGATTTTGGCGTCTCCACCGAGCAGGCCGTGCGCCGCTTCCAGACCGAGCAGGGCATCAGTCCCGCCAATGGCCGCATCGACGATGCGCTGCTGGAGCGCATGCGCAGCGACACGCTGGCGGTCGATCCGGACTTCAAGCGCCGTACGGTGACCGACCTGACCGGGCCGCTGGCCGACGGCAACCTGGGCCCCGGTGAGAAGGGCGAGCCGGTGTTCGAGATGCGCCGCCAGCTGGAGGCGTTGGGGTACCTGACCGAACCGAACCCACGTGCCGAGCGCGAGGCGCGCACGTTTGATGCCGGCATGCAGGCAGCCATGCGCACCTTCCAGCAGGACTACGGCCTGCCGCTGCGCCCGGGCGGCATCATCGACGCGGATGCGCGCCGGCAGTTGAACGATGCCGCCGTCGCTCGCGAGCATGCGCCGACCACCGAGTTCGATCGCGCGGAGAACTGGCCGCCGCAGCGCCCGCCCTATACACGGGCGGAGTTCCAGCCGGAGCAGGTGCAGGCGCGGCAGCAGGCGGCGGCGAATCCGCCGGTCGCTGGTCCGGCCACGCCGGAGCCCGCACCGCAGCCCAATGGCGTGGAATCGCTGTCGCCCAGGGATGCTGCGCTGTTCGAGCGCATCCGCCAGGGCGCGCCTGGCAGCGTCGGCGACGAGCACGTGATGCAGGCGGTGCTGGAATCCAAGCGCAATGGCATCGACGATGCCGGGCGCGTCGACCGGGTGATGATGGCCGGAGATCGCCTGTGGGTCGCCGGGTTGATTCCAGGTGAGCGCGCCAGCGTGGATACGGCGCAGCCCGCGCGCTCGATGGAGCAGACCGTGAATGATCTGGCCACCGACAACCGGCAGCGCGAGCACCAGCTCGCCGTGGACAGCCGCCAGCATGAGAGCCGCGGGCCTTCAATGGCCTGAGCCTGCGGCAGCGACGTGCCCGTTGTGGGCCTGTCGCTGCCGCCAGCGGATTACAGCGTCACCACCACCTTGCCGATCTGCTCGTTCGATTCCAGGTAACGGTGTGCGTCCTGGATCTGCGCGAACGGGAACACCCTGGCGATCTTCGGTGCCAGCGTGCCCTTGTCCAGGCCATCGACGATGAACGCCTTGGCACGTGCCAGCGCGGCATCGTCGGAGACGATTTCCGAGTACAGGTAGCCCTTCAGCGTCAGCGACTTGCCCAGTACGTTGAACAACGGGAACGGGGTGGGCTCGCTGCTCAGCGCGCCGTACTCCAGCAGGATGCCGCCACGCGCCATCGCCTCGGTCAGCGGCACGAACTGCGGGCCACCGATCGGATCGAACACCACGCGGGCACCGGCACCGCCGGTGATGCGCGCGACTTCGGCCACCAGATCCTGTTCCTGGGTGGCGATGACATGGGCGGCGCCGGCATCGAGCAGGGCCTGGCGCTTGCCTGGGCCACGCGTTACCGCGATCGGCGTGGCGCCCACCGCGTTGGCGATCTGGATCGCGGCCAGGCCGACGCTGCTGCTGGCAGCGGTGATGATGACGAAATCCCCGGCGGACAGGTGCGCCTGCTCCAGCAGCGCACCCCAGGCGGTGACGTACTGCATCCACACCGCGGCGGCCGTTTCAAAGTCCAGTGCCTGCGGGTGCTTGACCACCAGTCGCGCCGGCACGTTGGCCAGCTCGCCATAGGTGCCCCAGCGGGCGATATCCAGCGGCGGCACCACGCTGACCGCATCGCCCGCGACGAATCCGCTCACCGCACTGCCGAGGGCTTCGACCACGCCGGCCGCTTCGTAGCCCAGCCGGCTGGGGAACTGCGCCGCCTGCAGGTAGGCGCCGTTGCGGAACATCACCTCGGCGCGATTCAGGCCGATGGCCTTGACCCGGATCTGGACCTCGTCGGCGGCGGGGGCGGGAACGTCGATGTCGTCGATGCGCAGTACATCGGCATTGCCGTATTCGTGGATGCGGACAACCTGGCTCATGGGGGCTCCTGGACAAGGCCGGCGCAGGGGCCGGCGGAAAGGTGAGGGCTACTGTGCGCGTGGCCTGCATCCAGAATAAGGGGTAATCTGGCGTTTCATTGAAAAACAATTGTTTGCAATGGATCTGATCGCTCCCCTGCGTACGTTCGTCAAAGTGGCCGAGGTCGGCTCCTTCGCCGCGGCTGCCGACGCGCTGGACCTGTCGCCGCAGCTGGTCGGCAAACACGTGCAGTCGCTGGAACACCATCTGGGCGTGCGCCTGCTCAACCGCACCACGCGCAAGCAGAGCCTGACCGACTTCGGCCAGGCCTACCTGGCACGGGCTCGGGTGATCCTGGAAGAAGTGGAGGGGGCCGAGCAGCTGGCCGAAGTGGCGCGTGGGCGGCCGATGGGGCGCCTGCGCATCAGCGCACCGGTCACCTTCGGCGTGCACGCGCTCGGGCCGGCGGTGGTGGCCTACCTGCAGCAGTACCCGGACGTGCAGGTCGATCTGAACCTGTCCAACAGCCTGGTGGATATCGTTGAGGACGGCTTTGATCTGGTGTTCCGCACCGGCGATCTGGCCGACAGCGGGTTGGTGGCGCGACGGTTGGGGCCGTATCCGCTGGCGCTGTGTGCGTCGCCGGGCTATCTCGCTGCACGTCCGGCCATTACCCATCCGACCGATCTGAGCCGACACGAGTGCCTGGGATTCGCACATTCGATCATCCGCACGCGCTGGAGTTTCCGCGACACCGATGGCAGCGTGCTGACCGTGCCGGTGTCCAGCCGCTTCATGGTCAATCAGGCCGAGCCGCTGCTGACCGCCGCCATCGGAGGGCTGGGGCTGATCCTGCAACCGCACGAAATGCTGGCCGGAGCATTGGCGCGCGGTGAACTGGTGGAAGTGCTGCCGGCGTACGTGCCGGTGTCAACCTGGATCAACCTGGTGTATCCACGCGATCGCCAGCTGACGCCCAAGCTGCGCAGCTTCCTCGACTTCTGCGTAGTGTGGTTCAACGAACAGACCATGGCACGGCGATAGCGCGATCATCGGTTAGCATGGTTTCCATCAACCGCGAAGGATCGCATCCTCATGTCGCCTCCATGGCCGGAACGTCTCGCGCGTTTCATGCTGCCGGTACTGCCTGCATTGCTGTTCACCACCGGTTTGCTGGCTGCCGAAAGTCCAGCACAGGCACTGGCGGAGTGGGAGGCGCATGGCCGTGCCGACGGTCTGGCCCGACCTGACGCGGTCTGCCAGGACTTCCTGCAGGCAATGGGACGCAAACCCGAAGGACTGGAATACATCGGCTGCAGCCAGGACGATGCGTCCTACATCAAGCCGATGGAAGCCCACTATCGGGTTGCGGGTGCCGGGGCAGCGAAGGTCGAAGCCTTCCTGCACGCAACGTTCGGCCTGCCTGCGTTGCGTTACGTCTGCTGTGGTTGGAGCAGCGGTGAACCCTATTACTGGCGCGAAGGTCCGGACGCAGTGAGGTACCAGATCGGCATGGGCGTGGAATCCCTGCCGCACGCGCGGAGCGAATGGCATCGCATCGAGGCATTCAATGTAACGGTTGAGGTGTTTCGGCAGAGTCCCTAGCGCCGATGCGGCGGACGCAGCCTTGGTCTAGGATGCATCCAGGGATCCCGCAAAGGAACGGCCATGAGGGCGGTTGGACGTTTGTTTCTCTGCAATGCGCTGGCCTGTTCGGTTCTGGTGGCTACCCCGGTTTTTCCAGCAGTAGGCGCAACCTCTGCCGAGCGTGCACATCCACGTGCGCAGGACGCCATCGATGACTGGCTGGCGGCCTTCAATGCCGGCAGCCTCGAGGAGCTGCAGGCATTCGCCGATACCTACGCGAAGAAGGAGGGCAGCGGCCCCAGGGACTATCTCGAGTTCCGCGGGAGTACCGGCCCACTGCGCGTACTGGAAACAATCCAGAGCACGCCCAACCGGGCGAAGCTGCTGGTGATGGGGCAGCTGAACGAACGCGCGATGTGGGTGACGGCCGGCATGGACCCGGACAGCCCGTCGCACCTGAAGCAGTTCCAGATCGAGGGCACTGAAACGCCGGACAAGTACAAGCCGGCACGGGTTGCATTGCCTGTCCTGATGGCCGATGCCACAGCAAAGCTGGAGACGCTGCGGGCGCAGGACGCACTGTCGGGAGCGCTGCTGGTGGCGCGGAACGGCGAGGTGCTGCTGGACTGGCACGGTGGCGAGGCGGCCCGCGAAGGCAGCGTTCCGGTGGATGCGGATACGCGCTTCCGCCTGGCCTCGTCCAACAAGATGTTCACCTCGGTGGGCATCCTGCAGCTGGTACAGGCCGGCAGGCTGGGGCTGGACGATACGATCGGCAGGCACCTGCCGGACTATCCGAACAAGGCCGTTGCCGGCGCCGTGACCGTTCGCCAGCTGTTGACCCATACCAGCGGCCTGGGCGATTTCTTCGGGGATGATTTCGACCAGTACTCCGCCTCGCTGAAGACGCTGGATGACTACGTGCAGCGCTTCGCCAAGGATCCGCCGCAGTTCACGCCTGGCAGCCAGGACAGCTACTCCAACTATGGCTTCATCGTGCTTGGGCGCATCATCGAGACCGTTTCCGGGCAGTCGTACTACGCCTATGTGGAGGAGCACATCCTGCGTCCGGCCGGCATGGCCGGCACCGGCTTCGAGCCGGAAACAGTGACGGTGCCACAGCGTGCCGTCGCCTACACGAAGCAGGATGGGCAATGGATGCGCGAAACGAAGTCGCTGCCCTGGCGCGGCATGTCGGCCGGTGGTGGTTACAGCACGGTAGGCGACATGATGAAGTTCGCCGAGGCGCTGCAAGGCGGAAAACTGGTCTCACCTGCATTGCTGCAGCAGGCCACCACTGCGCAGAACCACAAGGGCTGGTACGGCTACGGTTTCGTGGTGCAGGGCGAGGGCAGGGAGCACCAGTACGGCCATGAAGGCGGTGCGCCCGGCTCCAACAGTGCCATCGTGGTGCTGCCCGCGCAGGGCTATGTGATTGTCGGGCTGGCCAATGTCGATCCGGATGCGATCGGCAATGTGGTCAATTACATCGCGCGACGGGTGCCACTTTGATCGTGACGCGTGCCGGTCATTCCGGCACGCGCACCATCTTCGTCATCAGGTGTTCCACCACACCCGCAGGATCGGCGGTGCGGCCGACATGCGTGCTCGACATCTGCACGACCGAGCTGCGCTTGGCGGTGAGGAAATGGAAGCGCGCGCGCGCGGGCAGCTGCGCGATTGGTCCGGCGGTCGCGTCGCCGCGGCAGATGGCCACGATTGCATCCAGCCACGGCTGCAACGCGTCCTGGTCCAGCGCCGGCGCGAACGCGTGCAGGCGTGCCGGATCAATCTCGATGGCCGCTTCCAGATGGCGTGCGCCGGGGCAGGACACGATCACCCCGACGTTGATGAATTCCTCGCGTTCCACCCGCGGTACCACGCGGATGACCGCGTAGTCATACGTGTGCAGCGTGGGCACGGATGGCCTCCTGCACGAACACCGCACGCACTTTCAGGCGATGCTTGAGACAGTCGATGTAGCCCTGGCGATAGGCCTGCGGGCTGTCGAATGCCGGCTCGTTGACCAGCCAGCTGTCCGGCACCAGGCCGACGATCCGCTCGATCTCGGCATCGGTCAGGCGGGCGGCCAGCTCGGCATCCACCTCGGCGATGCGGCTGGCGAACGACAGCAGCACGTGGTCGCGGATCAGCACGAAGGGCTTCTCGCAGGCATCGCCGGCGTTGGCCCAGTCGTGATGGAAGTACATCGCCGCGCCGTGATCGATCAGGTACAGCTTTCGATGCCACACCATCAGGTTGGGATTGCGCGTGGTGCGATCGACATTGCTGGTGAACGCATCGAACCAGACGATGCGCGAGGCCAGGTCAGCATCCACGGGCATCGCTGCCGGGTCGTAGTTGATCGCGCCGGGCAGGTAGTCCAGGCCCAGGTTCAGGCCCTCGCTGGCGCGGATCAGCTCCTGGATCTCCGGGTCGGGCTCGGTGCGGGCGAACTCGCGGTCCAGCTCGACGAACAGGATTTCCGGAATCGGCAGGCCGAGCGTGCGCGCCATCTCGCCGGCGATCAGCTCGGCGATCAGCGCCTTCGGGCCCTGGCCGGCGCCACGGAACTTCAGCACGGCCATGCCGTCGTCGTCGGTCTCGACCACGGCGGGCAGGGAGCCACCTTCCCGTAAAGGGGTGATGTAGCGGAGGGCATGTACGGTGCGCATGGCCGCATTCTAGCGTGGCGTCCGGGGCAGGCGTGCCGCAGCAGGATGGGGCGCCAGCTTAATGAACGGGTACCGCGCGAACCGCCTGTTACAGGTCGCCTGCAATCTTCACTTGTTCCTTCCGCGCAGAGTGGCAGCATTCGTTCCAACGGAGCAACACACCCGCGTGTGACCTTCAACAGGAGGCCCTCATGCCGCTACAGTGCAGCTGTCACGCTTCACCGTGTATGCAACGCAACGCGTGGTGTTGACCTTGACCTGACACGGTCACGCCATCGGCGCAGATGGCCATCCCCCGCAGTCCCAGACACCTTTCGCCCATCGCGCCCCGGCGTTGCCCGGTTGGTCCTGCGATCGAGGTACTTGCGCCCCAAGAGAGATCCCTGCGTTGCCGTCGACGCTGGCAACGTGGGGCCGCCGAATCCACGCTATCCCCACAGGCTTTGGAGGTGCTCCGATGAACGACGAATTCAATCCCATGCTGCCCCCACTGGACGATGCCAAGGCCGAGGAAATGATCGGCAAGGTCGTGCTGGTGGGTGTCACCCGCTATGGTGGCGACGGCCAGGTGCAGGGGCTGGAGCAGTACGCGGGCACCGTGCTGCGCATCAGTGCCGACGAAGGCGTGGTGCTGGCCGACGAAGACGATGGCCACGAGCGCTACCTGCCGCCCATGCTCGACCAGTACCAGCGGGCCGAGCCAGGCGAATACCGCATGCGCAACAGCGGCATGATCGTGGTCGACCCCGATTACCTGACGGCCTGGGACCTGCACGCCCAGCAGTGATGACAGACCACGCCTGGCAGATGCCGGCCCATCGCCGGCCTCTCCGGGCGTGTCCCACTTTGCCCCATCCGGCCACTAGCCCTTCCGGCCCATTCACCCCAACCCCTGCGGTGCTAGATTCGGGTCCATGCCCGATTCCGGGTACCCATTCACACCCAGGGGATAAGGATGCTGATCCGTCGAACCTCTCTGGCGGCGGCTGTTGCCGTTGCCACCGTCGGCCTGCTGGCCGCTGGCCCGGCCTTCGCTGATTACGCGAAGCCGCCGGAACACCTGCTCAAGGTGCTGAAGGCACCGCCGCCGCCGGCACCGAACGTGGCGCCGGGCGGCCAGCGCCTG
>Ga0153948_1001353_pt1 | contig 12461 bp, 17 predicted proteins | sample TSNJ032MetaG_FD_104696 | JGI IMG/M metagenome (GOLD analysis project Ga0153948, IMG submission 104696) | Attine ant fungus gardens microbial communities from New Jersey, USA - TSNJ032 MetaG | ecosystem: Host-associated > Fungi > Mycelium > Unclassified | place: USA: New Jersey, Wharton State...
AATTGTCTCTAGTAATGCAATAGAGTTAGAACTACCTAAATCTATTAAAATACACCCTGTAGTCAATGTAAGTAGAGTATGACTCTATAAACTGCAGGTAGAGGGACAGAAGAAGATACCGCCAAAATGGATCATTATTGAAGAGGAGAAAGAATTTGAGATAGAAAAAATCTTAAACAAAAAAACAGTTAGGGGGAAGAAAAAGTTCTTGGTAAGGTAGAAGGGGTATACAGTGGAAGAAGATACTTGGAAGAATAGAGAAAACTTAGAGAACACAAAAGAGCTGGTAGAAGAGTTCAAGAGGATATATGGAGAGAAGGTTAAGGAACTAAGGCGACAGAAGCTGAAAGAAGAGGAGAAGGAATTCAGTCAGGAATTATCTAGGGAGTTCACAGCAAAATTGTTATATAGTTGGGGAAAAAGGAGGTACAAAAGAGAAAGGGAAAAAAGATGGGATGAGAACTGGAGTCAATGGAAAAATTCCTTGGAACAAGAAAACTTGAAGGGAGGGCTATGTTATGAGAGTCCCAAAAAGGAAATAAGTTCCCATACATTTGAGCACTTAATCGTACAAAGGGGTTAAGATATAAATAGCATGGGAACTTAGGTAATCAGATCACATGACAAGCTCAAGTGATCATAGAATATTCTGGAAGAACATGTGACCATGGACTAATGCTACTGTAAGAATAGTATAAGTAGTAGTCCAATCCAATGAAGAACCCCATCAAGTTCTTCTTGAACATCTATCTAGGGTGATCACTAAGGACATTTACTGTCTATCGATAACAAAACTAGTCTTGGGGAGACGTAGAAAGAGAAGTTTTGACTTAGTAGAATAGAGTGGTTCCAATTGGGCACAAGATCTAAATGACCATTATTCCACCTCTGGATTTATCTTTGATGTTGCTGGCAGCTCAATTTCATAGTCCTCCAAGAAGCAGCAAACTGTAGTGACTTCATCTGTAAAGGCAAAGTATATAGCATCTGTGAATGTGATCAAAGAGACTGTGTAGCTGTGTACCCTTCTCATAGAACTTGATTTTCCTCCAACTGCTGCAATGATCATTTTTGCTGACAGGGCTGCATTGCCCTTGCAAACAATCCTGTCTCTCACTCCTGGGCCAAACACATCAATATACGATATCATTTCATCCAGGAGCACATTGAATGTCAAGAGATTGGACTACACTATATCTCTACTAAGGAAATGATTGCAGACATATTCACTAAGGCTTTACCCAAGGACTCCTTTGAGAAGTTTTGAAATGAGCTAGGAGTGATGTCATTGGAATGATAACTCAACAAGTGGGAGTGCCGAAGTGACTATACAGAGTGGATTTTTCACTTTGTTATCTTTTTGCTAATATCTCCTACTCTGCTTATATTCTGCTCTTTCTTCATCATTCATTATTGTTACTTAGCAACTATTTTGCTACCCCAAGTTTCTCTCTCTTATTGTTCAGTAAATACAGACACATTGTCTACAGTACTTAAACCACTTGGATGTAAACCTGAGACCCAGTCTTTCTGTCTGGATCTCAGTCCAGCATTTCTAGCATCCGAGAATGTTCCTGTGCATACGCTGTAATGTGACTGAGGGGTATGCCTTATTAGAGGTTTGACTGTATGTGAATATAGCACAAAAAGACAGCACCATGGGAGACGATGTTCCTCAGCTTCATGATTTTCTTATGTATATGAAAATAGTGACTCAAAACAATCCCAGGAATGAATAGTTTTCTGCGCACATAATCTTATCTCTGAAATCATGTGACCTGGGGTCACGAGGAAAAATCTTCAATTCGGATACTCTCGTAATCTCAAAAAAAGGCAATGGAATACTCTAATGTCAAAGTTTATACCGTCAACGGAACGACTGCAGGGTCATCATCATCTCTTCCGGACTGGTTGACTCGTAAAAGAGCGGCAGCGGGAAGAGGCAAACGAGCAATACGAGAACAAGTGGAAGGAAACATAGAGCTCATTCAAGGTTTCGAGTTTCCTGAAGCTAGTAATCGGATTAAAACTACTCGAGACGGACACCATGTCATTGCAACAGGAACTTACAAACCTCAAATACGGGTTTGGGACCTGGATCAATTAACACTCAAGTTTGAGCGACACACTGATGCTGAAAATGTGGATTTTGTTGTGCGTGAGTTGTTTCCTAATTCGCTCCTCAAATGCCATTACCATATGGGTGTCCCCTTTTGCTGAAAGTGAGAAATATATTTTTCTCAGTGTCTATCCGAAGACTGGACAAAATCGGTACACTTACAAAACGACCGAAGTGTCGAACTCCATACCCAAGGCGGCTTCCACTATCGTACTCGAATACCTCGTTTTGGTCGTTCACTGGCTTACCATTTCACATCTTGTGACACTTACCTCTCCGCCTCTGGGAATGAGATATACCGATTAAATCTCGAACAAGGACGATTTCTGAAGCCCCTTTTGCTTGAAGAAGCCGGCGAAAATGATAGAGAAATACTCGGTGTGAATGTCATTGACATTAACCCTGTCCATCAGCTTCTTGGTTTTGGTATCGACGGGAATGGGACTACACAGTTTTGGGATCCACGCTCACGAGCAAGGGTAGGGACATTACGGCTACCAAATCAGAGACTTCTATCATCCACAACACAAGGTTCAGATGAGGTGTTGAGTGTCACAGCCATCGCATCGAGGTCAGATGGGCTATCTTATGCTATCGGAACGAGTACAGGACATACCTTACTCTACGACATTCGTGCTACTCGTTCGTATGCGTGTAAGGATCAGGGTTACGGGCTACCTATCAAAAAGGTCATTTGGATAGAAGGTGGCAGCAGAATGGCAGGAGACGGTATGGTACTCAGTGCGGACAAAAAAGTAGTGAAAATTTGGGACCGAAATTCAGTGCGTGTTTCCACTCCGTTGCTCTCATATTATCTCGTCCTCACCATCCCACTTTAGACCTCAAGCAACTTCGTGTCAATCACACCTGCCAATGATTTGAACGACATCCACCACATCCCTGGCAGTGGCCTTTTAATGACTGCCAACGAAGGCATCCAAATGGCAGCGTACCACATACCTCAGCTTGGACCTGCACCGCGGTGGGCTAGCTTCCTCGAGAATATCACCGAAGAGATGGAAGATCAAACAGCACGTTCTGTGTATGAGGACTACAAATTTGTAGAACGCAATGAACTCGCAAGGTAAAACGTCATTTCTTCGTGGCTTGATCAACATCATTATTGAAGCTTTCGTCTCTTTTACGGTCAGACTGGGCTTGGATCATCTCGCTGGGACACCTATGCTCAAACCTTACATGCATGGTTACTTCATTTCTCTCAAACTATACGACGCAGCGCGTGTCATTGCCAATCCCTTTGCTTATGCCGAGCACCGCGAGAAAATCGTTCGCGAAAAGATGGAGAAAATGGCGGAGACCCGTATTCGCAGCAGGAAAGATGCCGGTGTCAAAGTCAACAAAGCACTCGCTGAGAAGATTCTTAAAGAGGAAGAAAGGGCGAAAAAACGCGAAGAGAGGAAAAAAGCGAAGAAAGCTGCTGCTGCCACTGCTGAAGAAGATGGAGAGGACGTTGGTATGGAAGATGTGGAGGATGAGAGTGCTACGCAAAAACTCTCATTGCTCAGTGATCCCCGTTTCGCCAAAGTATTCGAGGATCCCGAGTTTGCGATTGATGAGAACAGTAGAGAGTATGCTCTACTCAATCCCTCGAGTGTTGCCCAGAGAAAAGAGAAGACGGCGGTTGAAGATGAGGAGGACGAGAGCGATAAGATGTCGTCGGATGGTCTTGGTGACAGCGACAGTGAGAATAGTAGCAATAACGATAGTAACTCTTCCTCCGAGGATAGCAGCGATGCTGGTGGTATGTCAAATTTTCTAACCCACCGACTTGTTTCCTTTATTCACTATGGCGTCAGAACTTCAACCCCATGTCCGTACCCGTGTTTATCAAAAGAAGAACGAACGCGAACGTGAAGTTCGTGTACCCAAAGTTCATCTCGTACCAATGAGCACTCAAGGGACTCGAGGGGTGGACAAAAATGCCTCGTTCGGTCAACACTTGATCAATTCGAGACTGAAATCCAACCAAGTCCGTTTCACCAAAGAAGAGACTGCCGAACAAGGTGGAATGGAGATGACCTGGACTCCATCATCCGCCTCTGCCGCCATGGATGACATAGATGATGATTCGAGCAAAAAGAGGGGTTCCAGGGATTTGATGAAGAAAAGGAAAGGCACCGAGTCGTTTGGTGCTGGTATGGAACGAGGTGGTATGGACGAGGTCGAGATTAGAGAAACGGAGAAAAAGGGAAGGACTCAAAGAAGAAAAGGTATTCGGAGCGGAAGCAGGAACGTTTTTAGGAACTTGGGCTCTTGATGTCCAAGTGCTGGGTATATATGTGTGTATATGTATATGTACATCTCGTCATCATTTCCCCTGACTTTTTTTTACATTTCTTGTGTGGCTCTGATAATCACCTTGACGGCCTCCTTACTATTCATCTTGTCTAATGCTTTTTGGAAGTCTTTGATGGGGTAAATGTCAGTTACCTAGACGGTACGATGTCAGCGAGTATGACTTTATTTTTTAAAGAAAAGTAGACGTACGATGCCCTTGACGTTCAATTTACCACCGTCAAGGTAAGCAAGGGCTCGAGGAAAGGCAGCTTTTTGTGCCAGAGAACCAATGATCTAATAATTCATAAGTGTTAAAAACGAGAGAGAGAGATTTATCATCGAGGCTCATAGATAATATATGAAAAAAGCCACACACGCACCCTGATCTCGTCTTGGAAAATCTTTGCAGGTGGCCAACGAACCATGGCGGAACTAGCATAGACGCCATAGATCATCAAAGTACCTCCCCTACGAACATAATGAATTGCGTCAGTCGCAACCTTCTCTGATCCAGTTGCTTCAACCTATATCAAAAGAAATGAGATGATAACAGGACATTGGAAGAAAAAAGAAACGAATGGGTTTCGGAGTAAAAGGTTTTGACACTCACGACGATGTCGAATCCGAAAGGATAATCTTTTTTGATCTGGTCCCATTGTGGATCTGGATTTTCTCGGTCCAATTCAATGACGACATCACTGGCATGGATATCCTTTGCGACCTGGGTTTTGATGCCTTTGTTGGCTGCGATCACCACTTGGGAGGCTCCGTTGAGTTTGAGAAGTTGTGAGAGTATTAGGCCTAATCAAAGGGTTTTTCTGTAAGAGAAAGAGAAAGACAAAAGTACACACGCGCATGCGTACCTGTAGGTCCGGCGCCGAGGATGAGAACATGAGCTCCAGGTGGCGCTTGAAGTCTTTCTACGCCATGAATCGCACAAGCTGTAGGTTCTGTCAAAGTAGCCTCGATATCCGTTAGATTGTGAAACTTGAAGACTTTGCGAGCACGTCTAAACAAAAACCCAAAGTGAAGAGAGAGAGGGAGAGTGGCGTCAATGTTTTTTTTGGTTGCTGATGGTATGAGAAAAAAAGGACGGACGACACCACGTATTCTGCAAACCCTCCTGGCAGTGTTACACCCAGGCCGTCAAAGTTGAGGCACATGATTTGGTTTCCGCGAATACAGAAGAAGCAATGACCGCATTCCTGAGGTGGGGTCGGTCGGTGGATTGGTTGGCGGTGGGGGTTATTTTCACATTGGATGTTGAATGTAAGTGGGTTATATATACAAGTGTCCCTGGATATGAGATAAAAAAAAAAAGAGGGAACGGTAGTGTTCACCAAGATAGTAGGGTCTATCACCACGCGGTCCCCTACCGCGACATTGGTCACATCAGCGCCGATTTTCGATACGACGCCTACGATTTCATGGCCAGGGATAAGCTAAGCATAAAAAAACACAAAAGTTGAGATATTCCCCGCCTTTTCATTTCGCGATATGCGAGATCTCGTTAAAAAGAGAAGAAAAAGCTCACAGGAAACTTGGCCAGGAACTCGCCCTACAAAAATTACAAATCAGAGTTTTTTTCATCTTTCAGCCCAGAGAAAACATAGGTCGTTGAGACAAAAACCAACCTCGGCGACATGATGATCAGTGCCACAAACCCCAGTATAGGTGACTGTTCAAATCCCGAGTAGACATTCATTTTATCAGCCACGAATTCCACAGATGTGCGGGGTGTGTGTTTTTTTTTACCTTTTATGAGAACTTGATCAGAGGCTGTCAATTGTGGGATATCGGTATGTACGATTTCTAGATGACGCGGCTGTATTTGGGTCGTTGGAGGTGTAAAAGGGGATTCATAGGGGGTAACCTAACTGCATGCCAATAAGCAGCCTCCATGACCATCAAAAAGATAAGGGAGGAAAGCGTTGAGAGTCACGAGACCAGTATAGTTCAGTTAGCGGCGTTTGTGGAAGGAATGGGACTACAGAGTTTTGGAGGGCTGATTGACGCCAATAGTGTTTGGGGCTTGGAAAAACATTATCAATTCCACTCTCAGAAATTCCTTCTAGCCGACTCGAACGACTGACCTCGTCATTACTAGTGACGCGCTCTACCAACTGAGCTAAGAAGGACACAACACCCTTCCAACCCAGCCTTTATCTATGATAAAAAAGATCAGAGATTAACTTTTCTTGCTCAAATTTTTTAATCTCTTCATCGAATCTATGACTGATCGCCTCGCAGGGGTGGTCGCACGACTCCAAAACCTCCCTTCGCTATCTCTCCCCACAGACTACCCACGACCCACCGAAGGCACCAGGCTCATCGAGGCTGCTCATGTCGCCGACTTGTCTACCCAAACTGCCAGTAGTCTCATGCGACTCGCCTTGTACACCGAGGACGACGACGGCGACGACGAAGACAACGACGACAAAACCCAAACCCAACAACCCCCCTCGGCATTCCATCTACTCCTGTCCGCTTTCGTCGTCCTCCTTCATCGCTACACCGGAGACACCGATATCGTAATTGGATCCTCGTCCGCGACCGTCCGTGAACCCCTCGTCCTCCGTCTCGCAATCGACCCTTCAGATCCCTTCTGGGCCATCGTCCGACGAGTGCAACAAGTCGAAAACGAGGCCGAGGCCAATGCGGTGCCGTTTGACACGTTGAGGCGTGCGCTTAGTAAAGGCTCACACGAGGCAGAGGAGGAGGAGGCTGCCCCCCTCTTTCGTGTGCGATTCTTTGACGAAACGGATCAAGTGAAGGACCCCAATTTCATTCGCACGACGCAGCTCACTTCTGACTTGACCATCTTCATCACACGGCCTCCAACCACAACGACCAGAACGTCCCTCGCTCCTCGTATTTCTCTTCGCATCATCTACAATTCCCTTCTTTTCTCTCAAAAGCGCATTTCCTATGTTATCGAGCAATTGTCGGTTCTTCTCCGCAAGGTCTCGTTGAATCCGCTCGCTCCTGTCGGTTCGGTTCCTCTCCTCACCCCTTCTCAATCTTCTGCGCTTCCTGTGCCTACGGTTGACCTTGACTGGTGTGGATGGAAAGGCGCCATCACCGACGTCTTCTCACTCAAGGCTCGTTCATATCCTGATCGGCCGTGCGTGATTCAAGGCGTACCCACAACTCATCGCCTTGAAGAGGTCGCTCAGAGTTCCGTGACCTATACTTATGGCCAGATTCGACGCGCCGCAAACACGCTCGCTCACCATCTCATAGCCGGGGGTATTCAGAGGGAAGAGGTCGTCATGGTTTACGCGCACCGGAGTGTGGAGCTTGTCGTAGCTGTCATGGCTGTCCTCAAGGCAGGCGCCACGTTTTCTGTCATCGGTAATGTGGATCTTAATCTCTATTTGCAAAATCTCACACTGATTGCTTTCAAGACCCTGCCTATCCTTCAAGTCGTCAAACTATCTATCTTCAAGTCGCCCAGCCTCGTGGCCTCGTTGTTTTAAAGGGCGCAGGCAAGATCAGTCATACCGTTCGCGAGTTCCTCTCGACTTCGCTGCAGATCCGCGTCGAAGTGCCCGCATTAGAGATTTTGCCCGACGGAACCCTCCTCGGAGGCGCTCCTGATCTCAACGCGGTGGACGTGCTGGCCGACCAAGTCCAGCTCGCAGACGTCGACCCCGACATCGTTCTTGGACCTGATAGCATCGGCACTCTGTCCTTTACGAGCGGAAGTACCGGCATCCCCAAGGGTGTCCGTGGTCGTCATTTCAGTCTTACCCACTTTTTCCCGTGGATGGGCGAGAAATTTGGTCTGAGCGACCAATCCAAGTTTACGATGCTGAGTGGAATTGCCCACGATCCTATTCAACGTGATAGTGAGAAGACCACCCTCCCAAACCCCACTGATGTTAACTATTTTTTTAATAGTATTTACGCCTCTTTTTTTCGGTGCTCAACTCCATGTACCGACGGCGGATGATATCGGGACACCGGGACGTTTAGCGGAATGGATGGCCAATCGCCAAGTGACGGTCACCCATCTAACGCCCGCCATGGGCCAACTCCTCTCTGCTCAAGCGACGGTATCGATTCCGAGTCTACGCGCTGCGTTTTTCGTGGGCGACATCTTGACGAAACGGGACTGTCTACGACTTCAATCGCTCGCTGAGCACGTTCGGATTGTGAATATGTATGGGACGACGGAGACGCAGCGGGCTGTTTCGTATTACGAGATTCCGTCGAGGGCGGAGGATGCGAGTTTTTGGTCGACGGAGAAGGATGTGGTACCTGCGGGTCGGGGGATGGTGGATGTTCAGTTGGTGGTGGTGAATCGGTTTGATAAGCGGGTACCATGTGCGGTTGGGGAGGTGGGAGAGATTTATGTGAGGTCGGGTGGGTTGGCGGAAGGTTATTTGGATTCGGCGGCGACGGCGGAGAAGTTTGTGATGAATTGGTTTGCTTGTGAGAGTGGTAATGAGAGTGGTGAGGGTGGTTTGCCGGTGGTGGAGAGACGAGATACCCTTCGGGCGAGTGGTCAACCGGAATCAAAGTATTGGAAGGGAATACGCGATCGGATGTATCGATCTGGTGATTTGGGACGGTATCTTGTTGATGGGACGGTGGAATGTACGGGTCGAGCGGATGATCAAGTCAAGATACGCGGATTTAGGATCGAGTTGGGTGAGATTGATATGCATTTGAGTCAGCATGCGTTAGTGCGGGAGAATGTGACGTTGGTGAGGCGGGATAAAGATGAGGAGAAGATGTTGGTGAGTTATGTTGTGCCGTTGGAGGGACCGGGGTTGGATGGGTTTGCGAGTGAAGATGTTGGTGCTGGTGAGGAAGAGCAACAGCAGCAAGGTGCGCTTGAGGCGGGTATGAGGCGGTATAGGCGGTTGATTAAGCATATTCGGGAGTATTTAAAGACAAAGTTACCGAGCTATAGTGTTCCCTCTAGTACGTCACATCTTTTGTCGATATCTATTTTTATTAAAAACAACAGTGATCGTTCCTCTCAAACGGATGCCTCTCAATCCCAACGGCAAAATCGACAAACCCGCTCTTCCCTTTCCAGACACAGCCCAAGCATCCTCCTCCTCCTCTCATATCACACCTACAGCCGTCAATCCCACCGAACACAAAATGCAACGAATCTGGACGCAAATCCTACCCAACGCACCATGTCCGATCCCGCTCGACGAGAGCTTTTTTGATTTGGGCGGTCACTCGATTCTTGCGACGCGGTTGATTTTTGAGATACGGAGTGCGTTTGTGGTGGATGCGCCTTTGGGATTGGTGTTTGAGCAGTCGACGGTGCGGGGTCTTGTTGCTGCTGTTGAGGCTTTGAGAAATGCGGATTTGGGGTTGGGTTATCAACAGCAGCAGCAGCAGCAGCAGCAAAAGCCTATGCTGGCGGCTGAGGAGGAGAAGGCGGTCAAGTATGGACAAGATTATATTCGACTGCGAGACGAACGACTGAAACGGACGTATGCCCCGCTTCCATCTGATGGAAAACAGAGACGGTTGACGATCTTTTTGACGGGAGCGACGGGGTTTTTGGGCGCGTTTGTGTTGAAGGAGTTGTTGGGGAGAGAAGGGAGGGTGAACAAGGTGATTTGTTTGGTGAGAGGAGCTGATGATGAGCAGGGGATGGCGAGGTTGAGAGAGGGGTCGAAGGATAGAGGGGTTTGGGATGAGAGGTGGGTGAGGGAGGGGTGTGTGGAGGTGGTCGTTGGGGATTTGGGAGTGGCGTTGTTTGGGCTTGGGCGGGAGAGGTGGGAGAGGGTTGCGGGAGAGGTTGATGTGGTGTTGCATAACGGTGCCCTGGTATGAGCATCATTCTTTTCTTCTATTTGATTGATGGATGTTTATTAGGTTCATTGGGTGTACCCTTATGAGCGGTTGAGGGCGGCAAATGTGATGGCTACGCTCACAGCCATTGATCTAGCGAGTACGGGTCGACCCAAGGCGCTGGTGTTTGTCAGTTCTACGTCGGCGATTGATACGCCACACTATGTGCACCTTTCGGAGACGTTGGCTCGGGGCAGCTCGGGATTGCGGGGTATTCCTGAGAGTGATGACCTTGAGGGGGCCAAGGTCCATTTGAAGACGGGGTATGGGCAGACCAAGTGGGTGTCTGAGAAGCTGCTGCTTGAAGCGGGGAAGCGGGGACTGGCTGGATATATCGTGCGACCTGGCTATGTTGTCGGTGACTCGAGGACGGCCGGTGAGTCTTTTTTTAACCTTGTTATTTTCTGGGTGTGACTCAGGGGTAGTGACGAACACGGATGATTTCATATGGCGGATGGTGAAGGGATGTATCCAATTGGGGGTGGTACCGAATATCAACAACACGATCAACATGGTGCCGGTGGACCATGTAGCGCTGTGCACGTCATTGGCGGCTGTGTCATGTGTGGGCAATGATATGAGGGTGCTGCATGTGGAGGCATCGCCTCTGCCGACGTTTAATTCTGTGCTTTCGGTGCTTTGGAAGTATGGGTATGCTGTTGAGGGGTGTGAGTATGTGGAGTGGCGGCTGAGGCTAGAACGGCATGCTGTTGAGGATAATGCGCTTTTCCCGCTTCTGCATTTTGTGCTGGATGATTTGCCGACGAGTACGAAAGCGCCGGAGCTGGATGATCGGAATACGAGGAGGCTGTTGGAGGAGGAGGGGGAGGGTACAAAGAAGAGTGTGGATGATGAGCTTATGGGCAAGTATCTTGGGTGGCTGGTCGGTGCTGGGTTTTTGCCGCGTCCGTTGGATGGGAAGGCGTTGCCTGTGATGAATGATGGTAGGGTCATCAGGGCGAGTGGACGTAGTGGGATGTGAGGAATCGAAGCAGTTGAGGAATGATCTCATAGTAACATGGTATCCAGTCTGATATATGATAGTTGGATCTCATATAGTATCCAGTTTAATGAATGATACTTGGATCTCATAGATTCACCGATCACGGGATGTGCCGAGGGTATATAATCGTCACAAAAAAAAAAAAGTGGTGCGAGAGAGGATGCTCGTGCTGCGGCCAGCGTACGTGCCAATTGAGACGATTGTCGTGTTTTTTGTGGGAGGGACGCTTGCTTATTTCCACATTCTCGATGCGATCAAGCACTCTGCTTTTCTTTCCGCTCCTGCTCTCCCTCCTGCCTATGCCCGCCTGAGTCCCCGCTCTCCTCTCCTCCAGGTGTCTCCCGCTGACTGGCACCTGGCCCGTGCGCACTCTCCCTCTGCCGCTCTCGATCTCGTCTCCCTTGTTCTTCCTCCCAGCGACCCTGCCCTCGCTGCCCGCTTCGTCGCCCATCTCACCACAGCCCTGCCCTCATCCACCGGCCACACCTACCACTCCCTCTGCTTCCGTCCCTCTAATGCCTCCTGCTTCGCCCACCACCGCTTCAACTCCCTCTCCCTCGCCCTCGCCGACGTCGACTGGCTCCCCGCCCTTGCCCCCGACGCCCTCCTCTTCTCAGATCCCTCCGGCGTCGAGTTCCGCGTCGCAGGCCCCCACGTCTCCATCGAGAGCATGCGCACCCCCACCTGGGTCGCCTATGCTGCCTGCACCCTCGTCGAGCGTTTCTGGCTGCTCGCGAAAAAAGCAGACTCGCTCGACATTCTCCTCGTCCTCGCCGGCTACATCCTCATGCACATCACCTTTTTCCTCCTCATCGCCCGTTCACGCAGACTCGGCTCCAATTTCTGGCTCCCGCTTGCTATCTTGTCGACTGGCATCTTGGCGCTGCTCCTGGCGCTTCCCCTCGCCATGGCTCTCCGCATTCCCATCGATCCTGTGTCTCTCACGGAAGCCCTGCCTTTTCTCGTCTGCACCATCGGCTTTGACAAGCCTCTCAGATTCGCCCGCGCCGTCTTCACCCATCCCCATGTCATCGTCTCTCCCGTCCCCGGCGCCAGCTTGAAACCCGCTCCAAGAATCGTCACCGAGTCTTTTGCCAAAGTCTACCCTCCCATCATCCGCGACTATGTCCTCGAGATCGCTGTCCTCCTCGCCGGTGCCTATTCTGGCGTCCGTGGCCTCAGCCAGGTCTGTGCCCTCGCCGCGATCGTCCTCGC
>Ga0153948_1001354_pt1 | contig 12449 bp, 5 predicted proteins | sample TSNJ032MetaG_FD_104696 | JGI IMG/M metagenome (GOLD analysis project Ga0153948, IMG submission 104696) | Attine ant fungus gardens microbial communities from New Jersey, USA - TSNJ032 MetaG | ecosystem: Host-associated > Fungi > Mycelium > Unclassified | place: USA: New Jersey, Wharton State...
CGGGATGGCTGGAATCACGCGCTGACAAATTATTGACAGGCAACGGCCAGGCAATCGCCAGCCGTGGATCGTTCACCGACAAGCCGCCCTCATGTTCCGGCGCGTAATCGGCGCTGTGCAGGTAAAGCAGTTCGGCGTCGTCGGTCAGGGTCTGGAAACCGTGGGCGAACCCGGCCGGAATCAACAGACTGCGACCATCGCCAGCCTTGAGTTGCTCGGCGTGCCAGTGCAGAAAGGTTGCCGAATCCGGGCGCAGATCCACCGCCACGTCCCACACTTCACCGCGCAGGCAGGTGATCAACTTGGCTTCCGGGGCGTTGGCGTTCTGGTAATGCAGACCGCGCACACTGCCCTTCTCGCGGGTGCAAGAATGGTTGATCTGGCGGATGTGAAATTCGCTGCCGAACGCACTCAGGCTGCCCTCGCAGAACAGCCGGGCGAAATGCCCGCGCTGATCTTCGAAGCGTTTGTGCTGCACGCTGAACAGCCCGGCCAGCGGCAATTGTTTCAAGGAAAACTCACTCACAGCGCGCCTCGGTACAGGTTCAGTTGGCCGAGGGTCACGGCGCGCATGTCATCGCCGTTCTGCCACGCCAGATGCCAGTCGAGGGTCTGGGTCAGGCATTGCTGCAAGGTCCAGCGTGGCTGCCAGCCGAGCACCTGACGGGCGCGACTACTGTCGAGGCGCAGCAGGCCAGCTTCGTGCAATTCACTTTTTTCGATGCGCAGACCGCGTGCCTGCGGCCAGCGACTGGCGAGCAGTTCGACCACTTCGCCGACGCTGCACATGTCGACCTCGCCCGGTCCGAAGTTCCACGCCCCGGCGTATTCCGGGCCTTGCTCGTAGAGCCCCGCCGCCAGTTGCAGATAACCAGCCAGCGGTTCCAGCGCGTGCTGCCACGGGCGCACGGCTTGCGGATAACGCAGGGTCACCGGCTCGTCGGCAGTCCAGGCTTTGAGCACGTCGGGAATCAGCCGTTCAGGGGCGAAGTCGCCGCCACCCAGCACGTTGCCGGCGCGCGCGGTGGCCAGGGCCAGACCGTGCTCGGCGTACTTGTCGGCCGGGAAGAACGACGCCGCATAAGACTGCGCCAACAGTTCGCAGCAAGCCTTGCTGCTGCTGTAAGGATCGTGACCGCCGAGGGCTTCGTCTTCGCGGTACGGCCACAGCCATTCCTTGTTGGCGTAGACCTTGTCGGTGGTCACCAGCACGCAGGCGCGCACGCAACCGACCTGACGGATCGCTTCGAGCAGGTTCAGCGTGCCCATGACGTTGCTGGAGTAAGTGCCCAGCGGATCGCGATAACCTTCGCGCACCAGCGGCTGCGCGGCCAGGTGCAGGACGATTTCCGGCTCGGTGTCGGCGATGATCTCCAGCAACGCGCCGAGATCGCGCAGATCACCGCGTTGATCGTTGATCCCTTCGTGAACCCGCGCCAGTTCATACAGGCTCGGTTCGGTTGACGGATCCAGCGAGAAACCGCTGACGTGCGCGCCGAGGCTTTGCAGCCACAGGGTCAGCCAGCTGCCCTTGAAACCGGTGTGGCCGGTAATCAGGACGCGCTTGCCGCGCCAGAAATCCGCACTCAGGCCCATTGCTTCCATGGGGCCTCCCCGCTCTGCCATAGCGCTTCGAGGTGGTTTTTGTCGCGCAGGGTGTCCATGGGTTGCCAGAAGCCGTCGTGCTCGAACGCCTTGAGCTGCTCATCCTGGGCCAGCCGTGCCAATGGCTCAGCCTCCCAAGTGGTTTCATCACCCGCGATATACGGCAATACTTTCGGCGACAGGACAAAAAACCCGCCATTGATCCAGCCGCCGTCACCGCGTGGTTTTTCAGTGAAACCGAGGACCTGATCACCCTGGCGCTCCAGGGCGCCGTAACGACCCGGTGGTTGCACCGCCGTCACGGTCGCCAGGCGGCCATGGGCCTTGTGGTACTCGACCAACTGGCGAATGTTCAAATCGGAAACGCCGTCGCCGTAAGTGAAGCAGAACGCCTCTTCATCCTTCAGATAACGGCCGGCACGCAGCAGACGGCCACCGGTCATGGTTTCCTCGCCGGTGTCGATCAGGGTGACACTCCATGGTTCGCTGTAATTCTGATGCACGTCCATGCGGTTCTCGCGCATGTTGAACGTGACGTCGGAGGTGTGCAGGAAGTAATTGGCGAAGAAGTCCTTGATCGCGTAGCCCTTGTAGCCCAGGCAGATCACGAAGTCGTGGATTCCGTGAGCTGAATACTGCTTCATGATGTGCCAGAGAATTGGCTTGCCGCCGATCTCGATCATCGGCTTGGGCTTGAGGTGCGACTCTTCACTGATGCGCGTGCCGAGGCCACCCGCCAAAATTACTGCCTTCATCGTCTCCCCTCTTGTTCTTCACCGGGCTGCGCAGAGCTTTCTTGAGCGGCGCGCGCCTTCTGGCCAAACCTTTTGCCGCTGGCGGCGCCGCGGCGATGACCGCAAGCGCTCGTTTTATGGCGATTTGAGGGGGACTTGCAGGAAACGCGCCAGCTCGGTGCGCAGTGTGTGGCAGGACGTGCGACCATGAAAAAAGGGATGAATCCGTCATCGGATTCATCCCTTTCATCGAGCTGTTACAACGATTGGAACGGATCAGCCAAACATGCTGAACCCGTCATTGATCGGCAGAACATCACCGTTGGCTGCCATGAAGTGCTCGATGGTGTTGTAGCCAGCGAACCAGTCCTGCAGTTTTACGCCTTGGGCGGTTGGATCAGACGGTGGGAAACTGCCGTCATTGAGGTACAGGTCGTTGCCCACCCGTTCCAGTTGCAACGTATCAGCCGAACGGATGTTGTTCAGGATCAGCGTGTCCGTACCGCTAGTGCCATCATCACGGATGGTTACCAGCAGGCCGGTATTGACGATATAGGTATCGCCGCCTTCGCCGCCGTTGGCAAAACCGGTGGCTTTCATTTGCCAAGGGTAAGTAACTTTACCGCCTAAAGTCAGCGCGTCATTGCCCGCGCCACCAAGCAGCACGAAGTTTTCGCCGGTACCGAGCAAATCATCGCTACCGTCGCCACCATCAGCAGTACCGCTGACAACCTGGATCGTGTCATTGCCGGCTTCACCAAAGGCGAACGTTCCACGGTCATCCGGAGCGCTGATGATGAGGTCATTGCCATTGCCGCCGTACAGCATGTCGGCTTGCGGCCCACCGGCAGCCACGTCGACCGCGAACGGCCCGAGCTGGGTGTAGAAACTGCCGTAAATGACATCGTTGCCATCGCCACCGTAAATGGTGTCGTTGCCCAGACCGCCTTCAAGGCCGTTGGCCAGTGCGTTGCCGGTCAGCGTGTCGTTGAAGTTGGTACCGATGATGCTTTCGACATTGATGAGCACATCGCCTTGTGCATCACCGCCCTGATTGACGCCGGTCTGCAGGTTGATGTTCACCGCCGTGGTGTTGTTGATGTACCAGACCGTGTCGATCCCTTCACGCCCGTCAATCACGTCGGCGCCGCCGCCACCGATGAAATTGTCGTTGATCGCCGTTCCGGACAAGGTGTCGGCAAAGCTGCTGCCCTGGAAGATCTCGATATTGGTGAAGGTATCGCCAGCAGCATCGCCGGCATTGACGTTGGTTTTCAGGTCGATGGTGACGGCACTGTCTGACGACTCGTAGCTGACCATATCCAGGCCGGTACCGCCGTTGATTGCCAGCGCTACGGAGCTGCCAACGAAGATGTCGTTGTACTTCGAGCCTGTGAACGCCTCGATGCTGTTGTAGGTGTCGCCCGTCGCGATCCCGGTACTGACACCAGTTTTCAAGTTGATGCTGACGCCTACAGTGCTGTCGTCGTAGGACACCGTGTCCATGCCTCCACCACCAATGAACTGGTCGGCACCACCGCCACCGTAAAGCAGGTCATTGCCATTGCCGCCGGTGATGATGTTGTCAATCGCATTACCCACACCGGTGAACGAGCCGGTACCGGTGTAAGTCAGGCGCTCGACGTTGGCCGCCAGCGTATGGTCCTTGTAGCTGACGCGCACTTCATCGTTGCCGCCACCAGCCTGCTCGATGACCGTTACGCCACCACCGTTGACGTAGTAGATGTCATCGCCCGCACCACCGTCGTAAGTGGCGAAGAGGTAGGCATCCGTGGTGAAGGTATCGTTGAACGCCGTACCAATGACTTTCTCGATATTGGTCAGGGTGACACCCTGCGAATCGCCACCGACACCCGGCAGGCTGGTGCCCGGTCGGATGTCGATATTGACGGCCGCGCTGGAAGTCGAGTAATCCACGGTGTCGAAACCTTCCCCGCCATCAACACCCGAAATCCGGCTATCGACCACGAAGGTGTCGTTGAATTTGGAACCGGCGATGACTTCGATACTGTTGTAGGTGTCGCCTGCACCGATCCCCGAGTTGACCCCGGTTTTCAGGTTGATGTTGACTGCCACCGTGCTGTCCAGATACGACACGGTGTCGCGACCGGCACCGCCGAAGAACTGGTCGGCACCGCCACCGCCGTACAGCATGTCGTTGCCGTTACCCCCGGTGATGATGTTGTCGCTGGCATTGCCCCAGCCGGTAAACGCAGCCGTACCGGTGTAAGTCAGGCGCTCGACGTTAGCCGCCAGTGTGTGTTCCTTGTAACTGACGCGCACTTCATCGTTGCCGCCACCGACCTGCTCGATGACCGTTACGCCACCGCCGTTGACGTAATAGATATCGTCGCCCGCTCCCCCGTCGTAAGTGGCGAAGAGGTAGGCATCCGTGGTGAAGGTATCGTTGAATGCCGAGCCGATGACTTTCTCGACGTTGGTCAGGGTCACGCCCTGCGAGTCGCCACCGACGCCCGGCAGGCTGGTGCCCGGACGGATATCGATATTCACGGCCGCGCTCGAAGTCGAGTAGTCCACGGTGTCGAAACCTTCACCGCCATCAACAGCCGAAATCCGGCTATCGACCACAAAGGTGTCGTTGAATTTGGAACCGGCAATCACTTCGATACTGTTGTAGGTGTCGCCTGCTCCGATCCCCGAGTTGACCCCGGTTTTCAGGTTGATGTTGACCGCCACCGTGCTGTCCAGATACGACACGGTGTCGCGACCGGCACCGCCGAAGAACTGGTCGGCACCGCCACCGCCGTACAGCATGTCGTTGCCGCTGCCGCCGGTGATGATGTTGTCGCTGGCATTACCCCAGCCGGTAAACGAGCCAGTGCCGGTGTAGGTCAGACGCTCGACGTTGGCCGCCAGCGTATGGTCCTTGTAGCTGACGCGCACTTCATCGTTACCGCCGCCAGCCTGCTCGATGACCGTCACGCCACCACCGTTGACGTAATAGATATCGTCGCCCGCACCACCGTCGTAGGTGGCGAAGAGGTAGGCGTCAGTGGTGAAGCTATCGTTGAACGCAGAACCGATGACTTTTTCGACGTTGGTCAGGGTCACGCCCTGCGAATCGCCGCCTACACCTGGCAAACCGGTGCCCGGGCGGATGTCGACGTTCACGCCGGCAGCCGACGTCGAATAATCGACGGTATCGAAACCTTCACCGCCATCGACGCCCGAAATCCGGCTATCGACCACGAAGGTGTCGTTGTATTTGGAACCGGCGATCACTTCGATACTGTTGTAGGTATCGCCTGCGCCGATCCCCGAGTTGACCCCGGTTTTCAGGTTGATGTTGACTGCCACGGTGCTGTCCAGGTACGACACGGTGTCGCGACCGGCGCCACCAATGAACTGGTCGGCACCACCACCGCCATAGAACACGTCGTTGCCGCTGCCGCCAGTGATGATGTTGTCACTGGCATTGCCCCAACCGGTAAACGAGCCAGTGCCGGTGTAGGTAAGGCGCTCGACGTTGGCCGCCAGCGTATGGTCCTTGTAGCTGACGCGTACTTCATCGTTGCCGCCGCCGGCCTGCTCGATAACGGTTACGCCACCGCCGTTGACGTAATAGATATCGTCCCCTGCACCACCTTCGTAGGTTGCGAAGAGGTAGGCGTCCGTGGTGAAGCTATCGTTGAACGCCGAGCCGATGACTTTCTCGACACCGGTCAGGGTCACGCCCTGCGAATCGCCGCCTACACCTGGCAGGCCGGTGCCCGGACGGATGTCGACGTTCACGCCGGCAGCCGACGTCGAATAATCGACGGTGTCGAAACCTTCACCGCCATCGACGCCCGAAATCCGGCTGTCGACCACGAAGGTGTCGTTGTATTTGGAGCCCGCGATGACTTCGATGTCGTTGAACGTATCGCCCGCACCGATCCCCGAGATGACCCCGGTTTTCAGGTTGATGTTCATGGCCACCGTGCTGTCCAGATACGACACGGTGTCGCGACCGGCGCCACCGAAGAACTGGTCGGCACCGCCACCGCCATAGAACACGTCGTTGCCGTTGCCGCCGGTGATGATGTTGTCGCTGGCATTGCCCCAGCCGGTGAACGAACCGGTGCCGGTATAGGTCAGGCGCTCGACGTTGGCCGCCAGCATATGATCCTTGTAGCTGACACGTACTTCATCGTTGCCGCCGCCGGCCTGCTCGATGACCGTCACGCCACCGCCGTTGACGTAGTAGATATCGTCCCCCGCACCACCTTCGTAAGTGGCGAAGAGGTAGGCGTCAGTAGTGAAGCTATCGTTGAACGCCGAGCCGATGACTTTTTCGACGTTGGTCAGGGTGTCGCCCTGCGAGTCGCCGCCAACACCGGCCAGACCGGTACCCGGCCGGATGTCGATATTGACCCCCGCTGTGGAAGCCGAATAATCGACCGTATCAAAACCGGCCCCACCGTCGATCTTGTCCGCACCGGCACTGCCCTTGATCAGGTCGTTGCCATCCAGACCATTGATCTGATCATCGTCACTAGTACCATTCAGCGTATCCGCGCCGTTTGTCCCGTTTATAACTGCCATTACTTCTTCCTTGCCTTGTTTGTGAACTGGTACAGGCCAGCGTGGCGATCACACGTCATCGCGGCGAAATTTTCTGGAACAGCGATTGTGTTGATATCGACAGGAAATACCCAATCCTTGAGCCCGCCGAAAAGAAATGTATCGGGAATGAAATAAAGACGAACAGGCAGGCAAAAAAAAACAGGCGACTGTGAAAGTCGCCTGTTTTTCGCTACTGCCCGGACGAACCGATCAATCCGCCAGCCAGCCATTCTCCCAGTAACGCAGATTGTCGCCGCGCAAGATGTAGTCGCGCAGCACCACCTCGCGCAACTCGTCGCCCATGCGGTAGCTCGCATCCGGGTCGGCCAGGTGCATGCGGATTGCCTGCAGCCATTCATCCGTGGTGTTGGTCTTGATCCGTGTGCACGGCAGGTAACCGCGATAGGCCTCGGTGTCGGTGCAGATCACCGGATAGCCGCAGGCGCCGTACTCCAGCAGACGCAGGTTGCTCTTGCAGTCGTTGAAGATGTGGAACTCCAGCGGTGCCAGGGCCAGATCGAGATTGAGGCTGGCCAGTTTCGCCGGGTACGCATCAAGGGGAATCACCCCGTGGAACTCATGCATGTAGGGACGCAGGTCGTCCGGGCACATGCCGAAAAACACCCAGTCGACCTCATCCGCCAGTTCGCGCACGACATCGGCGATCACCGCCAGGTCACCATGGTGACTGGTGCCGCCGCCCCAGCCGACGCGAGGCTTTTTCGAAGTGCGGCGCTGGCTGCGCAGGTTGCACCAGAACTCTTTCGCCAACATGTTCGGTACGACGCGAATGTCGTGATGCATGTCCGACAATGCGTTGGCCAATGGCTGAGTCGAAACCACGACACGGTCGCACATGCCGATTGCCCGGCGAACAATGCGTTCCATTTCAAACTTGTCCGGCATGTTGCGGATATGCGCATTGCGATGCGGCACATCAATGACGTAGTCATCCAGCTCGTAGATGCGCCGCGCATTGAAGTAGTTGCGCAGCACCGGCATTTCGTTGACCGACGCCTCGGTGTAACGCCCTTGCAGAACGATTACATCAGGCGACATGCGCTCGATTTCAACGATCGGCGGCAGGTTCACGCTATAGCGAATCTGCCCTTGCACCCGCCCTGCCGCTTCGAGTTCGATCAGCGGTTGCGTGACACGATAGTGACCGATCGCCGAGGCATTGATCGGCAACCCGAGAATCTTCGGCTGGGTGCCAGTGCTGAAAGGACTCCAGCCGGTGCGCAGGCCCGGTTCGAGCGTGAAGCTTGAGCCCGTGTGCTTGTGCAAGGACAGATTGGGATTGTAGGCAGGGTCACGGGCAACGACCGGCAGCCAGCGCTTGAAGAACGTTTCTTCCTGCTGATTGTGCGAGACCCCTTCCTCATCGTTGACCGCATCGACCGGCTGCGCGCCCAGCGCCAGCGCCGCATAGGGCGTCCACACCACCAGATAACCCTGGCGGGCCAAGCGCAGCGCCAGATCCACTTCATACAGCATGCGCGGCAGGCTCTGCTCATCCAGGCCGCCCACTGCATCGAACACTGACTTGCGCACCATCAGGCAATCGGCGCCAACGGCGCTCAGATCCTGAACCACCTGCAAACGGAACATGTAGCCGGAGGATTGCATCGACTGGCCATAGAACGGCAAGCCGGCCGGCCCCTGCAAACCGAGCACCAGACCCGCATGCAAAACATAGCCATCAGGATTGAAAAGCTTGGCACCGACGATGCCGACTTCCGGGCGCTGCGCGTGATTGAGCAGTTCGTCGAGCCAGTCAGCCTGAGTGATCACCGTATAAGGATTGAGCAGCAGGACGTATTCGCCCCTTGCCTGACTCACGGCAAAGTTGCGCAATGCGGCGACATTGCCCTGCTGTGGGTAACTCAGCACGCGTACACGCTCGCTGCCCAATTGCGCCATGCCGTCCAGCCAGGCACGGGCCTCGGCGGTCTGACTGCCATTGTCGACCAGCAGCAGCTCATATTCGCTGTAAGCGGTTTTTTCCAGCAGGCTCTCGACGCAGCGTTGCAGCGCCGCAATCTGGTCGCGGGTCGAAATGATGATCGAGACCAATGGCCGCTGCGCATGCCGATAATCGACTCGATTGAGCAGGTCGACACTGCCTCGGCGCAGGTCGTGGGAGATACCCAGACGGTCAAGATGAGCCGACAGCAATCGTGAATTGTTTTGCGTCACGGCCGGCAGCGACAGCCACTGGGTCAGGTCGAATGTCGACTCGATGGCAATCTCGGCCAGGTGTCCGACCGCCTGGGTGCCGTGATCCTCAACCATGCGCCAGAGCATGTCGTGAGGCGCAAGCTCAGTGAAGGTCGAATCGAAACCGCCGAGCGCCAGAAAAACCTCGCGCCGGAACGCCAGCGCGCGGCCGACATAAGGGTAGCTGCGCAGCAGATCCAGGTTGAAGTCGGGCTTGAATGCCGGCTCCACCGATTCCCCTGCGCGCAAGCTGCCTTCATCGCTGTACAGACAATGCAGGGCGCTGTTGAAGGCGATGCGCTCGGCCATCATCAGCAAAGCCGGGGGCACCAGACGATCACCGGCGCGCAGCAGATAAAACCAGTCAGCACCTTCCAGCTGCGGCAGCAGTTGATTGATCTGTTGCAGGTAATCGTCCTGCAACGGCAAATGGAACACCCGACCGTCCAGTACCGGCTCGGAACAATCGGTGGACAGTACCAGCGTCAACTCGGGTGGATAGACCTGCGCGGCGAGACTCTCCAGGGTGCGTTCCAGCGCCGCGGAACTGCCCTGCTCATCCACCACGACTGGCACGATTCGCGGCGTGGACGGCCAGCTCGCCAGCGTGTCCGGCAGCAGTCTGTTCTGCACGTCGCTGAGCCTGCGGCACTCCAGCCATTGCGCATAGAGTTCGGCAAAACTCTGGCTGTCCGCGCCGACCTGCCAGATCTGCGCACTTTGTTTGGTACCCAGCGTGCGGCTCAGCGGCAGCTCCACCCAGACCCGGGGCGACTCATCTGCCTTGGGCATGGGCACATAACGCACCCAGCCCTTGGCGGGCGCCGATTCGCCGCTGCGCGCCTTGAGCATTTGCAGCAGCCATTGCTGCTCGACGGCCAGAGCATCCTTCATCACTTGCTGGCCACTCAGGCGATCCGGATACAGGCGTTCGATACTCAAGACATGATTGGAGATCACCGCGTTGCCGCGGCGCAGCAGACACACGAACAATGCGAAATCCAGGCTCGCCACAAAACAGTGGCCCGGCTGCGTCAACGCCGGCAGCAATTCGACAACGTCGGCGCGGCGGAACAGGGCATTACTGAACCCACCGAGAAGGTTCGACGGGAACGTCTCGAAGAGCGCCAGCAGGTCCTCCCCCTTGAACAACCCACTGACCGGTGACAGTGGCGTATTTTCCAGGCGTGAAGGCAGGACCATGTCGTCGGCGTCCCAGAACAGACGCTGGGCCAGCACCAGATTGACTTCGTCACGATTGGCCAAGACATCAGCCTGACGCTCGATACAGCTGGCGAACAGCTGATCGTCGTCACACAAAAACTTGATGAATTCGCCCTGGGCCAGATCCAGGCAGGCTTGCAGATTGCCGACCATGCCCAGGGTGCGCGGGTTACGCACGTAATGCACGACAACCCCGCTTTGCTCGGTTATCGCCGCGACGATGGCTTCGATTTCAGGACCACGACTGTCATCACACACGATGATTTCGAGATGGCCATAGCCCTGGCTGACGGCGCTGCGCAATGCGCGCTCGAAGAAGCGCGGGTTGAAGGCAGGAATGACAAGGCTGACGAGGGGAAGTGAATTCACGGCGGGCTCACAGGCGGTACGAGCCCGCTCGGTAAAGCGAGCCCATGAAACCGCAAAAAACATTAACTGAGGAACTGGGCAAACGGGCGCTCGCGCGCCCGTTCAGTGTCAGATCTTGTTGAACAGACCCAACTGACTGATTTTGCTGAAGGCCAATTGCGAGGCTTGCAGCATGGTCTGCTGCAACGTCAGGCGGGTCATCACCTCGGCGGGATCCGAGTCACGGATCGAACCCTGGGTCATGGTGTTGGCCTGGATCAGACTCTGGTTAGTCGTGTCCTGGTCGTCTAGCGACTGTCCACGAGCACCGATCGAGGTCACGGCAGCGCCAATCTGATTGGAGGCGCTGTCGAGGTTGCCCAACGCCGACTCCATGGCCCCCTGGAATTTCTGCTTGACCACCGGATCACCATCGACCGGCAGGTTCAGTGCCGTGACCATCTGGCCCAGGGTGTCGAGCACGTTCTGGGTCTGGTGGTTGTTGGACTGGATCGAGAACTGATCGCCCGCGCCCGGCGTACCGCCGATGGCGAAAGTCACACCGGCAGCCGTGGCGTTGCCACCGACCATGGTGCCCGAGGACACCGGTTTGCTGTCAGCGGTCACGGGGGCCGCGTACAGATCGAAGTCGGTGGCGCTGGTGAACTTCAGCACCGCACCGCCGCCCGACGGGAAAGCCCCACTGTAGGCCGCCTGATCGGTCACGCTGGAGCCGGTGATCACTGCGGTCGACGGGTTGCCGGGGCTGCGCGCGGTGGTGAAAGAGTCAGGCGTGGCCGACAGCTGGAAGCTGTGACCGGCGATGACCGCGTCCGGATTGGTGTCACCGGCCTTGAGGTTGATGTTCAACTTCAAGTCGACGCCGCGGAAGCTGACGGCCTGGTTGGTGCCGTTGCTGTTGCTGATCACGCCGTTCTGGCTGGCTTCGGACGTCACGTCGTTGCCCAGGGCATCGGTGATCTTCAACTGGGTGCTGCTGACAAAGCTGACAGTGTATGGCTGTCCGCCGGAGAATTTGGCGTTGTACGTCGCCGCTGTGCCGACCGTACCGTTGGACAGCACCACACGACCGTCATCCACCGCCGGAGCGGTCATGTTGGTCTGGGTGCGGCTGGTGTTGATGGTCTGCTGGAACGCATCCCAACCGGTGGTGTTGGTCGCGACCGACATGCCGTCACCAATGCCCAGGTTGATCTGAGTCTGGTCACCGTTGTAGGTGTAGGTGCCGTCGACGTTCTGCGAGTACGGCGCGGTATCGGTCTTGGAACCGGAGAACAGATAGTTGCCGTTGGCGTCCTTGGAGTTCATCAGGCCCAGCACCTGTTGCTGGATCTGGCCCAGTTCCGCCGCGTACGCCTTGCGGTCAGCATCGGTGGCGATGCCGTTGTTGGCCGCCAGGCCGATTTCCTTGGCGCGCTGCAATGCCGTGGTGATGGAGTTCAATGTGGACTCCTGCACGGTCAGCGCGCTCTTGGTGGTGTCGATGTTGCCCTGATACTGGTCGAGCATCGCACTTTGCTGACCCAGCTTGAGCAGACGACCGGCGCCGATCGGATCGTCGGCAGCGGTGTTGATGCGCTGCAGGCTGCTCGCTTCGTTGGCGGTCGCGACCGTCTTGCTGTAGTTGCGCTGATATTGAGCAGCTTGCGTCGCGTAATACTGGGCGGTGGAAATGCGCATGAATTACGACTCCTTAAAGACTGTTGATCA
>Ga0153948_1001361_pt1 | contig 12415 bp, 10 predicted proteins | sample TSNJ032MetaG_FD_104696 | JGI IMG/M metagenome (GOLD analysis project Ga0153948, IMG submission 104696) | Attine ant fungus gardens microbial communities from New Jersey, USA - TSNJ032 MetaG | ecosystem: Host-associated > Fungi > Mycelium > Unclassified | place: USA: New Jersey, Wharton State...
ATAGCATTCCTGATGTCTCATTAATTAAAGAAGATTGATTAATGAGCAATAATTATCAAATCAGCTGCAGATCAGACAAAACTTGAAAGGATGAATAACACAGGAATACAATCTAGCACCTGACATCCTTGTTAAAGAAAGTTCTAGCTGCTTATGGTATTAATGCACTAGCTAAAATCACTTTGCTATAAATCCCTGAAACATGAATCAATTATCAAGACTTATTTACTAGTGGCTAATGAATCTACAAAGGTGTGGGAAACCCAGCATAATAGTAGCTACTTCAGGAAACAGCTGCTCTCAGTAGATTGGGGTTAGTTGATGGAGAAAAAAAATGCTCTATGGTTAACCTTCATAGAGAGAGCAGAGTTACAGTCAAATATGAGTGGAATTGAATGTGGTTTCAGGAGTAACTATAGTGATATGACGAAGGATGAGTGACAGTGACGTAGCGATGACGAGTTGAAGAATGGATTCAGCGGTTCAATAAGAGAACTGAAGTTTACTTCATGCTATGCGGTTCTTTATATGACATAGGTAACGAATAATGATACTTCAACAGCAAAACTGAGACATAAGAACAATAAATCTAGTCTGAGCAGGATTCCGAGACAATAATAGTGTCGTTGCAAGTTTGACGTTGCAACACATAAAATACTTGTGCATTGATGGATACCATATTGTTGTTGCAGAGCTTAAGCAGTCACCTTTCCTTTCCTATACAACCGAGTCGCTAATTTTGCATTTTGCCAATAACTGAAGAAATTCAAATGACCATGTGGGACTTTCAAATGTACCAAATAGGGTATATTAACATCAACCGATCGTCGCGTTTGATTTCAACAAAAAAGGACCTAATTCGGAGAGGTTAAAACAGTTTATACAACAAATATCAGAATGCAGGGGTCATATTGAGCGAATGTCAGAGGAAGTAAATAGCTATATAACAATGAACCTCGTAGATTAGTAGTACAGGTGGATAATCAAGACTGGGAATAATCATGAGGAGCAATCGTTTTCGTAATGAGAGGAGATAAAACACAGAACCTAATAAGCAATAAAACACTCCTAATTCCTGACTATGCGGGGGGGAAAGTCATTGGCCACTAATAGCGATAAGAGACGTATTTTAAGCCTTTATACATTCTGATGCTCCTCAAACGAGGTGTCAGAATGTTTCTCATCGTGAGGCTCATCAACCTTGGCATGAGCGGCACCAGTGATCTGCTGAGTGGCCTCGTCACCATCGAACATAGCAGCAGTCTCTTCCAGAGAGCGGTTTTTTGTTTCAACGACATCTGAACAACGGTGATGAGGCAGAGTCAGAGTTTATGGAGATTTCATGCTTACACAGATAACAGAACACAAGCTCGAAGACGAGCCAGCAGCAATAAACAATGTAGTACTTCCAGCCAATATTACCTAAGCAAAAAATGAGCCGGGTGTTTGATTACGTATAAAGAAAGGATACACACCGAGAGCAATAGGATTAACGTATTGATTGAAAATGAGAGAGAGGGATATCGAGAAATTGAAGATGGTGAGACCCTTGGCACGGATGGAGAAGGGCAAAATTTCAACGGTATAGAGGACAATAAGTGGGCTAAAAGCAATACTGCAGATAGGTCAGCTCTGAGGATACAGTAGGAGAGATGAAACGCGACGTACTCGTAGGAAGCATAGAACAAGAAGATGAAAGCAATGACAGCATGGGCTGCGTTAGTGTTCTGACTCTGAGCAAAGAGGGCAGAGCAGATAGTTTGGAAGGTGAAGAAGATGAGCATGCCAACGACAGAGCTCAAGAAAAGAATCCGGCGACCAATCTTGTCCACTAGGAAGGCAGCGAGAAGCGCCCAGAATAGATTCCATATCTGGAGGATGCCGTTGATGAGGAGCTGGATGGTGGGATCAGTGATACCAACAGTGTCTAGGACACGTGTAAGGTAGTAGGAGACAAGGCCATTGCCAGACCATTGAGAGAAGAAGGCGATAGCAATAATGATTCTGAGACGCCTCAGGTTACCGGATGTGGTAAAAAGGGATTTCCAGCCGACATTATCTGCCACAGTGCGGTCGAATTCGATAGCAGCCTTGATCTCCTCAAATTCAAACTTGACCAATGGATCTTGGCTGAGTAAAAATAAGTTGACAAAAATCTTATGCATGTCAATCCAAGCCACACTCACGAGTTGCCATCAGCATGATAGTAAGCAAGCGTCTTGAGAGCCTCAGCTTCTCTACCCTTACTGACAAGCCAACGAGGCGACTCAGGCATGAACCAAACCAAAACAATTTGGATAACGGAAGGCGTAGCCTGGAGGACAGAGGGAATACGCCATGCCCAGGTATTAGAAATCTTGAAAGTACCAAAAGTCGTCCAAGCGGCACTATCAAACAAAAATTAGAAACGAGTCGAGTCGAAATTTCAGGTACTCACATGATAGCTCCGATATACCAGAGAGAGTTGTAAACTCCAGTGAGGGGGGCGCGGTACGTGGGGTAAGAGATCTCAGTGACCAGCATCGGAGCGGCGGTAGCTAGCGGATCATTAGCAAGTATTCACATAGGAAAACAGATGAACCATTACTAGCAAATGTAAGACCGAAACCAATCAAGAAACTGTGATTAAATCGCTTCCTCAGTCTCTTATCATGACGAAGATACATTGATACACACCGAGCGCCGATGAACATGCCAGTTGACTGAGCAGCGGTCTGGATGGCAGTAGCAACACACATTATACTAGCACCAAGTAGGATAGCTGAGCGACGACCCAGACCATCGCAGACGTAAGGGGACATAGGGTAGGCAGCCAGACCACCGATGTTCTATTAAGCACCATGTCATCATTTCGAGTTTGAAGAAGGCCGAGAAAACATGCCTGAATAGCATTCAACAGACCCAGCCTACCGCCGGAAGGATTATTGAAGTAATCGGTCCACTGGGTGAGAGACTGAAGACCGTTCATCATACTTCCATCATAACCATTAGTTGAGGAAGTTATGAGACTGAAAAGGATGAGTAGGTAACCAAGTAAATCATCATTGACAATGTGAGACGCACAGGAGGACAATCCACGCATTCAGCGTTATGATCCTAAGCAGAGCAAACGTCAGTTGCGTGACTTCACGAGGAAGGAAGTTACCCACCGCCTGTTGTTATACCATTTCCTATTGGGGTCCAGGAGATGGGTAAACCCAGCGGAAGAACCGGTATTAGCAACAGGACCACCACCCATGCTTCGAAGCTTGTCAGGATATTAAGGAAGAGCGGATAGGGGTATGAAAAGCAGGAACGGCTTTTATAGTACGTCAATAGAAAGAAGGGACCAGTCACTTTGTCGGGTAAGGGAAAGTGTGACATGTTTTGTTCGGGGTAGTGGATATGGAGAAAGCTCAGATGACCACGACCAGGAGTTTTTCCAGAGGTACGCCGCGATCATTCGCATGGTCGCCGGACACTAATAGATTTCATACTCGCGACCTTTTCAGACATTTGCATCCACTGAAACCCGTCTGTTTTCACCCTACGACGGGCCCTGCTCGCCACCCCATAGTCATTACCATCATTACCGCCCCTCTCGTCATTGATCCGAACTTTTGCAGGAATTTCAGCGATTCAAGCATGGCCATGCATCAATATAGCAACGACCCTGCCGAATGGACCCTGCTCACGATCAATGGGGAGAGTTTTGTTTGTGCAATTGGCAGGATACCCATTCGTAGACCGAAAATAATGTGCCTGATTCCGAAAATTCTCCGTTTACCATCGTCATCCCAGGCCAAAGTCTAGGCGCATCAGATCAGATCAGATCAACTCATAATTAAAATTTCTCCGAAGATATTTTCTGGTGGCGGCTATGATCGGTTCTAGCTGTAATATGCAGGCGCAGTGAAGAACTGTCGGTCAGACAACTGGCAGTATGATGCTATAGCTCTCTTATTTTCATCTCCAAGGAAATAACTATTAGTGAAAATTTCTACATACGTGCAAAAACATCGATAGACATAGGACAGCCGGTTCTCATAAATATGGCGAGAGCAGTAAGATGATATCTGAGAGCTATCTGAAAGCTATGGTTACAGTCGCCTAAGTAAATCTCTGGCAGATAGATCTTGTTTACTACGTTCGGTTGCAGTTTCCTCTCTTGCCAGCCCCTCGCGCGGTGGCGATTCAACGGTAGGAGTAAGAGAATTTATACTTGACTTCTTCCGTCTCCCGAATGGCATTCCCCAGTTACTTGCCAAGCTGGCAAGCGTGTTAGTTGCGGTTGCGGTCGACTCCGATCTACCTGGAATCTGTGAAATCTGTAGTGGATTATTTAAAGCAAGTGGTGACGGTCTTGAGACATGATATGACGTCGTTCGTCTTCGTTTCAACAAGCTATCCATACCGTCAGATACGGACTCTTCTCGTGGCGGTGTCACAGGCAAACCAAACGGATTGCCGTCATTAGAAGGTGAAGAAGATAATAACGTTTGGTCCGCCAATGCAGTGGTAGGTGGAGCCTTGGATCCTCCAGGTAAAGAATTACCTAGTGCAGGTATTCGACCGGAAAATTTCGAAGTTGTGGACAACCGGGAAGCCCGCGAACCAGGGCGCAGGGGTGACACTTGAGTAGAAAAGATTTTTGGAACTGACGGAATGATAGGTGGAAGAGAAGGTGGAAGAGAAGGTAGTGAAGGGTGGGAAGGTGAAACATCCACTGGTAAGTAGGAATCTTGGGGCGAAAATGACGATGTACCTCTTGGTGAAGAAGAGGCATCGTGGGGAGTCTCATGCAGCGTTGTGTCGTGGCGTTGAGACATGCCCTGTTTTGTGAGGCTATCAATCTGATTCTCTGGCGCTTGCGCCAAAAGACGTGACAAGGACGATGGCCGAGCACCCGGTGAAGAACTTGATCGTGCGCGAACAGGGAAGAACTGTGAATTTGGAGAACGTGTTACACGAAAAGCTTCTTCAACTTCAGTCTCAGGCGGACCGGGTGCTATAACGGGAGGAAGTGCTGGAGGAATGTTGATAGGTGTGACAGCAGAAACGCCATCTCTGACCTTGTCGATAGAAGCTTTCCTCGAAGATACTCGTCGTTTGTTTTGACTTGGCTGAGTCCAATCTTCTACCTCAAGCATATAATACTTGACACCATCACCAAGACCATATGGATTGCTGGTTGGGTCCTGGAAGCAAACATTCATAGCTACTAATTATGTCTGCTGCACCATGTGGGGAAGAAGGTACCCACCTGGTGATCCACTACACGTTCTGTGATTGAGGTGATCCTAGCCACGATCCATTCCCGTGTTTTGAGTTGTTCTGCCAGATATCCAGTTGCTTGAAGGAAGTAATGCGGAAATGAAACTACGAATTGTCGAGACGGAACATTATCGGGAGTCAATAAAAATCTATCCGGTAGGTACCAAAACGAGCTTACCATTAAAGGCAGCCCATGGCTTCGACACAGAATTCCTCGTGGGCAGGAATAGAGCCAGATCTCCCTTGGCAAAATTCCTAAATGAAATTTTTCCCTTCGCACGCTCTCGATATTCTTTGCACTGTTTCTGCCATTTCCGTATTGTTGATCCCGTTTTTGACATAACCTCAAGGAAATGATCGTGATCAAACCCACGCAGAATTTCAAGTGCTGCATTAGGGTCTGAGGGATCAATTGGTTCTTCCTCTGCATTAAACTCATGCTCGATGATACTATGCCGTAGACCAGAAGAGAAGGTCGAGTCTGCCATATGAAGGGTATTTGTAGTAGCGGTATGCTTCGTAGAACCGATGTGAGATGTCATAGCCTGTGCTGAGGTCATCGCCTTTACATGAGAATCACGGAATGTGATTGCAACGTCCAAAATCTGGGCTAGCAATCGGCCACCATCCTCTAGTCGCTGTTCGAAATCAGATCGCGAGACTTGACCAGCACGTAAATCTTCTCGCAGTATGCGTTCCGTGTGTCTGGCATCGCGAAGTTCGTGCTCGACACGCCGGAGTTCCTCCCTTAAACCGACAGCATCCGCATTAGCCACCTCTACTTCAGCCTTAAGGTCCTTTGTCATTCTTTCCTTCCCCTCCAGAACGACTTTGAGCTCAAAGAATTGCCGCTCGAGTACAGCACGGTCTCCATCAGCCTCAGCTCGATGGTCCCGTATGATACGGTCGTGCTCTGAAGCTTGTACTCTTAGTAGTCTGTCCTTCTCTAGGCTTGCCTCCTTGAGTGCTTGACGGACCTCGTGACTCTCTGCCCGTGCTGCTTCAATTTGTGCTTGAAGATCCTCTCCACGAAAACGAGCATCCTCTAATTTGCGCAGATTATTCGCCTGTTCCTCGAGAAGAGCAACAACCTTCACAGCGTTTTTTGTCTCTAACGTTTTGATTTCTTCGAACTCAACTTTCACTTGCGCGAGTTCTTGGCGTAAATGCTCAACCTCTCGTGACTGTTCTGTTGCATCTGCCAAGGCTCGCCCGAGTGCCAGGCGTTGACTCTCAATATCAGCAGTGAGGTCCACATTGCGACACTCCAAAACTCGTCTTGCCTTCGCATCCCCCTCCAGCTGCGTTCGAACTTGATGTATCTCGCGTTCCAACCGATTGCTGCGTTCTTTCTCTGCCACGAGAGAAGAGTTAGCTTGATCCAAATTCTTCTTGAGAAGCTGTATCTCATTTTGCAGTGCTGTCTTCTCGTCCTGATAAACAGCTTCCTGGTGTGCCTTTTCTCCTTGTGCTACACGTAATGCCTCATTGAGCTCTTGATAGGCCTTGTCTTCCGCTTCCAACGCTAGCAGATTGTGTTGGCCAATATCAATTTCATGGAAGTTCAACGAAAGAAAACCTTACATCTCCGACGAGAGGAAGACAACCTGGATGCAGATAAGACTGTGCAGATTGATTAATCAATGAATTAAATCACACTGTCAAATGAAGGACCCACGTGAGCGCTCTGCAATCCTATCAAACCCTGTTTCTAATCCATCCATCTTCATGATCAACTTGTTGAGCGATGCCTTGCATTCAGTCACCGCTCGCAGAGACACATGATCATTAGAAGCTTTTGCGTAATGTTGGAGATCGTCCAACACCTGTACGAATGCTGGACCCAATCATCAGATCATCAACATCTCTTAGATGCGAAGCATACCATCGACGTCAGTTCGCTCAAGCGAGTAGACTGTATCAGTGCTCCCGATGGGCGAGAAATCTATAGTAGGCACAGGGTCATCCATTCCGTGAGTGTCAAAAGGCAGTTGACCATGAATTTCGCTACGATAGACCTGGCGTTTTTTGCGTTCGTTCGCCCTTTACGAAGTCAGACTAGTGTTAATATATGTGAATAAATCTTACGATAATTTGGCCATGACCTCTAGAATAGCTTGTGCGCGCTTGAAGAAAAAGCGAGCTCACCGACAGAGTCAACTGAATGAAATTCCATTTATGACAAATACCACATACAGAATTCTTTGCGACGAACGATCTCAATAACAGTCGCACCATATGCATATAGCATGTTGTGAAGTCGCTGGATATGAGAGAAGCTGTTCTTCCCGCGAAAGCTCGTTTGAAGTGTATTCAGCCCGGAAGGTATTTGAACGACATCATTGTTCAGAAGACTAATGCGCCGGATAGTCATGATGCATTGTTCTGTATACTCGTTCTGTGTCGATACTTATCAATAAACTCGAAAGCGGAGTCGGACTTTGACTTCTGCAATAAACTGAACTTCGTTCCTATGATCATGGTCCAACTGTCGGAGTTCTTCGCGAGATGAATTTCCGCGTGATCTAATTAGATACATATACTCACCGTGAATGATCTTATCATAATTATTAATTGGACCTGGAGTAACTTGAGACAGACATTTGATAGGATAAGAACGACCGTACCCTCAAGGGACGCAGCATAACCTGCGATTTTCTCTTTTAGTGCCTGGGACCTGCGAAAAGATGTCTCTGCATCGTCCAGCAGGCTTGCGGATAGATTAGCCATGAGCAGATATAAGAAAGCAATGATTCTCACCGCTTGTTACCCACGGATGACCGGACAATGTCGGTACCTTCCCTCAACTTGAGAACAGCCTGCTCAGCAAGTTCAAAGCGCGATTTCAGATCATCTAGATCTTGGATGTCCAATCAAACTAGGAACTAGAGGGACAGATGCACACCATGCGTTCGTGCACAACCTGCCGCAACTGTCCGCATTTTCTCAGTTGAAACATAATCACCGAGTGTTCTGTGCCTTTCTCCTGCCTCGATAGCCCTACGTACGGCATTGGACATAAAGTCGACATGTATGCAAACTCGTTTGATCAGCTCGAGGTCAGAATTTAGGCCCTCAAGGAGTACAGACTGTCTTTGTAGTTCACGTTTGGAGTTGGTAGCAAGTGAATCGAACGTATCGAAGATTGCGAGAACATGAAGGTCGAGGCTGCTAGTTGCTACCCTGATGGCTTCATGCTGATAATGTACTGATGTGAACATGGAATTGATCTGCTCGTGATGTAGTCGGGAAGTTCGGAGATACGAGGCAGCAAGCTGGGATGGCCGAAAGGGTGGGGTCTCGGGTATGTTCTCTATTGATACATGTTCAGCATCTCTTATCGGATTGTGCCTGGAGTAACTAACCCTCCGCGAGAGGCTGTAATGTTGGCCGAACGTACAAATCCTGAAGGACATCCTCAAGGTCAGAGTCAAGGTAGAATTTGTTGAATACATATATAGTCTGCGTAAATAGGAGGTACATCAGGCTCGGATTGGCGAATTGTCAGATCACGTACTTGGTCTGCTACACCAGCAAGATCCAAGATATTTGAGTTCAATAGTCTGCGGCCATCTGAGAGATATGTCAAAACAGCTTCCTGGTCGAGTCCTGTTTCCTGGTGGACAAAAAGCTCGAGACTCCTGGCTCTGGGATACGCATCAGCATGGGTATGATGCAGCATTGCCCAGCTAACCTCTCAATGTCCCTCAGGCTAGCGTTGGTCTATACCAGAGTGAGCGGGCATTGAGGCCATGATGTCGAAAACCACCAACCTGGAACAAACGACCGTCCTCCGCACGACATATCCGCAGCATGTCAGGAGTATAGAACGTCCAATAGTACTAGAGTAGATTAGTAGCAGTTGTACGAAGGGGTATATCAATGAGCCAAATGCAAAGTCTAGTATATACCACGGTGACGTGATGAGAACAAATCACTATTTTGGAAATACAGTACGTACGTCTTCACCAAGATGACTTAACCAGTCCGACACAATGTCTCACCAGCTGAGGTTCTATTGTATCTTCTCCTACCACTACCATTGAGGCTCTCGAACCCTCCTCTTGTCAGCAGATGTCTGAGCTCTTAATGCCAACCAAGAGATCTGGTCCAATCATTGGCCGTACCGTCGCAGCGGACCAGCGAAGGAGCCTTTATAATGTTCCTCCGAGAGCTCTCACCAAACAGTCATCAAGCGACCTTCTTCCTTCAGATCTGATAAGAAAGGTATGATTTCCAAATTTCTGTCGTATTGTATCATTAATCTCAATTGAGAGCAGAGTATGCAATTAATCCTTGTTTAAACCAGGTTCCTGATGTGCATTCGCAGTAATTTTGTGGGCATGCGATGATGCATCAATCACTCCAAAGATGTGTCTCATCAACTCGACTGTTCACGATTGGGTCCTTCCAGTCCTCTATCATTCCGTTCACTTCCAGTTTTCACAAGATATTGTCAATTTTGTCTCCAAACATGACGTGCTAAACCTGCGCATGAGGAACAGATTTCAGTTTATCAAGGACCTACACATTGGCCGTGGCTTAAGCGGGATGGGCGACCTTCTGTACGGATCCCGTCAGTGGCCCATTCACCCTCTCCAGCAACTCATCAGTCTTTGCACTGAGCTACGATCCCTCACCGTACTCTACATGGACCAACGGCTTTGGTCCCTCTTTGAGCCCTTCCTTCCGCCTCGTGTCGACAAGATTACTTTGGGTCCGATGCATGGTCCCATCAACCCACAAGATCTAACTCAGCACCCCCCCTCTGGCATATCTAACCAGTGTTTACACCTGTCTGAGTGATGAAGAAGCCGAAAAACTATTCAACTATCCAACTATGACCAAAGTGCGAAAATTTTGCGAGGCCAATAGCATGGGTCCAGCTTGGGCAGTCAACCAGGCACCGCTTGTGAAAAAATCCCAAAGTTTGCAAGAGTATGAAATCGTGATTTGTGGTGCACCCGATAACACTCAACCCATATGCCTTTTTGCGGAGCAATCTTTGAAACAGATGGACGCCACAGACAGAGTGGTTTTACGCCAAGCTCTTAGTGGTGGCTGGGTTCGCATCCTCTATGACGAATTTGTTGAAAACCGACGACGTTTCATCGGTATGCTCACGTCTTTGACTTCTTCGTCGATATTCACCTAGACCACATTAGCTTCTCAGTAGACGAAGCAAAGTTTCCCTCTGTATCCTACATGACCTATTTACTTAATCATCCAAATCTGCTGCACACCAGTCATCACACACTGACAATCCATGCATTGACCTCCTGCTCAATCTTATGATTGGAGTCCCATGCACCTTGATCTAGATCTAGAAGAATTCGAATGACTTGGCCCATCGGTCACTAAATCTACTATTACTACGATATCAATGATGAAGGTTCACGAGTCCTACTTCCTTGCCTAATGTCACTGAGCTTCTATTCATCGGCAGCCTGAGCCTTTGTCTTGGCAAGCTTCTTCATCCGTCGAACATAGCTGAGTTCCCATTATGTCGTAATTACTCGAAATTTCTCCGTGAGAATTGCATTTAAACTTACTCATCGTACTGACATCTAAGATGAGTCGCATGTTTAAGGAAAGCTACAAAGGAAGATTCGGACAAAAGACGCACCGCTCGTACTCGTGACGCTCGTGTTCACATTCCCAGGGAAGGTAGAAGTTCTTCTTCCGGCATACGTTTAGAGGAAGCAGCAGCCTGTGTAAGTCATGAGAGAGGCAATTCCGTGAATTCACGATGCACGCGGAGTTGGTGGTCCATGAAAAAAACCCGATAAGAGATAACACAATGAGGTTCATGTTGATAATGAGATAATGAACAGTCAATAAGATTCGTTTGCAAATTGTGAAGTAGAGGACAATGATTCATATTTCGAGTTCGAACATAAGTGCCAGACGCTTGTGAGGGAAGGATGACACTCACGCTGAGCAGCCATCCCGCCAATGTATGGGTACCTTGTTTTCCTTGAGTTGCGTTGGAGAGGCGGTTGTTGGAGATGCCATATGGGTAGGAGTTGGTAATCTGGTGCTCCTTGTCGTGAGCGACGGTGAAATTGATCATGTGATTATGATATCCTTGAGTCCTAATGAAGCCAAATACAGAGCTAATTGCGGCGCACATTCTGATGTCAAGTCGTTTGAAGTTGCACTTTGAGACAAGAATTCTTAAAGATGAACAATGATTCAAATGAGATTTGAGGTTGTGCTCCTTGGACATTGCCAAAAATAACTTGTCCTTGGCAGACTATATAGACTTTAGCATGAGGAAAAACAATTCAGACTTGCAGAATTTTTTCCAGAGCTGCTGAATTGATTTTTTTATTCTTCACACATTTTTAGTGCCTTTAGACAAGGCAAAATATAGTGGTCAAGGTTCAAATGTCCAACCCAATTGCATCTGTCACTGTGTGAATTTCTGCGTTCAAGTCTCATACTCAACAGCTCAGCCATCTCGCCAACTGAAGATTTATGAACTTTGAATCACACAACACCTGAAATTGATGTGTGAAGAATAAAAAAATCAATTCAGCAGCTCTGGAAAAAATTCCACAAGTCTGAATTGTTTTTCCTCATGCTAAAGTCTATATAGTCTGCCAAGGACAAGTTATTTTTGGCAATGTTCAAGGAGCACAACCTCAAATCTCATTTGAATCATTGTTCATCTTTAAGAATTCTTGTCTCAAAGTGCAACTTCAAACGACTTGACATCAAAATGTGCACCGTGTAAGGATCATCGATGCTTTGATTCTTTATAGCATCAGACATTCTTCACTCCATGGTTTTTTTCCATACCTGTCTAACACAGCGCAGTTCCTATAAGTGGTTTGGTGTCAGAAACAATGCTGTCAAGCAATTTAAGTGGTGGAAGTCATAGGCGAAACTAATCCAAATTAATCCAAGCGAAGAATGAGAAGGAGCGCTGATTTTTGCTATGCTAGTATGTGAAGCTACTTCCCCACTCAGGTCATCTGGAGCATTGAATTTCTGATTTATCGTAGTCCTTTCTATAACTCAGCAACTTGTGGCAGCTTTGCTCCTGGGCACAGGATTGAAAAGTTGGTGACTCCGTTGCAATGATTGATCTGAACGTGGAACTGATCGAGAGATTTTGTGATGTCCACAAAATAAATACTCCCTTAGTTAAAAACTG
>Ga0153948_1001365_pt1 | contig 12405 bp, 9 predicted proteins | sample TSNJ032MetaG_FD_104696 | JGI IMG/M metagenome (GOLD analysis project Ga0153948, IMG submission 104696) | Attine ant fungus gardens microbial communities from New Jersey, USA - TSNJ032 MetaG | ecosystem: Host-associated > Fungi > Mycelium > Unclassified | place: USA: New Jersey, Wharton State...
TGGCAATTGTGGGTATGGATAACACATATCTGGCGGAGATGGTATCACCTCGGCTTTCCAGTGTTGACTTCTCAAAGGAGGAGTTTTCGGAAAAGTTGGTTGATACGATGCTTAAACTGATTAATGGAGAACATCCGGAGGATGAATTTATCAATGTTTCCCTCATGGTGCGTGAAAGCGCCTAACTGACCGTATTAATTCGGATAAGCAGATAAAAGCTACTATCAGGCAGTTTATGCAAGTGAATTTACCGTCGGCGGGGCAAAAGATTTGGCATTTGCAAAAAATACCAATAAAGGCGAGTGCTCTCATTTTCCCTCAAAGTTGTATTGGTCAAGTTTGTTATATAGCATCACCCGGGATATCCCCAGTAGCTTGGCGGCCTCCGTTCGGTTTCCGCCAACAGTATTCAGAGCTTCTTCAATCAACCTTTTTTCAAAGGTTCGCTTTTCTGTGGCAAGATTATATCCCGAACGGGAGACGGCATCTGCTGTTGCGCATAAAGTGCGGCTGCGAGCCGCAATATCAGCAAAATGTTCTTTTTGCAGAATGGATGATTTGGTTTGGTTCATAGCACTTTCAATGGCGTTTTGCAGTTCCCGTACATTTCCTGGCCAATCATAAGACATGAGAAGAGCAAGTGCCTGGTCACTGGCAGACGCCACCATCATGCCCAATTGGCGGTTTAACCGATCAATCAAATCATGCACCAACAGGGGAATATCTTCTCTGCGCTCGCGAAGCGGCGGTACTGTTATACGCAAGACATTCAGGCGATAATATAAGTCTTTTCTAAAATCCCCACGATCCACTAACCGCTCAAGGCCTACATTGCATGCGGCGATTACTCTTACATCAATAGGAACACTTTTCGTTCCGCCTACCGGATCAACCTCCCGTTCCTGTAAAACTCGCAGGAACTTCGGCTGCATGGTGGAAGGCAGCAAATTAACTTCGTCAAGAAAAATCGACCCACCATCGGCTAATACAAAACGACCGATTTTCCCTTTCTTTGAGGCACCTGTGAACGCTCCTGCCGCATAGCCAAAAAACTCGGATTCCATTAACTCTGTCGGAATTGCGGCACAGTTGACGCGTACGAAATTGCCACTGCTACGGGCGCTAAGGGTGTGGATTGCATGAGCGACCAGCTCTTTTCCACAACCGGTTTCCCCCTCGATCAATACCGTGGATGAGGAGCCGGCGGCCTGAACGATCTGCTCTTTTAACTTCGAAATAGCCATACTCTGACCAACGATATTATGAAGGGAATACTTCGCTCCCCGCTCTTTGGCCAACTCTTTTCGAAAGTAATTTACCTGACTGGTTAAAGCGTTTATGTGCTTCTGAAAATCATCCACAGGGTTCTCACTGCCTCGCAGCACAATGAAGAGCATAACGCCGCAAACATTTCCCTGTTTATCCAGGCGGGGATAGTAAGTTGTGAATGCCGGCGTACCGTTTTTGCTTACAAGGGCATAAGAGACGGGCTTTTTGGTTTGAAAAACTTCAGTTGCGTGGGATCCGGGAATGACCTCCCAGACCTTATGTCCCAGCGCATCTTTAGCGCTCCAGCCGGTGTAAGACTCCCAGGCCGGACTCACATAGATATATCGTCCGTCCTTATCTAATACAGCCATCCCGTCTAACTGTTCAATGAAATCCTGCATGATATCCGGAGATAATGTATTTTCCATAATGACTAACCTCACACTTCTGTTTTTTACCCTTGATTTGCATTTCACCAGTTGTTAACACTTATAGGAGATATTCTTAAGTAATTGTACTCTATTATATAGAAATGACCTTTGTGTGTCAACAATTATTAACATGTTAATAATTGTTGACACATCTTTCATTGCGGGTTTTTCAATAGCTAAGATAATCGGTGTAAATATTTATTGACATTGTAGACAAATCCCAGTAGTGGGAAAGTACTGAAAACAAAGCCTTTTATAGTTGGCACCGAATTTGCTTGATAAGAATGTGACTATATTTAAGAAGAGGAGAATTGTAATGAAAATCATTGATTTATCAATCCCCGTTGAACACGGTCTACCCAGCGATCCAGAGCCTCAAATTCCCAACATAGAATATTTGGCTCATAAGGATACTGCCGAGATGATGGTAACATATTTCGGTGGCTGTATCACCAAAGAGGATCTGCCGGAAGGAAATGGCTGGGCCATTGAAAATGTTCGCCTGACCACCCATTCCGGCACCCATCTGGATGCACCGTATCATTTTTATCCAACGATGAACGGTGGAGAGCCTGCCTGGACCATCGATCAGGTTCCTTTGGAATGGTGCATCGGAAACGGTGTCAGAATGGATTTTTCAGACAAGCCGGACGGCTACAAAATTTCTGCAGCGGATGTGGCGGCGTATTTTGACGGCATTGGTTATTTGCCAAAAGCCGGCGACATTGTTCTGCTGTACACAGGAGCCAGTAAGTACTGGGGAAAAGCGGAATACCTGTTAGCGGGTGCGGGCATGAGCGCCGAAGCGACTCACTGGCTGATCGATCATGGTGTACGAGTTATGGGTACCGATGGTTGGAGCTGGGATGTGCCACTTCCAATCGAGGCTAAGGAATACGCTAAGACCGGTGACAGCTCAATCATTTGGGAAGGTCATCGGGTCGGCCGGGAAAAAGCATACTGTCATCTGGAGAAGCTTAATAATCTGGATCAATTGCCAAACACCGGCTTTAAGGTCAACTGCCTTCCGGTTAAGGTCAAAGGGGCAAGTGCCGGCTGGTGCCGGGCTGTTGCCATCTTTGATACCGAAGCATAAAGGAAAACAAAAGGAGAGAGAAAAATATGAATCCGAATACCATTTTTATTATCGTGTTTACTATATTTTGCAGCATACTAATCGGCGCCGGATTGTTCAGTAAGCGCTGGGTAAAAGAATCTTCCGACTTTGTATTGGCCGGCAGGGAGATTTCGACGCTGATAAACATTGTTGGCGTGTGTGCGATCGGCTTTGCGGGTACCACCGTTACCCTCGCGCCGGCATTCGTCCTGCAATATGGCCTATTAGGCGGACTTGGCTGGGGTGTAATCTATTCCATTTGTGGTTTATTGTTGTTTGGCTTGCTGTATTCAAACTTCATCCGCCGCAGCGGTGCGCAGACGCTGCCGGAATATCTGGAAATGCGTTATGACGGAAAAACACGGTCTGTTGTTGCTGTTACATCGGTCATTGGAATGTGTGGTATCATGGCAAATAACGTGGTGTCCAGTGTAGACAACATCGCTGCCTTCACCGGTTGGAGTCGCCCGTTTATTACTGCTGTGATATTTAGCGTTATTATCGTTTTTACATTTATAGCTGGCATTTGGGCCACCACTATTACCGATTTGTTTCAGATCATTATAGGTGTAATTGTCGTTCCGACTGTGCTTTTTCTTCTGGCAGGACGTTTTGGCTGGATGGAAGCCATCACTGCCAACTGGGGTGCCGGCAATTTCTATAGTGAGGGTTTTGTTGGTCAAATGCCGGGTCTAAAGCTCGTGTATCCTTCACTTTTGAACTTTGTTATCTGCTTTGCGGCAGCTTTGGTGTGGGGTAATAATTACTATTGGATGAAAGTCGCTAACTGCCGCAGTGAAAAGGTTGCCCGGATGTCTTTTGTTCTGGCGGCGCTAATTTTACTGGTGGTTTTCATGATTCCCCTGACTCTGATTGGCGGTTATATGGGGGCCTTTTATCCTGATGAACTCACTTTTAATGGCGGCACTATTTTGCCTACTGCAACATATGGGTTTATTGCCCGGACGTTTATTCCCTTATTCGGTGCGATGGTCGTCATCAGTGCTTGCGCAGCCTCGATTTCCACTGCATCTACCTCAGCACTGGGGGCGTCGGCGGTGGCAAATCGTGATATTTATCAGCGAATCATTAATCCAAAAGCCGATGCAAAAAAAAGTTTGATAATGTCAAAATTCATTATGCTCATTGTGGGAATCGTCACCTTTGTACTATGTCAGTTTCCTGGCGGACCTACCTACCTGTTTGCTTTTGCCAACTGCTGGCTGGTTCCACCTGCGATTCTGCTGGGCCTGGGTGCGGTATGGCCGCGGTTTAATGCTAAAGGGGCATTTGTTGGGGCAGTCTGCGGTATGATTACAATGGCCGTATTTACCGTACTGGATTTGACTAAAATTTTCTCGATCGGCGGTTACGTATACTTGGCTACTTTGGGATTGATTGTCACTTTGGCCGCTGCGGTCATTGCCTCGATGTTCGGGACTTCCCGCTATTACGGACAAAGGGACTGGGAGCGCGTCCCTAGCGCCAATAATCGTAAGGTTGTAATTCTTAATGATATGGATAAAAAAATTCTGGAACTGCTGCGTCTTGGCCATTGTTATATGTCAGACATTACCGACATTTTGGGCGTTGATTCCAAGGTGTCAGGGGAATCAATTGAAAAGTTGGATCAGGGCGGTCTGCTTATGCGTACGAGCCTGAGCGGCTCGGGTTTCTTTACCTTCCAATTGACCGCTAAGGGACAAAAAGAGCTGCCGCCACTGCAGGAGTCAGAAGCTGAGTTAGCTAAAGCACAGCTTAGTCCCTTGTACTTGAAGCTGCTGCGTATTCTTGCCGACAATCCTGAGCACCAGGCCGGGTTTGCTGCCCAAAATAGCATTAAATCCATGCACATGTCGGCAATTTCCTCTCATTTGACACGTCAGGGCTATATTCGGGAAAATGGTTTGTTCAAGCGTAAGCTGATCATAACTGATAAAGGTCGGAAAGTGTTGGAACGTTTTGCGTGATAAAGAAAGAACTATAATAAATAGAAAGACGAGGACTTAGAATTATGTTCAATTTAGATAACAAACGGATTATTACCGTGGCGACCACCGGCGCATGGCCAACCAAGGAAAACACTCCAAATGTACCGATCGAACCGGCTGAAATTGCCGAGGAAATCTATAATTGCTGGAAGGAAGGGGCAGCGGTGGCGCACATTCACTGCCGTGACGACGCAGGAAAGGCCGCCATGGCTTTTGAGAAATTCGAGGAGACCGTCAGGCTTGTCCGTGCCCGTAAGGATTGTGACATCATCCTTAACACCACAACTTCTGGCGGCGTGAATTTGCAAGAAGAAGATCGCCTGCGCCCATTTTACGAGCTAAAGCCAGAGATGGCGAGCTACGACTGCGGCACCATGAATTGGCAGCACACGACGGTTTTTGAAAACAACCCCAAATTTCTGGAGAGGCTGGCCACCATGATGAATGAGGTCAATGTCAAGCCCGAAATTGAAGTCTTTGACCCCGGCATGATTTACAACGCAGGTCATTACATTAAAGCAGGCTTCTTAAAAACGCCGTGTCATTTTCAGTTTTGCATGGGCGTGCCGGGCGGCATCGCTGCCACCACCAAAAACCTGGTGTTTATGAAGGCGGTTATGGATGAGGTGGCACCGGGCTCTACCTGGAGTGCCTTCGGCGTAGGAAAAGGCTCGATGGAGATCATGTATGCGGCAATTGCCATGGGTGGAAACATCCGCGTGGGCATGGAAGACAACGTGCTGTACCGTAAAGGACAAATTGCCGATAGCAACATGCAGTTTGTAGCCCGGGCCAGACGCTGTATTGAGGAGTTCACCTGTGAGGTGGCCACTCCCGCTGAGGCACGGGAGATTCTTGGCTTGTAACGCCAACTAATCTGACCATATGCGAACTTTTCCCGGCATCTTAAGTATTGTTGAAATAGTCCGGTGCACCTGTGCAGATTGTGGTTTCTGTCAAATGTGATGTCCATACTTTGAATTTAAATGCCGCGAAGGGAACGCACAAAGATTCGGTCGCCAGGTTCCCAGCCATCATCATAGCAGGCCGGCAGTGCTCCAAATCCCAGACGGTCGCCCCGCAGATAGAAGTGGGGCGACCATAGTTTTCCGTCCACAGGCGACTGCTTATAAAACAGATTTGTATAACCGTTGAAGATACCGGGGCCGTCGGTTCCCATTTTGATGATCTCAATCAGATGGTACATATAATTATCCGGAATCATATCAGGACCTCCTAAGCCGATAATGACGGCCGGATCCAGCGCCCATTCTTTTAATGTTGAAATCTTTAGAATCGTATCAGGAATATCGGTTTCTTCTATTGAACCAAAGTGCTTCATAAAGCTTTTCCCCACGTATGTTACACGATAATTGCCTATTGCCGTTCCTGTGCCGAGATAGTCTGACATTCGAAAAAACGGGGTTCCCGTGATCGAGATAGTGGTATCCTTTTCTGAAATTGCTGCTTTGGCATTGCTGTAATCCAATTCTTTCATACACTCCATAATAAAAGCCCTCCTCTGGAATTCTATAATCAGAGTACCATTAGCAATGTGCTTATTCAATTCCAGAATCTTGATAGTCAAGATTTGAGACTGCTCAAATTGGTGGAATATCAAATACTGTCTCTTTTATCAAATACTGGTGATTTACAGGAAAACCCGGGATGTGATACATTGGGTTCAGTTCAATCAATCAACTCTCAGGCCTGAGAAATGAAGAGGGGGTAATGCATGCAAGGTATCAAGCGGGATTTTAAGAAAAACAAATATGTATATTTAATGTTGTTGCCGGTGGTGGCTTATTTTATGATCTTCCATTATGTTCCGATGTTCAGTGCGCAGATTGCATTCAGGGATTATAATATTACGAAGGGAATAGGGGAAAGTCCGTGGGTGGGACTGAAGCATTTTAAAACCTATTTTAACAGTTATTATTTTTCCAGGCTGATACGCAATACCATTGTCCTGAGCGCAGAGAATATTTTGTTTGGTTTTCCGGCACCGATTATCCTGGCAATTCTGATCAATGAAATAAATCACAGCGGCTTTAAACGTATTGTCCAGACGGTTACCTATCTGCCGCATTTTATCTCGATCGTCATTGCCTGTGCCTTGCTGCGGAATTTCTTTGCGGTAGATGGCCTGGTCAACCAATTGTTTGGCACAAAGATTAATTTCTTTATGAACAGCAATATGTTCAGACCGCTCTATATCGGGTCCGGAATCTGGCAGGAGGTCGGCTGGGGTTCCATTGTATATCTGGCGGCAATTACCTCCATCGACAGTCAGTTGTATGAAGCGGCGGCGATCGATGGGGCCGGCCGGTTTCGCAAGATATGGTCGATAACCCTCCCTTGTCTGGCGGCGACGATTACCGTTATGTTTATCATGCGGGTGGGACGGATGATGACCGTAGGAGCAGATAAGGTTCTGCTGATGTATAGTGAAAGTATCTATGAAAAGGCGGACATTATCTCTACTTTTGTATACCGGAAGGGGCTTCTTGAACAAAATTACAGTTATTCGGCGGCGGTGGATCTGGTGAACTCGGCAGTTAACTGTGTTCTGCTGGTAGGTGCCAATAAGCTTTGCAAAAAGGTGGGCAGCGGTGGTTTGTGGTAGAACGGGAGGGATTATGAAAAAGAAGAAAGTCCAATGTTTTGATATTATCAATACAATCCTGATGACCGGGCTGATGTTAATGGCGCTCTATCCGTTCTTATATGTTGTCTTTGCCTCATTCAGTGATCCCTGGAAACTGGTAAAGCATAAGGGGTTTCTGGTCGGCCCGCTGGGATTTAGTTTGGCGGGATACAAGGCGGTATTCCGGAACCGCTCCATTTTTACCGGATATACGACGACCTTAATCAATCTGTTTGCGGGAACTGCTATAAATATTGTGCTGACTCTTTTGGCGGCGTATGGATTATCGCGGAAAAGCTTTTTGCTGAAAAAGCCGATTACGGTTCTGGTGGTGTTTACGATGTTTTTTTCCAGTGGCATTATTCCGCGGTTTTTGACGGTACGGTCGTTGGGACTATATGATTCACGCCTGGCGATGATCCTCCCGACCGCAATCAATGTGTTTAATCTGGTGATTATGCGTACCGCTATTGAAGGGCTGCCGGGGAGTCTGGAAGAGGCGGCGATGATAGAAGGTGCCAATGATTTTGACATCTTATTTCAAATCGTTGTTCCGCTTATCAAATCGACCATTGCTGTGTTGGTTTTATACTATGGGGTAGCGCATTGGAACCAGTGGTATCAGTCCTTGATGTATATACAGAGCCGAGATAAGTATCCGCTTCAATTAGTGCTGCGGGAGATTCTGATCGGCAACTCATTCGAAAGTATGGCAGCCGGAGGAGCGGATTCGTCAGGGGAAAGTGTCGTTATCGGAGAAGTGATCAAATATGCAACCATTATTGTCTCAACGGTACCGATTCTGCTTATCTATCCTTTGCTGCAAAAGCATTTTGTCAAAGGTGTGATGGTTGGAGCTGTGAAAGAGTGAAGAAAGACAGAGGGAGGAAATCAGGAATGAGGAAATCAGGAATGAGAAAATCAGGAAGGAACAAAATGGAGAACAGGAATAAATATAGAAACCGGCTGGTATGTGCGGTGATGCTGTCAGCTTTTCTTGCCGGAACAGTGGCAGGCTGCGGCAACAGCACGGAGACAGCAACGGCGGAACAAACGGCGCAGTCGTCAAAATCTGCGGAGCAAGATGGCCCAAGGCCGTCGCTTACCTACTGGACCAACATGGACTCGTCCCGCATTGCGCCAATGACCGACAATTATAAAAATATTCTGTGTTATCAGGAAATGGCCGAACGGACCGGGATTGATGTGACGTTTATTCACCCGCCCATTGGCCAGGAGGCGGATGCGTTCAGTCTGGTACTGGCCAGCGGTGAATATCCGGATATGATTTATTATGATTGGGGAAACAAGGTTGCCGGCGGGCCGGATAAGGCGATTCAGGACGGCATTATCCTCGACTTGACTGATCTGATCAATCAGTATTGCCCGAACCTGAAGCAATTCCTGGATGAAAATCCGGCGGTAAAGGCGACCATGACAACCGACAGCGGCTACATTTACTGCTTCCCCAACCTCTACCCGTACTATACGGAGAATCCGAAGATTATGTGTATCCGCGGAAATCAGCTCCGGAAAGACTGGCTGGAGGAACTGGGACTGGCGGAACCGGAAACGATTGATGAGTGGTATCAGGTGCTCACCGCATTTAAAAACAAGGGAACGAATGAAAACGGTGAAACGATTGTGCCGATGGTATCGCGCAAGCTGTCTACCAGAAGCAGCATTGTCCGCACCTTTGCCAATGCCTGGGATGGTCTGGATTATGATTTTTATGTGAAGGACGGTGTGGTGAAATTCGGGCCGGTGGAAGAAGATTTTAAAGAATATCTCCAGACGATGGCCAGATGGTATGACGAAGGGCTGATTGCGCCGGAATTTGCTACATATGGAGATAAAGAACATGATGCATTGGTGACAGGGGGTGTTGCCGGGTCATGGCATTCCGGGCTGGGAGCCGGGATGGGAGTATACATAGCAGCGTTGGGGAATGATGATTCTAAGGTGGCTGGAGTGAAATTTCCGGTGGTGAACAAAGGGGATACCCCTAGCTTCAACAACGCCAGCAATTTCCCGTTTATTGGAATCGGGGTGGCGCTTACCAGTTCCTGCAAGGATGTGGAAACGGCTTGCCGATGGCTGGATTACCATTACAGCGAGGAAGGTGACATGCTTTTAAACTGGGGCGTGGAAGGTGTCAGCTACGAGTTGGATGAAAGTGGAAAACCATATTTCACGGATGTGGTCTTAAATGATCCGGATGGACTCTCGGTGGATGTGGCGATTGGGAAATACGCTATGGTAGCGCAGATGGAAGCTTATAAGCAAAGTGATGAAGTGTATGCGGTACGGATGTGGAAATGGCCGGCCCAGCAGGAAGCATCTGCGAAGTGGGACGCCGCCGTTTTTAGCGACCGGTATCCTCTGACGGTCAGCATGACACCGGAAGAAGGGACGGAATTCGCAGCAATTATGAGTGATGTTGAGACATATCGGGATGAATACGCCATCCGTTATATTCTGGGAACCGAAAGCTTTGAGCAATACGACAAATTTGCAGAGACAATCAAAAGCATGAAGATCGACCGGGCAATAGAGATCAAACAGGCGGCCTATGACCGGCTGCAGGAACGAATTGCGGAGGCTTCAAGGTAAGCAGAGCAAGCAGGGGGATATGGTATGAAAAACAGGGTTAAAACGCTGATGATTGGTTCCTATCTGTTGATATTGATCATAAACCTGGTGATATACCTTGGCGTCAGATATGAAACCGAGAAAAAGATGCGGGATTTCTATATTGAAAGTCAGCTGGCAATGATGAAACAAGCGATTACCGGCATCGATGGTGAGCTTGAGACCGTAAGGCGTTTTGGTCTCAAGCTTACTCAGGATCCGTACGTACAGCTGCTTTCGTTTGCGGAAGAACCGTTTGACCGCTATGATCTGGAAAATATCGTCAAGTTAGTGCGCAATATCCGGGCTAATTATACGGACAATCCGTTTATTGAAGATTTTTATATCTATTATGCGAAAAGCGGGCGGGTGGCAAACGGTAACAGTTTTTATAAGGCGGACAGCTATTACCGTCAGGAATGGCATGATCCCGATCAGAAGGAGGAGCAGTGGCGGCAGATGCTGGTGACTCCGGGGCAAAGTGCTTACCTGCCGGCAGCGTTCCTGGTAAATGGGGGGAAACAGGGAGAGTATATCCCATATCTTTATCGTTTTGACTCATTGCAGGAACATGAGGCGTCCGTATTGGTGGTTCTGCTAAAAAAAGCATGGCTGGACGAATGGCTGAACGATATTTCGGAAGGCGGCAGAACGGTTATCCGGATGGGGGCGGGCTCAGAGGCACTGCTCACCTTCGGAGATACGGAACAATTAGCAGGCAGTCCGCCGCCGGCGCTTTCGTGGAGCAAACCGGGTGAGCAATGGAAAACGGTGGTCTGGAAGGGAGAAATGTATCTGGCAACGCGGCTTTTATCCGAACAAAATGCGTGGCAGTATGAGTCTCTGATTCCTTATGAACGAATCACAGCACAGATGAAAGAGTCAACCAGACCTATGCTGATCGGCCTGCTTCTTTATGGCATGATCGGTATTCCGGCCTGTCTTTTTCTGGCGTTTAAAAGCTATAAGCCAATCGGCCGCCTGTCCAGACAGGTGGAAAACCTTCACCAAAAGTATCAGGAACTGGAGGCGGAGCACGACGATACGCTGCAGGAATATAGTATGGCTGCTGAGAAGATAAAAAAGAACCGGGAGCGGATTCAGGAGAATATTTTGCAGCAGCTGATTGCCGGAATCTGGCAGGATGAGCATGAAATGAAAGCCCGCCTCAAGGCATGGGATATTAATTTTTCTTATGATACATTTTGTGTGGTTATCATAAGGGTTGAAAATCATATTGGTCCGGAGCCGGGATGGGGATACCAGGAACGGGCTCTGGCTGTTTTTGTCTTGAAAAATGTAGCCCGGGAGCTGCTGGCCGCTGCGGGGAAAGTATATACGGTGTCCGATGATTCGGAAAATATCAGCCTTTTGCTCAATCTAGCCGATGACGCATCTGATGGGGAAGCTGACCGGAAACGAATTGCTGCCCATGTGCAGCAACTGTTGGAGCAGCTCCGGGATTATCTGCAGAATATCCTGCAGCTTTGCATTTCAATCGGTGTCGGAACCGTGTGCAGCCGGTGCAGTGAAGTGAATGTTAGCTTTGAACAGGCCAAGAAGGCTTTGCAGTATCGCTTTATTGTGGGGAAATCGACGGTAATTCTTTATAATGATGGTGAAATGGAGGAGAAAACGAAGCCGTATTATCCGAATAAAAAAGTCGGGAAAGCGCTTAGGCATGCGGTTGTCCGGCGGGATAACGGCGAGTGTGAACAATTGCTTGATGAACTATATCAGGAGGCCCTGACACACCGGATTACGATTGCCGAAGGGAGGCAATTGCACATTTTCCTGACGGATCTGGCGATGCAGCTGATTGCCATCACCAAAACGGTCGAGAGAACGGAGGTGTTCTGCCAGGAGATTGTCGGCAAAATGCTGGGCTGTGATACGCTTCCCGAGATGTTCCCATTGATGAAAGAACTGTTAAACTGTTTGTGTAACGAGCAGCAGGCAGGAGAACAGGGATTGGGAACGGAGGCGGTTCAGTATATTAAAAATAATTACCGGAATGCCAATCTGTCTTTGCAGCTTTGTGCAGACGTATTTGGCGTGACACCGGAACATCTTTCACGGACGATCAAGCAGGAGACCGGAAGAACCTTTATGGAGAGTGTCAATTACCTGCGGATTGAACATGCCAAATATCATTTGCTGCAATCGGAACAGAAGATGGAGGAGATCGCCAGGCGGTCAGGCTTCGGAACTGCCAAGAGTTTTTTTCGCAGCTTTAAGCAGGCGGAAGGGACTTCGCCGGGGGCTTGGAGGAAGATCCACAAAGGGCAGGAAATATCAGATTGACACGTGAGGAAAAAA
>Ga0153948_1001366_pt1 | contig 12400 bp, 10 predicted proteins | sample TSNJ032MetaG_FD_104696 | JGI IMG/M metagenome (GOLD analysis project Ga0153948, IMG submission 104696) | Attine ant fungus gardens microbial communities from New Jersey, USA - TSNJ032 MetaG | ecosystem: Host-associated > Fungi > Mycelium > Unclassified | place: USA: New Jersey, Wharton State...
CCATGGGTCTCCTTGTCTATTTCTCCAGTCGCTCCGAAAACACGCATCGTTTCGTCGAGCGGCTTGGAATGCGCGCAAGGCGCATTCCCGTCCTGCAAAGGGATGAGGAAGAATCGAGCCCGTTGCAGATAGACGAACCATTCGTGCTCATGACGCCAAGCTATGGCGGCGGCGGAACCAAGGGGGCTGTGCCAAAGCCTGTCATCCGCTTTCTCAACAATGCGGGCAATCGCTCGCTGATCCGCGGCGTGATTGCCGCGGGCAACAGCAATTTCGGCGAAGCTTTCGGCATAGCCGGCAAAATAATCTCTGCCAAATGTCAGGTTCCCTATCTCTATCGCTTCGAGCTTTTGGGAACAGATGAAGACATTGGCAATGTCAGGAACGGGATGGAACGATTTTGGACACGGCAGACACAACCCTGATCCGCGAGCGCGACGCAGAGCCGGTCACGCAGGACGCGCCGCAAGCGGCGGCGTCGAACAGCCCCAAGCCCGTCAAGTCTACCGATGGGCTGGACTATCATGCGCTGAACGCGATGCTCAATCTGTATGACGATGAAGGCAAGATCCAGCTTGATCGTGACCGGCAGGCTGCGCAGCAATATTTCCTTCAGCACGTCAACCAGAACACGGTCTTCTTCCACAATCTGCGGGAGAAGCTCGATTATCTGGTGACCGAAAACTATTACGAACAGGCGGTGCTGGACCAGTACTCCTTCAATTTCGTGCGCGACCTTTTCGATGAGGCCTATGCCAAGAAATTCCGTTTCCCGACATTTCTCGGCGCTTTCAAATATTACACCAGTTACACGCTGAAAACCTTCGACGGAAAGCGCTATCTGGAGCGCTATGAAGATCGTGTCTGCATGGTGGCGCTGGCATTGGCGCGTGGCAGTGAACAGCTTGCGCGCGACCTTGTCGATGAGATTATTTCCGGTCGCTATCAGCCCGCAACACCAACATTCCTCAATGCGGGCAAGAAACAGCGCGGCGAACTCGTGTCCTGCTTCCTGCTGCGGGTCGAAGACAATATGGAGTCCATCGGACGCTCCATCAATTCCGCATTGCAGCTGTCCAAGCGCGGCGGCGGCGTGGCCTTGAGCCTGACCAATATTCGCGAATCCGGTGCTCCGATCAAGCAGATCCAGAACCAGTCATCGGGCATCATTCCCGTGATGAAGCTTCTGGAAGATTCATTCTCCTACGCCAATCAGCTTGGTGCGCGACAGGGAGCCGGTGCGGTTTATCTGCATGCGCATCATCCCGATATCATGCGCTTCCTCGACACCAAGCGCGAAAATGCCGACGAAAAAATCCGCATCAAGACCTTGTCGCTGGGTGTGGTGATCCCGGATATCACCTTTGAACTCGCCCGCAACAATGAGGATATGTATCTCTTCTCGCCTTATGACGTGGAGCGGGTCTATGGTCAGCCGCTGACCGAGATTTCCGTCACGGAAAAATACCGCGAAATGGTCGATGATGCGCGCATCCGCAAGCGGAAGATCAATGCGCGTGAGTTCTTCCAGGTATTGGCGGAAATTCAGTTCGAGTCCGGCTATCCCTATATCATGTTCGAGGACACGGTGAACCGCGCCAACCCGATCGACGGGCGCATCACCATGAGCAATCTGTGCTCGGAAATCCTGCAGGTCAGCGAAGCCAGTATTTTTGATGAAGACCTTTCCTATGCCCATCTTGGCAAGGATATTTCGTGCAATCTCGGCTCGCTCAACATCGCGGCTGCGATGGATTCGGCGGATTTTGGAAAGACCATTGACACCTCCATTCGTGCACTGACGGCGGTGTCCGATATGAGCCACATCGGCTCGGTGCCGTCTGTCGCGCGCGGCAATGATGAGAGCCACGCTATCGGCCTCGGCCAGATGAACCTGCATGGCTATCTGGCTCGCGAGCGGATTTTCTACGGTTCGGAAGAAGGCGTGGATTTCACGAATATCTATTTCTATACCGTGACTTATCACGCATTGCGTGCATCAAACCGTATCGCCGTCGAAGCAGGCAAATCGTTCAGCGGTTTTGAAAAATCCAAATATGCGTCGGGTGAATATTTCGACAAATATACCGATCAGCTTTGGGAGCCAGAGACCGAGAAAGTCCGTGAGATTTTCGAAAAGGCGGGCATCGCAATTCCGACGCAGGACGATTGGCGCGATCTGAAAAAGGCGGTGATGGAGGGTGGCCTCTACAACCAGAACCTTCAGGCGGTGCCGCCTACCGGATCGATCTCCTATATCAACCATTCCACCTCTTCGATCCATCCGATTGTGTCCAAGATCGAAATCCGCAAGGAAGGCAAGATCGGTCGCGTCTATTATCCGGCTGCGTTCATGACCAATGATAATCTTGATTATTATCAGGACGCCTATGAGATCGGGCCGGAAAAGATCATCGACACCTATGCGGCTGCTACCCAGCATGTCGATCAGGGCCTGTCCTTGACCTTGTTCTTCCGTGACACGGCCACCACCCGCGACATCAACCGCGCCCAGATCTATGCCTGGAAGAAGGGCATCAAGACGATCTACTACATCCGGCTGCGCCAGATGGCGCTTGAAGGGACGCAGGTGCAAGGCTGCGTTTCCTGCGCCCTGTAAGCCCAAGATGAGATCAGAGGAAATCCAATGAATATGCAATTCAAAACCGGCAAGGGAAAGACTCCCGGTCTCGTGCGCGCCATCAACTGGAACCGCATTGAAGATGACAAGGATCTGGAAGTCTGGAACCGCCTGACTGGCAATTTCTGGCTGCCGGAAAAAGTGCCGCTCTCCAACGATATCCAGTCCTGGGAGACGCTGAAGCCGCAGGAAAAGCAGCTGACGATCCGCGTATTCACGGGCCTGACCCTGCTCGATACGATCCAGAACGCTGTCGGTGCGGTCGAGCTGATGGAAGATGCGGCAACGCCTCATGAAGAGGCGGTGCTTTCCAACATCGCCTTCATGGAAGCGGTGCATGCGCGCTCCTACTCGTCGATCTTCTCCACGCTCTGTCTCACACCAGACGTTGATGACGCCTATCGCTGGTCGGAGGAAAACGAGTTCCTGCAACGCAAGTCCGAATTGATCCTCGAACAATATCATGCGGATGATCCTTTCAAGAAAAAGATCGCCAGCGTGTTTCTGGAGAGCTTCCTGTTCTATTCGGGTTTCTATCTGCCTATGTTCTGGTCAAGCCGCGCGAAGCTAACCAATACGGCAGACCTTATCCGGCTAATTATCCGCGATGAAGCCGTGCATGGCTATTACATCGGCTACAAGTTCCAGCGTGCGCTTGAGGTGCTGGGCGAAGACCGGAAGCAGGAAATCAAGGACTTTGCTTTCGAGCTTTTGCTTGAACTGTACGACAATGAAATCCGCTATACGGAAGCGCTTTATGACGGCGTCGGCCTGACCGAAGACGTCAAGAAGTTCCTGCATTACAATGCCAACAAGGCGCTGATGAATCTTGGTTACGAGGCGCTTTTCCCGGCAGAGGCCTGCAAGGTCAATCCGGCCATTCTGTCGGCGCTTTCGCCAAATGCCGACGAAAACCATGACTTCTTCTCCGGTTCGGGCTCTTCCTACGTCATCGGCAAGGCTGTGGCGACGGAGGATGAAGACTGGGAATTTTAAGTGTCTGTTTCATGGTTAGTCCGCAGGTGTTTCACGCTGCGGATTGACCATTTCATCTGTCTGTACTGAATATACCGGCATCGAATCTGACCTGAAGGCGGTATCCTCGGATGCTATTTCGGGACATGGATTCATACTGACAGGTGAGTTTTATGCCGACCGACGACCGTAAGAAAAGCCGGGTTACGCTTCTTGATGTGGCGCGCCATGCGAATGTTTCGCGCGCTACGGCGTCGCTTGTCATCCGCAAGAGCCCGCTTGTGGGAGCCGCGACGCGGGAGAAGGTCGAGAAGGCGCTGCAAGAACTGGGCTACGTCTACAATATGGGCGCGGCGAGTTTGCGGGCCGACCGCTCAAACACGGTCGGCGTGATTGTCCCGACGCTCGGAAATCCGTTTTATGGCGAGCTGCTGGCGGGCATCGACAGTGTTGTCGGCGAGGCCGGTATGGTTGTTCTGCTGGCCAACAGTCATGAGAATTTTGCCAATCAGAATACGTTGATGCAGCGGATGCGCGAGCATGGTGTCGATGGCGTGATCGTGTCACTGACAGCGGGAACCGAGCCGGAATTTATCGAGCAGATTGCCGATTGGGGACTGCCTGTCGTGCAGGTGCTCCGCCATGTGACCGACAGGATCGACTATGCCGGGGTCGACTATGCGGGGGGCATGCGACAGGCGGTCAATCACCTGTCCGGTCTAGGGCACAAGACTATCGCCTTTGCGGTGCATGGGCCGGTGCATTCCGCCTATCGCGAGCGCGTTGAGGGCTTCCGCGAAGCCATGCTGCAGAAGGGCCTGGACCCGGAGCTGATCGTCCATCTGCCCAGCACCATGCCGGAAATCGCCAAGGCCGCGCCGCTTCTGTTTCAGCAAGGGTCGGAACCAACAGCGGCAATCTGCTTTAACGATGTGATAGCGCTTGGCCTGTCGGCTGGGCTTTACGATTGCGGGCGAAAAATCGGAGAGGATTTTTCGCTGATCGGCTTTGACGATGTCAGCGATGCCGAGGCGACACGCCCGCGCCTGAGTTCTGTCGCGACACGCCCGGTGACAGTCGGCGAAAACGCGGCCAGATTGCTGCTTTCGCGCCTTGCAGAACCGGAAACGGCTGCACAGCGGATCGTCAGCGAGACCTATTTGCAGGTTCGCCAGTCCTGTGGACGCCTTGGGGGCTGACGGTAAATTTGATCATCTAATCCGAATTAATGATTGACGAGAGAGGCTAAACGAATTTAGATCGATCTAAATTGGGCTGATCTTGGAGGAAGACAGCCAATTCGCCGACCGGGAGGTTCCAGCATTGTACAATTTCAATTTCGCGCCAGTGTTCGCGTCTATGGACAAGCTGCTTCTCGGCGCCTGGCAAACGATCGAGCTTTCTGTCGCCGCGATGGTGCTCGGGCTGGTCGTTTCCATTGTGTGCGCCTTGGGCAAGACATCCGGCTCCAAGCCGGTGCGCTTTGTCATCGACGCCTATGTGGAGATCATCCGCAATACGCCGTTTCTGGTGCAGATCTTCTTCATCTTTTTTGGCCTGCCCTCGGCAGGTCTGCGCCTGTCGCCCAACAGCGCGGCACTTCTGGCGCTGGTTGTGAATTTCGGCGCTTACGGCACTGAAATCATCCGCGCAGGCATCGAGTCCATCCATAAGGGGCAGGTGGAAGCGGGCACTGCGCTTGGCCTCTCGCGCCTGCAGGTCTTCCGCTACATCATCATGAAGCCCGCGCTACGCACGGTCTATCCGTCGCTGACCAGCCAGTTCATCTATCTGATGTTGACATCGAGCGTCGTGTCGGTGATTTCCGCCAATGAACTGGCCGCCGCCGGCAACGATCTCCAGTCGGCGACCTTCGCGAGTTTCGAGGTCTATATCGTCATCACGGTGATGTATCTCATCATGTCCATCGGGTTTTCGGCAGTGTTTTCGCTGATCGAGAAACTGGCGTTCAAATATCCACTGAGCCGATAGGAGCAAGGCCATGATCAGACCTTTCGGCTGGAACGAATTTCTCATTATCGTCTATGCGGCGCAGTGGACCATTGCCCTCTCAGCCATCGCCTTTGTGGGCGGCGGCATTGGCGGCATGATCGTAGCGCTGATGCGCGTCTCGGATAATCGTGTGCTACGCTATATCGCGCTTGGCTTCATCCGCCTGTTTCAGGGCACACCGCTATTGATGCAGCTTTTTCTGGTGTTCTTCGGGCTCAATATTTTCGGCCTGGGCATCAATCCCTGGATAGCAGCGGCTATCGCCCTGACCCTGCATGCCAGTGCTTTCCTTGGCGAAATCTGGCGCGGCTGTATCGATGCTGTGCCGCCGGGCCAGCGTGAAGCGGCAACGGCACTGGGTCTGCGTTATTACAACCGTATGCGCTATATCATTCTGCCGCAGGCTGCGCGCATTTCGGTTGCGCCGACGGTCGGCTTCCTTGTGCAGCTTATCAAGGGCACATCGCTTGCCGCCATCATCGGCTTTACCGAGCTGACCCGTCAGGGCCAGATCATCAACAACGCAACCTTCAGCCCATTTATGGTCTTCGGCACCGTGGCGGTTGTCTATTTCATTCTGTGCTGGCCGCTTTCGATACTGGCCCGCAACATGGAAAACAAATTTTCTCGCGCGACCGCTCGGTAATCGGGGGCTTTTGTCGAGATTAATATGCCGGCGAGGAGTCCGGTTTAACAATAGGGAAGGGAAAAACATGAATATCACCAGACGCATAGCGATGACGCTGATCGGCGCAGGCGCTCTTGCTGCGGCTTTCGCACCTGCCGCATTTGCGCAGACCGTCGAAGGCATCAAGTCGGCCGGAACCGTCAAGATTGGCATGCTGGTCGACTTTCCGCCATTTGGCATCATGAACACCAATAACGAGCCGGACGGCTACGATGCCGATGTGGCAAAGCTGCTCGCCGCCGAGCTAGGTGTGAAGGCGCAGATCGTGCCGGTCACCGGCCCGAACCGCATTCCTTACCTGCAGAGCGGACAGGTTGACCTGCTTGTGGCTTCGCTGGGTATCACCGAAGAACGCGCGAAGAGCGTCGACTTCTCCCAGCCTTATGCCGGTATTTCCATCGGTGTTTTCGGACCGAAGGATGCGGCGGTCGCCAAGCCGGAAGACCTGTCGGGCAAGACCATCGGCGTGGCGCGTGCGTCGACGCAGGATACGGCGGTGACTAAGGTTGCGCCGAAGGATGCGAATATCCGCCGCTTCGATGACGATGCCAGCGCCGTGCAGGCTCTGCTGTCGGGTCAGGTCGATTTGATCGGTCTTTCCAATGTCGTTGCCGCTGAAATCGAGAAGGCAGCGCCTGGACGCTATGAGCAGAAAATCCAGCTCAGCCAGCAGGTGCAGGGCATCGCAGTGCGCAAGGGTTCGACCGAAATGCTCGAATTCGTCAACAAGTTCATCGAGAAGGTGAAGGGCGACGGCGAATTGAACAAGATCCACGAAAAATGGCTCGGTTCTCCGCTGCCGGATTTTGTTTCCAAGGCGAAGTAAGTCTTTGACAGGCGCCGTGCCCGGTATTGGCCGAGCATGGCGGCAAACGCCGCATCCGGCGATCACGTTCAGCAAAGCGAGTTCTCGACATGAATAAGACGGCTCAGAACACGGCTCACGGGGCATCGCAGGACTCCGGTACTGCGGTGCTGATGGAAGGCGTCAACAAATGGTATGGCACCTATCATGCGCTGCGGAATATCAATCTGACTGTGGCGCGCGGCGAACGCATTGTCATTTGCGGCCCGTCCGGTTCCGGCAAATCCACGCTGATCCGTTGCATCAACCAGCTTGAGACGATTCAGGAAGGGCGCATCGTCGTCGATGGTCTCGACCTGACGGCGGGCGGCAAGAATGTCGACATCATCCGGCAGGAAACCGGCATGGTGTTCCAGCAGTTCAATCTTTTTCCGCATATGACCGTTCTGGAAAACTGCACGCTTGCGCCAATGAAAGTGCGCGGCGTTGCCAAAGCGGAAGCCGAAAAAACAGCGCGCAAATTTCTTGAGCGCGTGCGCATTCCGGAGCAGGCGGACAAATATCCGGCGCAGCTTTCAGGCGGCCAGCAGCAGCGCGTGGCGATTGCGCGCGCATTGTGTATGAACCCCAAGATCATGCTTTTCGATGAGCCGACTTCGGCGCTCGATCCGGAAATGGTCAAGGAAGTTCTGGACACCATGATTGATCTCGCCAAGGAGGGCATGACCATGCTCTGCGTCACCCATGAAATGGGCTTTGCGCGACAGGTCGCCGACCGGGTTATTTTCATGGATCAGGGACAGATCCTCGAAATGGCGGAGCCGGAAGAGTTTTTCGGCAATCCGAAGCATGAGCGGACAAGGGCCTTTATCGGTCAGATTTCCTGACCGCTCGCATCGTTTGTTCTGACGCATATCGCAAAGGCTAAATCCCACCTTTCGCGATGTGTTTCCCCCAATCTGGAACTGGAGTTTGACGTGACGAAGGAAATTCTGCTCGTGGAGCCGATGATGTCCGCTATCGAGGAGCGTCTCGATGCGGGCTACAAGGTGCACCGGCTTTACAAGACCGAAGAAAAAGCGGCTATCGATGCGGCCTTGGGTTCGATCCGCGCGGTCGTGACCGGTGGTGGTTCGGGCCTTTCCAATGAATGGATCGAGCGTCTGCCGTCGCTTGGCCTGATCGCCATCAATGGCGTCGGGACGGACAAGGTTGATCTCCCTTTTGCCCGTAGCCGCAATGTACATGTGAGCACGACACCCGGCGTCCTGACCGATGATGTTGCTGATACCGGCATTGCGCTGATGCTGGCGCTGCTGCGCCATGTGGCGCTTGGCGACAGCTTTGTTCGTGAAGGAAAATGGGCCCGGCGGCAGGCTTTCCCGCTGGGCATCAGCCCCAAGGGCAAGCGCATCGGCGTTCTCGGCCTTGGCCAGATCGGCAAGTCGCTGGCAAAGCGCGCCGAGGCTTTCGGCATGGAAGTGCATTACTGGAGCCGCTCGCCAGTGGCAGACAAGAACTGGGTGGCTCATGCATCGCCGGTCGAACTGGCTGAAAACTGCGATGTGCTGGCGGTTTGCGTGGCAGCCAATGCCTCCACGGCGAATATCGTCAATGCAGACGTGCTGGCGGCGCTTGGCAACAAGGGCTATCTCATCAATGTCGCGCGCGGCACGGTGGTCGATGAAGACGCGCTTCTGGCCGCGCTTAACGGTGGCATTATCGCCGGTGCCGGTCTTGATGTCTTCGTCAACGAGCCGACGATCCGCGAAGAATTCTTCACTGCTCCCAACACGGTTTTGATGCCGCATCAGGGCAGTGCAACTGTCGAAACGCGCATCGGCATGGGTGAACTGGTGCTTGCCAATCTGCAGGCTTATTTCGCAGGCGATGTTCCGCCCACCAAGGTAAATTGAGTTTTGCGATGATTGTCAGACAGGCTTTCTTCGAAGGTGAAATTCATGCCGGGCGCGAAGATGCGTTCAAGGCTTATGTCGCGGAAACCCTGATGCCGATGTGGCTTCAGTTTCCGGGCATCCGGGATGTGCGCGTTCTTTATGCCGTGGAACGCGACGAGGGCGCGCCCTCCTATCCGATGGTGTTGTGGACGGTTTATGACGGCCGACAAGCGCTGGCCGAGGCGCTGGAGTCACCCATCCGCTACGAAAGCCGGGAGGCCACGAAAGGCCTCCTCGCAATGTTCGACGGCCACATTCATCACCACGTTTTCGACCTCGCTCTCGTGGGTGAAATTGCCGCTTGATGAGCGGCGTTCGGCCAGCGTTTTGGCGCTGGCCGACTGAGTCTTTCTCAGCTTTTTGAAATTTGCCCAACCGATCCAATTTGCAGTTTCGAGCCATTATTTAAGTACATGATCATGTAATCACATAAATGTGATTGTCTCGCGCGTGGCGGGCCCGATGTCGCCTGTTTCTGGTATTTTGGGGGCAAATTTTTCGCAGAAACGGCTGCTTCAGGGCGCCGGATTCCCTCATGTTTTGCACAGCTAGGGTACAAGTTATTTGAACTGTTCTAGTCTGGTGTGTATCGAGCGCTATGTTTTTCTCAATCGTGCAATGCGGTTTCATTTCAGAAAAGCATCCCTCCGTCTTACCCACCTAACAGGCAGGAAACGACAATGACTGACCTCCCCGGATATCCGAGTCGTCGCAGTTTTCTGAAAGCCTCCGCAGTAAGCGTCATGCTTTCAGGACTGGCTGTTTCAGCGCAGGCCGAACCGAAGACGCCACCGGTTTCGCTCGAAGACTATGAACGTCAATATTTTACCGATCTTGAATGGACATTTATCCTCGCCGCGACGGCAAGGCTGATCCCCTCGGATGGTGATGGCCCCGGCGCCATCGAAACCCGCGTCCCTGTGTTTATCGATCTCCAGCTTGCCGGTGATTTTGGCCGCGCTGATGACTGGTACATGGTTGGCCCGCACGATGCGTCGGCTGATCCGACGCGCGGTTGGCAAACCCCGCTCAACCCGGCGCAGATTTATCGCCAGGCTATCCCGGCCTTCAACGGCTGGTGCGAACAGAAATACAGCGCCGCTTTCGCCGCTCTCACGCCTGAACAGCAGGACGAAGCACTGACTGCCCTTCAAAAGGGCGAAGTCGGCTTGCAGCCGGAATTGCGCGAGTTCTTCGGCATTCTGCTCCAGAACACCAAGGAAGGCTATTTCGCCGACCCGATGTATGGCGGCAATCACGGCATGCAGGCCTGGACCTATATTGGCTTCCCCGGCGCGCGCGGCAGCTACAAGGAGTGGGTTGAGCGCTACAATGTCGCTTACCCGCTCGGTCCGGTTTCGATCAAGGGCGAAAGGGCTTAACCATGGCACGTCAGGAAAAGAAGAAAGACGTGGTCATTGTCGGCCTCGGCTGGACTGGCTCTATTCTGGCAATGGAACTGGCGCAGGAAGGTCTCGACATCGTCGCGCTCGAACGCGGCCATGATCAGAATACCGTGCCGGATTTCAAATATCCGAACATGATCGATGAGCTGAAATATGGCGTGCGTCTCAAGATGATGCAGCGCGCCAGCCAGCAGACCGTTACCGTGCGCCGCAGTGCGGAAGAAAACGCGCTGCCTTACCGCAGCTTTGGCTCGTTTTTGCCGGGTAATGGCGTGGGTGGCGCGGGTACGCACTGGAACGGCCTCAACTGGCGTCCGCAGGCCGAAGAACTGCGCCTGCGTTCCCATGTGCGCGAGCATTGGGGCGAGCAGATCATCCCGGAAGACATGCTTCTTGGCGATTATCCCGTCACCTATGACGAGATGGAACCGTTCTTCGACCGCTTCGAGCGCGTCGCCGGTATTTCCGGCAAGGCGGGCAATCTCAAGGGCAAGATCGTTGAAGGCGGCAACCCGTTTGAGGGCTGGCGCGCGAACGATTATCCAATGCCGCCGATGAAGACGACCTGGGACGGACGCAAATTCGCCGATGCAGCACAGGCCGCGGGTTACCACCCGTTCCCGTCGCCGGGCGGCATTGCTTCGACCGCCTATGTCAATGAATATGGCATGCAGATGGGACCGTGTAATCACTGCGGTTTCTGCGAGCGTTTTGGCTGCTACCAGTATTCGAAGTCGTCACCGCAGACCACGATTCTTGATGCGCTGAAGCGGATGCCGAACTTCTCCTATCGCACGGAATCGGAAGTGCTGCGTGTTGAAATGGCTCCGGACGGCAAGACCGCGACCGGCGTGACCTATTTCGACGACAAGACGCAGGAAGAAGTCTTCCAGCCTGCCGATATCGTCATCCTGTCGTCGTTCCAGCTGAACAACGTGCATCTGGCGCTGCTTTCGGGCATCGGACAGCCTTACGATCAGGCAACGGGCGAAGGCGTTACAGGACGCAACTTTGCCTACCAGCTGACCGGCGGCGTGACGCTCTTCTTCAAGGATGAAGAGTTCAATCCGTTCATCGGCACCGGCGCCAATGGCATGTGCATTGACGATTTCGGCGTTAACCAGATCGATTTTGGTCGCGAGGGCTTCATCGGCGGCGCTTACTGGCGCACCGGCCAGACCAACGGCCAGCCGATCCGCAGCATGATATTGCCGTCCGGCACGCCGAGCTGGGGTGCTGGCTGGAAAAAGTCGATCGCCGAATGGTATGGCCACTCGATGAATATCGGAACCCATGGTTCCGTCATGTCCTACAAGACCAACCATCTCGATCTCGATCCAACCTACAAGGACCCGCACGGTCGTCCGCTGATGCGCATGACCTTCAACTGGAATCCGAATGATATCCGGATGACCCAGTTCATGAAGACCAAGGCGGAAGCGCTGGCCAAGACGATGAACCCGGACCTGATCCAGTCGTCCTTCAAGAAGGAAGGCGCTCAGTTCGACGTTCGTCCTTACCAGACGACCCATACGACCGGCGGACACATCATGTCGGAAAATGCGCGTGAGGGCGTGGTCAATCGCTTCTCGCAGGCATGGGACAAGCACAATGTGTTCATGCTTGGCGCGGGTAACTTCGTGCAGAACACCCAGTACAACCCGACCGGCTTGCTCGGCGGCCTTGCCTACTGGACGGCACATGCGATCCGCTCGCAGTATCTTTCCAATCCGCGTCCGCTGGTTTGAGGAGAACGGTGATGAAAACTTTTCTTCGCATAATCGGTGTTCTCATCGTTCTCGGTATCGTGGCCTTGCTGGCTTTCCTGTTCGTTCCGGTGCAGCTTACAAAGCCGACGAAGGAACTGGCCGCCGACTGGAAGCCCGCTCGGGGTCAGGGCGAATATGTCATGTA
>Ga0153948_1001367_pt1 | contig 12400 bp, 9 predicted proteins | sample TSNJ032MetaG_FD_104696 | JGI IMG/M metagenome (GOLD analysis project Ga0153948, IMG submission 104696) | Attine ant fungus gardens microbial communities from New Jersey, USA - TSNJ032 MetaG | ecosystem: Host-associated > Fungi > Mycelium > Unclassified | place: USA: New Jersey, Wharton State...
AACAGCTGGTCGGGGTGGGCCGCCATCGGGTACGCCGGGTTCAGCCACTGCCAGCCGGCGGTCGTGCCGTCGGCGGCGCCGCGGGTGTAGGTCGGGCTGTGGTCGAAGACGTGGTCCCAGCCGGAGGACTGCCAGACCGAGCCGGTCTTCGTCCACGAGGTCACGGGGATGCTGCCGTCGAACCAGACGGCCTCGTGCGGGTACGACTGCACGGTGAGCTGCTTGCCCGCCGGCAGGGTCACGCTCTCGTTGTAGGTGCCGGCGCGCAGGACGATCGTCTGCCCGGACCTCGCGCTGGCGACCGCCTTCGCGACCGTGCGGAACGGGGCCGACAGCGAGCCGGCGGCCGAGTCGGAGCCCTGTGGCGACACCACGATCGCACCGGCGGGGACCGCGTAGGCGGTCTGGCCCGGGTCGGCCGAACCGGTCGTCGTGCGGACGCCGGACAGGTCGAGTCCGGCCGTGACGGAGCCTCCCGTGCCTCCCGAGCCGCCCGTGGCCGGGGGCGTCGGGGTCGTCGGAGCGGTCGGGGTCGTCGACGGGGTCGACGACGGCGTCGGGGTGGGCGTGGGGGTCTGCACCGGCGCCGTGGGCGTCGCGCTCGGCGTCGGCGTGACGCTCGGGGCCGGGGTCGAGGCCGCGTGCGGCAGCAGCTGGTGCGCGAGGAGGCCGGTGTGCCGGAGCGCGACGGGGCTCGACGCGCTCGACGAGTACGTCCAGAGCCCCAGGGCGCCGGCGCCGGAGAGGCGCTGCGCGGACGAATCCGTGCCGAAGGCCTGCCAGGCCGGAGCGGTGGCGCCGGTGACGTAGGCGCGTGCCGAGACGGTCACCGGGGTCGCGCCGGTCGCCTGGGCCTCCAGGGTGAGCCGTTGGCCGGCCGCGACCGTCGGGAGCACGACGCGCTCCCCGGCGAGCGTGGCCTGCTGGCCTCCGCTGTCGCCGACGCGCAGGAGCGAGAGCGTGGCGACGCCCTTCGGGCTGATCCGCAGTTGCGCGACGTAGGCGTGCGAGCCCGCCACGCGGAGCCGGACGCCCGCATAGACGCCGTTGCCCGAACGCGGCACGGCCGCGACCGTGAACTGGTCGGACGCCTGGATGTCGCGCTGCGAGACGGACTTCAGGAGGGCGTCGGTGGACTGGCCGGGAGCGGGCGCGGTGAGGGTGCCGCCCGTGGCGGGGGACACCGATTGACCGCTCGTCCGGTTCACGGTGTAGGCGCCGCCGACGGGGGCGGAGCCCCAGCCGGTGCCGACCGAGCGGTTGAACGTGTCGGAGACGACGGTCGCACCGGTGTCGTACGACGTCGCGGCGGTCGCGCCTGCGGGCATCGTGAGCACGGCCATCGCGGCGACGACGGCGATTCCGACGCCGGCGAGCGCAGCGCGGAGAGCCTTCGCCCGGGTGCGGGTGGCTGAAGTGGCGGGTGTGGGGGATGTGGGGGTTTGGGTGAGGCGGTGTCTGGCCTTGCCGACCATGGACTGTCTTCCAATGCTGATTAGTTCACGAACAGAAAACACGAAGGTGAGACCAGGCCTTCTGCGCGGAGCTTGCCTGCAACCTAGCAGACGTCGAGGGGGGAGAAGAAGTTAACCTTCGACCATATCGCCGGTCGCGGAAACTCACCAGGGAACTATACCCCCCGTTCGGGGCGCGCTTCGCCATCGAGCAGAATGGGGTCATGCCCTTCCGCATCCTCACCGTCTGCACGGGCAACATCTGCCGTTCGCCCGCCATGGACCTCCTGCTCGCGCACGAGTTGCGCGACGACAGGAGGTTCGCCCTCTCGTCCGCCGGCACGCACGCCGAGGTCGGCTGGCCCGTGAATCCGCCGATGGACCGGATGCTCGCCGACCGCGGCATCGACGTCCGCGGCTTCGCCGCTCGGCAGGCGACCCGCGACATCCTGTCGTCCTCGGATCTGATCGTCACCGCGACGCAGCAGCACCGGGCCTGGGTGACCGACGAGGAGCCGCGCTCCGTCCGCCGCGCCTTCACGCTGACGGAGTTCGCGGACGCCATCGAGGGCGCGCCGGCCGGCCTCACCGCGGCCGAGCTCGTCGCGTGGGCCGCCGCCCACCGACCGGCGCTGCGGGTGCGGTCGCTCGGGTCGCCGATGCGCCGCGGCTACGACGAGGGCGACATCCTCGACCCCTACGGCCGCGGCGACGCCGCGTACGCCGGAGCGCTCGCGCAGATCGACCCGCTCGTCGAGCGCGTCGCGGCGGCTCTCCGCGCGACCGCCGACTGAGCCCCGCGTGACCGTCGACTGACCCCGCCGTCGGGCCCGCACGCTGATCACCCATTCCGGTGACAATTCCTCACTTATATGCCAATATAGATGAGGAAGTCTCAATCGGAGGGGGTGGGCCGTGACCGGTCGTATCGGCTACGCAGCGGGCGCCTTCGACCTGTTCCACATCGGTCACCTCAACATCCTCAAGCACGCCAAGAGCCAGTGCGACTACCTGATCGCGGGCGTGGTGTCGGATGAGATGCTGCGGCTGACCAAGGGCATCGACCCGGTCGTCCCGCTCGCCGAGCGTCTCGAGATCGTCCGCAGCATCGCCCACGTCGACGAGGCCGTCGCCGAGACCGTCCCGGACAAGCTCGACACCTGGCGGGAGCTGCGCTTCGACGTGTTCTTCAAGGGCGACGACTGGCGCGGCACCCCCAAGGGCCTCCGCCTCGAGCGCGAGTTCGCCGCCGTGGGGGTGGAGGTCGTGTACTTCCCGTACACGGTCTCGACGTCCTCCACGCAGCTGCGCGCCGCGCTCGCGGCTCTCGCGGGCTGAGCCGCGCGGGCCTGGCGCTCAGACCACCCGCACCCCGCCCGCCAGCACGAGCTCCCGCTCCGGTGCGAGCACCAGCGCCTCCGGCACGTTCTGCGCGTCCACCAGCACGACGTCCGCCGGGGCTCCGGCGACCAGATCGTGTACCGGTCGGCCGACGAATCCGGCGGCGTCGCTCGTCGCGAGGCGGACCACATCGGTCAGCTCCTCGTCGCGCCGGGCGCCCGAGAGCTGGGCCAGGCGGGTCGCGAGGCGCAGCAGGTCGCCGTCGCCGTACGGGCCCCAGAGGTCGCGGATGCCGTCCGTGCCGAGCCCGACCGGCACGCCGGCGGCGCGCAGGTCGGCGAGCGGGAGGCGGGACGCGTTGATCGGCGCGACGGTCGTGATCGAGACGCCGGCCTCCCGCAGCTCCTCGACGAGCGCACGCTGCCGGGCCGGCGGCAGGTCGCCGATGGCGAAGCCGTGGGCCACGTTGACCCGGCCGGCCAGCCCCAGGGCGCGGGTGCGCTCCAGGATGAGGTCGTACTCGAAGGCGCCCAGCTCACCGCCCTCGTGCAGGTGGATGTCGAGGCCGACGCCGCGCCGGTCGGCGATCTCGAACAGCGCGTCCAGCTGGCCCACCGGGTCGCGGTCGATCAGCGCGGGGTCGAGGCCGCCGACGTGGTCGGCGCCCTCCGCCGCGGCGCGGTCGAGCAGTTCCAGCACGCCGGGCCGGCGCAGCACGCCGTCCTGCGGGAAGGCGACGATCTCCAGGGCGACCGGCACGCCGAGGGCCGCCACGGCCTCCCGCACCACCGCGATGCCACGGAGCCCGACGCCCAGGTCCACGTCGACGTGCGACCGGAACGCGGTGGTGCCCTGCGCGACCAGCGCCCGCAGCAACTGCAGCGTGCTGTCCGGGCTCGGGATGCCCAGATCGTCGCGGTGCGCGCGCTCATGCGCGATGCGCCCCTGCGTCGTCGCCTCGCCGCCGTAGGGCACCCACTCGCGGCCCCACCAGCTCTTGTCGAGGTGGGCGTGCGCGTTCACGAGCCCGGGGAGCGCGAGCAGCCCGCGCCCGTCGATCGTCTCGCCGTCCGCCGGGGCCGGCGCCGGCGCCGGTCGCGCCGGATCGTGCGGCTCGACCGCCGCGATCACGCCGCCCTCGATCAGGATGTCGGAGGCCGCACCGCCCCACGGCCGGACGTTCGTCAGCAGCACGGTCACCTCCTGCGCCTCGCTCATCGGTCCGCGAACCGATCCGTCGCCTCGATCAGGGCGTCGAGGATGCCCGGCTCGTCGAACGCGTGCCCGGCGTCCGGGATCATCCGCAGCTCGGCCTCCGGCCACGCCCGGTGCAGGTCCCACGCGGTCATCGGCGGGGTGCAGGTGTCGTAGCGGCCCTGCACGATCACGCCCGGGATGCCGGCGAGGGTGGGTGCATCCCGGATCAGCTGCCCCTCCTCGAACCAGCCGCCGTGCGTGAAGTAGTGGTTCTCGATGCGCGCGAAGGCGACCGCGTACTCCGGCTCGGTGAAGGTCGCGACCAGCTCGGGCCGCGGCAGCAGCGTGATGGTGGACGACTCCCAGCGCGACCAGGCGACCGCGGCCGGCCCGTGCACGGCCGGATCGGGGTCGGCGAGCAGCCGGCTGTACGCGCGGATGAGGTGCCCGCGCTCCTCCACCGGCACCGGCTCCAGGAACCCCTCCCAGAGGTCGGGGAACAGCGCGGCCGCGCCGCCCTCGTAGAACCAGTCCAGTTCGGCGGCGCGCAGCGTGAAGATGCCGCGCAGCACCAGCTCGGTCACCCGGTCGGGATGCGTCTGGGCGTACGCGAGGGCGAGGGTGCTCCCCCACGACCCGCCGAAGACCTGCCACTTCTCGATGCCGAGGTGCTCGCGCAGCCGCTCCAGGTCGGCCACCAGATGCCAGGTGGTGTTGAGCGACAGGTCGGCCTCCGGCTCGCTCGCGTGCGGGAGGCTCTTGCCGCAGCCGCGCTGGTCGACCAGCACGATGCGGTACTTCGCCGGGTCGAAGAGGCGCCGGTGCGTCGGCGTCGTGCCGCCTCCCGGGCCGCCGTGCAGGAACACGACCGGCTTGCCGTCAGGATTGCCGCTCGTCTCCCAGTACAGCTGCTGGCCGTCGCCGACGTCCAGCATGCCGGTCTCGTACGGCTCGATCTCGGGGTACAGGCTGCGCATGCTGTCGAGGCTACCGGTCGGTCAGAGGCGCGACGCGGACACGGAGAACGTGTCGCACGCCTGCGCACCCTGCTGGTAGCCGGTGGTGAACCAGCTCTGCCGCTGCGCAGCCGAGCCGTGCGTCCAGCCCTCCGGGTCGACCCGTCCGGTGGAGGCCTCCTGGATGCGGTCGTCGCCGACCGCGGCCGCCGCACTCAGCGCATCCTGGATCTGCGCCGTCGTGATCGGCTGCAGGAACGCGACGCCCTTCCCGTCGGTGGTCTTCGACGCGGCAGCGGCCCAGGATCCCGCGAAGCAGTCGGCCTGCAGCTCGAGCCGGACGCTGTCGGACGCCGCACCCGTCTGCCGACTGGTGTGCTCCGCCATGATCCCGCCGATGTTCTGGATGTGGTGCCCCCACTCGTGCGCCACCACGTACATCTCGGCCAGCGGCCCGCCGCTCGACCCGAACCGCGAGCGCAGCTCGTCGTAGAAGCCCGTGTCGACGTAGATCGTCCGATCGGAGGGGCAGTAGAACGGTCCCGTCGCGCTCGACGCCGAACCGCATCCCGTGCTCGTCCCTCCGGTGAAGAGGATGAACTCGGGCGACGTGTACCGCCCGCCGAGCGCCGGCAGCTCCGCGGCCCAGTACGCCTCCAGCGAGGCGGCCGCGCCCTTCATCCGGCAGTCGACGCTCGCGTTGGCGTCGGCGCCCGTGTTGCACTCCTGCAGCTCGGTGCCGGTGCCGATCTGCTCCGTGCCCGTGGCCCCGCCGCCCAGGAGGCCGCTGACATCCACCCCCAGCAGCTGCGCGATCAGGAAGATCGCGACCGCCCCGATCCCCACACCGCCCGCAGCGATCCCCGCGGTCCGCCCCCGGCGCTTGACCTTGCCCCCACTGATGTCCGCATCCGGATTGAACGTCATGCCGCACACGGTACCGCGGAGGGGCGCGGGCGCATATCGGTCGACGGTTTTGCCCGGCAACTCCGGCATCCCCGCCGCGCACCCCGCGGGCTAGGCTCGCAGCATGAGCACCTCCCCCGTCACTGTGACCATCACCGGCGCCGGCGGGCAGATCGGGTACGCCCTGCTGTTCCGCATCGCCTCCGGCCAGCTCCTCGGGGCGGACGTGCCCGTGCGGGTGCGGCTGCTCGAGATCCCGGCCGGTCGCTCCGCCGCGGAAGGGACGGCGCTGGAGCTGCAGGACGGCGCGTTCCCGCTGCTGCGGTCGATCGACGTGACGGAGGACGCGAACGCCGCGTTCGACGGCGCCAACGTCGCCCTGCTGGTCGGTGCGCGTCCGCGCGGCGCCGGGATGGAGCGGGCCGACCTGCTGGAGGCCAACGGTGCGATCTTCGGGCCGCAGGGCGCGGCGATCAACGCGGGCGCGGCCGACGACATCCGCGTGCTCGTCGTGGGCAACCCGGCCAACACCAACGCGCTCATCGCGAGCGCGCACGCGCCAGACGTTCCGGCCGAGCGCTTCACTGCCATGACCCGCCTCGACCACAACCGGGCGGTGGCCCAGCTGGCCGCGAAGCTCGACGTGCCGGTCACCTCCATCGAGGGTGTGATCGTCTGGGGCAACCACTCCGCCAGCCAGTACCCCGACCTCACCCACGCGACCGTCGACGGCCGCCCCGCCACCGAGCTGGTGGACGAGCGCTGGCTCGCCGACGAGTACATCCCGCGGGTGGCGAAGCGCGGCGCCGAGATCATCCAGGTGCGCGGCTCCTCCAGCGCGGCCTCCGCGGCGAGCGCCGCCATCGACCACGTCTACGACTGGGTGAACGGGACCGGCGAGCGCTGGACCTCCGCCGCCATCGTCTCCGACGGCAGCTACGGCGTGCCGGCCGGACTGATCTCGTCGTTCCCGGTGCGCGCCGTCGACGGCGAGTGGCGCATCGTGGATGGCCTCACGATCGACGACTTCTCCCGGCAGCGCATCGACGCCTCCGTCGCGGAGCTCGTGGAGGAGCGCGACGCCGTGCGGGCGCTGGGGCTGCTCTAAGGAGTCAGACAGCGCCCGAGGTCTTCGTGGGCTCTCCCCCGGATCGGAGGAGACGGAGCCGGTCGTCGGTGATGAGCTCGATCGGCAGGATGCTGCCCTGACCATCCCGGTACCGCACGACGACCAGCTTTCCGCGACGCCTGGCGTCGACGACGTGCGCGTATGCGATCGTCGAACGGATCCCTGCTGCCGAGAGCGTGAATGCCGACTCGCCGAACCCGATGGCGATCGTGCGACCGCCGACGGATCGGCGGAAATGACTTCGCACCGTGAGATAGACGGCGGGCGGGAGAACGACCACGGCGAGCGCGGCCGTCACTACGAACGGGCCCGCCGCATCCCGCAGCACCATCACGGCTGCGACCGCGAACAGGACGCAGAACAGCACGAGCAGCCAGAGCGGCCCGCGCGCCAGACGACGGAATGCGTCCCAGGCGAGTCGGCGCACCATCCGCTCGTCGACCACGATGTCGCTCTGCAACCCCACCCGCTCCACGCGGCCATCCTAGGGGCGCCGCCCGGGAGCCGCTTCCCCCCGGGCCGGGGACAGGCCCATCCATCCAGTTGACGCAACGCGCCGCCTCCCCGAGTGGAGAGACGGCGTGTTGTGACGACTCGTTGGCCCGGCGCCGGGTCAGCGCTTCTTCTGGCTCTTCTCCTGCGCCGGGAGGGTGCCCGCGGCGCGGTGCTCGGCGAAGTAGGCGCGGGCCTCGGCCTGGCGCTCGCCCTCGGCGCCGGTGGCGATCTTGGCGCGGACCAGCTCGGGGCCGTAGCCGAACGCGTCGACCAGGTCGACGGCGTGCGGGCGGATGCGCGTGAGCAGGCGGTCGATGTAGGCGGTGACGGCCTGTGCGCGCTGCGGCGAGAGGCGGCCGTGGATGAGGTACCAGGCGAGGTGCTTCTCGATCAGCTGGAAGCCGAACAGGTCGCGCAGCCAGGTGAGCACCTGCTTGGTGCCGGCGTCGGGAGCCTGCTCCAGCGCCTCCGTGAACGCCTCCCACTGCAGCAGCTCGCCGTGGGCGCGGGCGGCCTCGATGAGCTCGTTCTGCTGTGCGTTGAACAGCTCGGCGGCGGCCTTCTTGTTCAGCTTGGAGGCGGGGCGCAGCCGCCCGGCGATCTCGCCGACCATCGTCTCCACGCGGTCGGTGAGCAGCTCCCGCTGGGTCGCCGACTCCTGCAGCCAGTTGACCGAGCGCGCGGTCGAGCCGAAGTCGCGCACCGTCTGGGCGACGGACCGCAGCCCGCTGCCGTGGTAGGCGCGGTCGGCGGCGTGGGTGACGACGTAGCGCGCGAGCGCGCCGGCGTCCGCCTTGGCGAACTTGCGGCTGAAGTCGGTCAGCAGGCGCTTCGCGACCAGCTGCAGCAGCACGTTGTTGTCGCCCTCGAAGGTGACCCAGATGTCGAGGTCCTGGCGGAGCGAGGTGATGCGGTTCTCGGTCAGGAAGCCGGAGCCGCCGCACGCCTCGCGCGCCTCCTGCAGCGTGTCGAGCGCGTGCCAGGTGCTCAGCGGCTTGAGCGCGGCGGCGATGGTCTCGAGGTCCTGCCGGTCGTCGTCCGTCGCGGCCGTGCCGCTGAAGACGTCGTCGAACTTGTGCAGGAACACCTCGTGCGCGAAGCTCGCGGCATACGTGGTCGCGAGCAGCGGGAGCAGTCGGCGCTGGTGGCGCTGGTAGTCGAGCAGCACCTCCTCGTCGGTGTCGCTCCCGGCCGTGAACTGGCGACGCTCGGCGGCATAGGTGAGCGCGATCTTCAGGCCGATCTTCGACGCGATCGTCGCGGACCCGTCGAGCGAGACCCGGCCCTGCACGAGCGTCCCGAGCATGGTGAAGAAGCGGCGGCCGGGGCTCTGGATGGGCGAGGTGTACGTGCCGTCCTCGGCCACGTCGCCGTAGCGGTTGAGCAGATCGGTGCGCGGGATGCGCACGCCGGTGAAGTGGAGGCGGCCGTTGTCGATGCCGTTCAGGCCGCCCTTCTGACCGTCGTCCTCGCCGCCGACGCCGGGCAGGAACGCGCCGTCCGCATCCCGGATCGGCACGTAGAAAGCGTGGACGCCGTGGTTGACGTTCTTGGTGACGAGCTGCGCGAACACGACGGCCGCGGTCGCGTCGACCGCCGCGTTGCCGAGGTAGTCCTTCCAGGCGCCGCGGAACGGGGTGTCGAGCACGAACTCCTGCGACTCGGGGTCGTAGGTCGCGGTCGTGGCGATGCTGGCGACATCCGAGCCGTGCCCGGTCTCCGTCATCGCGAACGCGCCGGGCACGTCGAGCGACATGATCCCGGGCAGGTACTTCTCGTGGTGCGGAGCGGTGCCGAGGTGCAGCACCGCCGCACCGAACAGACCCCACTGCACGCCCGACTTGATCTGCAGCGACGGGTCGGCCGTCACCAGCTCCTCGAACGCGGCGATGTTGCCGCCGTGGTCGTCCTCGCCGCCGACGGACTTCGGGAAGGCGCGGTGCACCTGGCCGTTCTCGACGAGCAGACCGAGCTGACCGAAGACGCGCTTGCGGTGGTCGGCGACCGAGAGACCCTCGATCTTCTGCATCTCCGGCCGGCTGGAGAGCTCCCGCGACGCCAGACGCGCCTCGGCCCAGTCGCCGAGCAGCTGGCGGCCCAGCGCCTCGACATCGACCCGCGGCGAAGCGCCCGCGGCGGAGGCCGGAGTGGGGCGGGATGGGGCGGCAGGGGTGGCGGGGACGCGCTCGGCGGTGTCAACCATGAGTTCCTCTTCGATTCTCTCGGGGTCTCTGCCACGGTACGACCGCTTCTCACAGAGCGGAAACGCGCGGTGCGCCGCCTACAAAACGCGACGGCGACGTCCGCGACGGGATTGGTGGGATCCTCCAAAACAGAGTGCTCCGGCTTGGAGGATCCGCAACCTCAGGCCGCGCGGCGGCCCTGCCGCGGTGCGGCGCGCAGGGCGTCGCGGGCGGGGGCCGCATCCCGGCCGGTGATGATGCTGCCGGGGTTCAGCTGGGCGTCGCGCTCGATGCGCGCACCGTTGCCGATCATCGCGTCGGACCCGATCTTCGCGTTGCTGCCGATCTTGACGTTGCTGCCCACGACGCTGCCCGCGCCGATGTGGACGTTCGCACCCACGAAGGTGCGGTCGCCGATCGTCGTGCCGCGGTCGATCCAGCTGCCGGCGCCGACATAGGCGTCGAGACCCACGCGCGCGTCGGCCTCCACGTAGGCGGTCGGCTCGATGTACGCCGACTCGGCCACCCGTGCGGTCGGAGCCACCAGCCCCCGGCCGTTGGCGTGCCGCCGATACCTGATCACTGCGCCGGTCTCGTCTTCGAGCTCCTCGATCATCCGTGCCATCGTCTCCTCCTTCGAGATCGTCGCGTATCCGAACATCTGTACAACACCGGGGGACGCGAGAAGATTCCCTGATCGCCCCGGAGAACGGCCACCGTACGCCGGGGAGCGCCGGGAGACCAGGGGTACAGATGGGAGACGGCTGGGGAGACGGTGGCAGATGGCCGAGCGGCGGCCCCGGAGGCTATCCCTGCGCGGCCACCACGTCGATGAGCGCCTGGCCGTAGGCCTCGCGCTTCTTGGCGCCGATCCCGCTGATGCCGTCGAGGTCGCCCAGGCTCGCCGGGCGGGCGGAGGCGACCGCGCGCAGGGTGGCGTCGCCGAAGACGATGTAGGCGGGGACCCCCTGCGACTTCGCCTCGCCCGCTCGCCAGGAGCGCAGCGCCTCGAAGAGCGGGAGGTCGGTCGGGGCGACGTCAGCCGGGGCCGCGCTGCGGGAGGACCGGCTGGCGCGCTCGGGCCGTTCGGGCTCGCGGCGCAGGATGACGGGCCGCTCGCCCGCGAGCACCTCGGCGCTGCCGGGCGTGAGAACGAGCACGCCGTACTCGCCCTCGGGTTTGAGCAGCTCCTGCGCGATGAGCTGACGGACGACGCCGCGCCACTGGCTCTCGGAGAGGTCGGCGCCGATGCCCCAGGTGGAGAGGGCGTCGTGGCCGTGCTGGTCGACGCGCGGCGTGCGCTTGCCGCGCACGATGTCGACGAGGTGCCCGGCGCCGAAGCGCTGGTTGCGCTCACGGGCCAGCCGCACGACGGTCGAGAGGAGCTTCTGGGCCGGTACGGTGCCGTCCCAGCTCTCGGGCGGCGTGAGGCAGGTGTCGCAGTTGCCGCACGGCTCCGAGCGCTGGCCGAAGTAGCCGAGCAGGTTGACCCGTCGGCACTGCACCGTCTCGCAGAGGGCGAGCATGGCGTCCAGGTGCTGGGTCAGCCGACGGCGGTGCGCGAGGTCGCCCGGGGAGTCGTCGATCATGCGGCGCTGCTGCACCACGTCCTGCAGCCCGTAGGCGAGCCACGCGGTCGACGGGAGGCCGTCGCGGCCGGCGCGACCCGTCTCCTGGTAGTAGCCCTCGACGGACTTCGGGAGGTCGATGTGGGCGACGAAGCGGACGTCCGGCTTGTCGATGCCCATGCCGAACGCGATGGTCGCGACGACGATCACGCCCTCCTCGCGGAGGAACCGCGCCTGGGTCCTGGCGCGCAGGCCGGCGTCGAGCCCGGCGTGGTACGGCAGGGCCGTGAGGCCGCGGGCGGAGAGGAACTCGGCCGTGCGCTCGACCGAGTTGCGCGACAGGGCGTAGACGATGCCCGCCTCGCCGGGGTGCTCGACCGTGATGAAGTCGAGCAGCTGCTTGCGCACCTCCACCTTCGGCACGATGCGGTACTGGATGTTGGGCCGGTCGAAGTCGGCGACGAAGTGCTCGGCGCCCTCCAGCCGGAGGCGCGTCGTGATCTCGCGATGCGTCGCGTCGGTCGCGGTGGCGGTCAGCGCGATGCGGGGGACCTCGGGCCAGCGATCGGCCAGCTCGGAGAGGGCCAGGTAGTCCGGCCGGAAGTCGTGACCCCACTGGGAGACGCAGTGGGCCTCGTCGATCGCGAAGAGGGCGATGCGGCCCCGCTCGAGGAAGCGCTTGGTCGCCTCGGACGACAGGCGCTCGGGCGCGACGTAGAGGATGTCGAGCTCGCCGGCGAGGTACGCGCTCTCCACGGCGGCCCGCTGCTGCGGATCCTGGGTGGAGTTGAGGAACGCCGCCCGCACGCCGACGGCGGTGAGGGCGTCGACCTGGTCCTGCATGAGGGCGATGAGCGGCGACACGACGACGCCGGTGCCCTCGCGGACCAGGGACGGGATCTGGTAGCAGAGGCTCTTGCCGCCACCGGTCGGCATCAGCACGACGGCGTCGCCGCCGGAGACCACCTGGTCGATGATCCGCGCCTGGTCGCCGCGGAAGCTGTCGTAGCCGAACACCGTCTTGAGCGCTTCGGCGGGGGTGGCGAAGCGCGGTGCAGTGACCGCGGGGGCACGGGGCACCGGGGCGCGGGTCGCGGTGGGCGCGGATCCGCCGGCGAGCGGTGCGCCGACGGGCGGAGCGTCGTCGTACGGCACCCCCGCGTACGGGTCG
>Ga0153948_1001369_pt1 | contig 12393 bp, 13 predicted proteins | sample TSNJ032MetaG_FD_104696 | JGI IMG/M metagenome (GOLD analysis project Ga0153948, IMG submission 104696) | Attine ant fungus gardens microbial communities from New Jersey, USA - TSNJ032 MetaG | ecosystem: Host-associated > Fungi > Mycelium > Unclassified | place: USA: New Jersey, Wharton State...
ATTGCGGTGAATGATTTCACGTGTTTTAGTAATCCGCCTATTGTGTAAAGTGCTTCTCTTGAAAGCTGAAAATCCCTGTCAGGCGCATAAAAAACGTTTTTACCATCTTTAAAAAGTGAAACGTTGCAGTGCATACCCGAGCCGTTTATGCCAAAAATCGGTTTTGGCATAAAGGTCGCATGAACCCCGTATTCTGCAGCAATTGCTTTCACGGCGTATTTAAACGTAATTATATTATCCGCAGTGGTTAAAGCGTCTGCGTATTTAAAATCGATTTCGTGCTGCCCTTTGGCAACTTCATGGTGGCTTGCTTCAATTTCAAAGCCCATTTGCTTTAGTGTTTTGACCATTTTTCTTCTTATGTTTTCGCCTAAATCCCAAGGGGCAGTGTCGTAATAGCCTGCATTGTCGTGAGCGTCAAGGGTTGGCTCTCCGTCTTTATCATTTTTGAATAGGAAAAATTCCGCCTCAGGTCCGACGTTCATTTCAAAGCCTAAGGCTTTTGCTCTTGCAATTACTCTTTTCAAATTACATCTTGGGCAGCCTTCAAACGGTGTGCCGTCAGCGTTATGGATGTCGCAGATTATTCTTGCAACTTTCTCATCTTCTTCGTTACTTCTCCAGGGCAAAATTGCAAATGTCGCAGGGTCCGGGTAGAAGAACATATCTGACGTTTCAATGCTCCTGAAACCTTTGATTGAAGAACCATCTAACATAACTTCATTGTTTAAAACTTTATCAATCTGGTCTGATGGAACAGACAAATTCTTTGTTGTTCCGTTAATGTCGCAAAATTGCAATTTAATAAATTCAATGTTGTTGTCTTTAATGATTTCTTTTATTTCTTCATTTGATAATACTGCTGAATGCTGCGGAATAAATTTGTCTTTCATAGGTCTCTCCATACTGATATAAGTCTTCAACTTTTTATTACTCTCTCGTCAAAAGAAGAAAAAATTTGTTTTTTCTTCCATTTGCTCGTTCATAATATAATTTTATAATACGTCTACATCAGCAATTGTCAAAATTTTGAAATTATTAAGTTTTATAAACAAGGTGTATTTTTGACACTTTATTTTGATATTTCAAACTGCGGGGCTCCCGAAAAAAAATTCGACTTTATTTTTTTGAAATTTTGCATATTTTTTAATAAAAAACAGAGAAAATAAACAAAAGAAATTCGTTTTTACAAAAGTTTATATAATAATTTATAGATATTAAATTTTTCAACGCAATAACCCCTTATTGCAAGTTGTGCTTAAAGAATGTGTCGAGCTTTTAGACTATAAGAAAAATTACTATAAAAATTTATTACAAGGTAAAGGCACTAATTGCTGTAAAGTATAAATTTTACTTTGCCGTTTTCTTATTATTTTATTTACACTTAACCCTTCATCCAAGCCTTTATTTAGGGCAACTCCAAGGTTTTTCAAATCACCGACTGCTGTAAATGCTGAAATTAAAACTATTTGTTGCTATTTTTTTGTCAGTCCCATATTCTCATTTTTCATATTTTTTTGCCTCCGATGCATTAATATATTAGAACAGCTCTGAGTCAAGTGTTTTTATGAAAAAATGACCCTTATTTGAGGAGCTTCCCCATTAAAAATACCTAACAACTGTTTTTGGAATAGGTTTTTGTTTATTTTTCAATTTTGGCAAAGTCGGGGGCAATGGTGCGAGTTTTAAAAACGGGATTTGAGGCACATTGAGGGGTTTAATTTTCATTTTTATTTGTCTCCTTTCTTTTTTTGAAAGTAAAGCCCCTTCTTGCAAGGGGTCAGACAAAATAGTCTTGTATGCCGATATATACGATAAAACAGGCTAAGAGTATTATGCGACTATCTTTTTCATTGTTCCCAAGATACTTAAAATCATACCCTATAATAACAATTTACACTCATTTACATATGTTGTCAATGATTTTTTTAAACAAATAATACCCTCAATTGCTTAGTTTATTTATTTGACTATCACCTGTACCATGAACTTGTGTCAAAATTTTAGGCGTAGAATGGACGATATTAGAGAAATAACAGCAAAAGAAGTTATTAACTATAGAAAAACTATAGGCAATAACATTCAATTTTATAGAAATGCAAAAGGCTTATCTCAACAGCAACTTGCAGATATTATCGGAATAAGTCCAACTGCTATGGGTAGTGTTGAGGTTGGCAGAAATTTACCCAAGGCTGAAACTGTGTTGAAGCTTGCCGAGGCACTGGGAGTTGAGCCTCATGAGTTTTATGTCCTCAATAGAGAAAGACGTACGGACCATAAAATAGCGGGGCTTAACGCAAAAATCAGAGAATTAAACGAAAAAAATAAAATTGTGGGGAACAAAATAAACGCAATCGATACTTTTGAAAAAAATGTTACAGAGTCTTATAAAGCTTTTAAAAAAGCTATCAAAAATGGTAAAAAATAATTAGCAATTTTTTTCTTTTAGGAGTTTCTTACATTTATCATATTTGAGGATAATAAAAAAAGAGGTAAATCACAATGAGGATATATGGCATGAGCAGCAACCAAAATAATATTAATTTTGGTAAGTTCATAGACAATAACGGTAAAGAGGACGTTAAAGCAAAAGAAATTGCCCAAGAAGCTGTCAAAGACGGTAGTCTTAATAAGTGTGATTATAACATTCTGGAAAATACCGATATAATTCATATTCACTCGGAAGACGATACGCTTCAAGCAAAGATTAATGAAAAAGCCCTTAAAGGTATCGCTGATGAGTATATAAAAATACTTAAACGTTGGGCTAAGCCTGAAAGATTAGCAAATGCGCATGAAAAACGTAAACTTTCTGCCTTATCCACAGGGGTTGAGGCTATGCTGGAAGCTATACATAATGACTCAAGTCCAAAACCAAAACACGGTAGCAACGATGGACCAAGTGAAGAAGATATAAGACGCCAACAAGAGTATGACATTTTCTTCAACAGGGCTTTTTAATCAATTACTTTGCTTATAATGTAAATTTTTATAAAGATAACACATTATCCTCATTTACTTGTGGCAATTTTTATTTTGTTTCTTCTTATTTTACTTGTTACGCTAAATAAGAACAAACAATGAAATTTTCCCCAAGCAGCAGCATAAACACTTTTAGTAAAGTGAGTTTTGGAAAAAAGACTCCATCATTTGACGATTTAAAAAACATAGGCGAGATAGTAAATTGTCAAACCGGCGGACTTGTCAAAAGGGTAACAGATCGCGTAAAAGCCAATCCGGAAGCATTAAAACAATTTCAGCAGATGGGGGAAGATTTATACCCCGTAAAATCAAACCATTTAAAAGACTTTGCAAACAGCTTTGTTGAACTTGGCAACATTCCCCGCAGGCTGTTCACAAGTGTTTCTGAAAAACTCCATAGTGCTTTTCCGGGAAACAAGTTTTTAAAGGATGTTTTTAATTCGGATTTTGTACAAAACCACTTTAAAAGACAGAGTGTAAATAATGACATAGCAACGCTGAAGGGGATTTATGACAGCGGGGCAAGAATATTAGAAAAAAACAAAGGTTTAACGGATGCGCTTTGCAAATGCGGACAAGACGGGGGAGTTTGTCAGGCAATAGGCAAAAGTTTTAACAAAGCCCTGAACGAAGCTCTTGCCTGGGGGAAGCCTAAATATGCAACAAAAGATGAAAGACTTGTAACAAGGCTTGTTTCAGGTCTTACCGCCGCTGTTTTTATGGGAAAAGATTTTTTAAATAAGGCTTTAATGCAGGGCAAGAGCGAGGAAGAAGCCAAAAAAGATATGCGCCAAAAGACAAAACAGGAAGTTATCGCTAACATAGGCGAGGGCGCATCACAGTTTTGTTTCCTGGCGACATTTCCATTGCTCGCAAATACTAAACAGTGGATAGCGCCTGTAGTTAGTGCAGGGATTGGTTTTACTTTTAACATAATTTCAAGGCTTATGGCAGGTATGCCCCTTACAAGAAAAGAAGTGCCGCCAAAACTCTTGCCGTTTGGCTCCCTTGCTATGCCAATGAGCGTAGAGGACTTTGCAAACAGGATAAAAGAAGGCGCACCTGTTCAAAAACCGTTAAACGGTATAAACGGTCAAATTGTTCAGGAAAAAGAAAATAAGAAAAAACCTTTATTATCGCTTAAAAACATTCTTATTGCTTGTGGCGTGAGTATTGCGGGTGGTTTTGTTTTACGCTACGGTAGAATAAAACTTGCCGAAAGTAATATCGGTAAATCTTTAAAAAACAGACTCGACACTTCATTTATCGGCGAGAAAATAAAAGCCGTTAAAGCTAGTCATATTGAGAAAATATTTACTAATCAAAAAGAAATTGACACTTTAGAAAACATACTACATGGAATAGACGAAGAAAAGCTTGGAAAAAATATTCAAGAAAGCTTAAGAGAAGCATTGAAGAGGGTAGGCGAAAACGAGGATATTCAAGTTGGCGCAAGAGAAGCTATTACAAAAGGTATGGAAGTACCGCGTCACGAATTGCACAAAATAATACTTGCTCCTTTCAAATTCATCAAAAACGTTGTCACCTTCCCTTACCAAAAAGCACTGTCGCTCGCTGAAAGTCAAGGGTGGGTTAAGGCGATTGAAAAACCCAAGGCGGTATTTGACACTTACGACATTAATAACATACTTTTAAAGTTTAGAGAACTTAAAGAAGTACATAAAGGCGACCATGATAAGTTCATAGAAGCCTTCAAAGAGTGCATTCAAAAAGGGCGTGAAGTTGCTGCGAACAATATAACTACATCAAAAATTGAAAACCAAAAAGTCACTGTTACCGCACAAGTGTTAGGTATGCTCCTCGGTATAAACTTTAATATGAATGACGATTTTAACAAAACTGTAGACAATGGCGGCACGAAAGAAGAAGGCGAAAAAGCGGCAAGACTTAGAGGGTTGAATAAGTTTATGAGAACTTCTATACAGGCCGTCATTGCGGGAACTTTGAACAACACCCTTGTCAAATACTACAATATGGGCCTCTTGAAGTCAGGCGCTATTACCCTTGTAGCTACTGCAATGACCGACATTGCCAGCAGGGCTATACTTGGTATGCCATTCACAAAAATGAGCAAAGAAGAACAGGAAGCTCATAACGAAAAACAAGAGAAAACCATTGTGGGTAAGATTAAGAAGTTAGCAGAGTAGATTAAAATTCTAAAAAATTTGCACTGTTTTTTATCCTTCATTTTTATACTGCTTGCTTTTAATTGCTTTAAAAAAGTTATCAAGCAGAGTTTGGCAAATTGACGGGGTCGCTGATTTTTGCGATTCAAATACTAAAGAAATCAGGGGAATAACTTTCCATGGAGATGTTTTATCGGACGATTCAAAGGTAGAATCGCTTATTGATTGCTGTTTTAATCCTGCAAAACTTTCTCTCCCGGAAGATAGAACTGTACAAATCATGGGAAATAAAAAGCAGCAGCCTTCCTGATTTTTTAAAAAATAGCGCTGAGTGCCTGTATGGGCTATAATTATAAGTCTATATAATTCAACGTGCATAGAGTACTAAAAAAGATTGCAATTGCAATCTTTTTTAGTACTTTGGATATAACGAGTTTGGAACATGGCCGGTTGAGAATGTGGTCTGAATAATATTATAATGCGCTCGGGTGTGGATTGAAAAAGCAAGCAGGTCGCCTGAATTCCTTGGAAAAGGTTTGGAAAAGTATGGCTCCGAGAAAAAGCAGCTGTATTAGTAAAAGATGTTGACTTTACCCTAAGCGGCTAATCCTGCTGCCGGCGTGTCTTGTCGAAGCTTCCGCGGTAGCGAATCTGACTTTGTCTCTCATTTCAGCAATAGCAATATCCTTTGCTGCCGCTATATCATTATGCATACGAACAGTATCTCTTGCATTTTGGGCATTAAGCTTTGCATCGAGATGATTAACAAATCGATTACCTTTTTCTAAGAATTTTTTAAGATTTTTTAGACCGGGTTTGTCGGCATCTGCAGCAAAGTAGAAACTTTGTCCCGTATGTACGCCTTCCCTTATATTGTAAACCTCGGCTTTGATTAGGTTTTTGCCCCGGTTTGTTACTGCCGTGACGTCAAGGTCAAGGCCATGGGCATTGGACCTGTAGTCTTGGTCGGATATCATTTTACCGATTTTTCTGATTGTTGAATTAGTTTTCATATCTTGAATATTCGCGGCTACTTTTCCAAGCCCCTTTTTTCCGAACCCTTTTAAAAATGTGTCTTGCGCGCTTGCTTCAATAATATTTGCAAACAACTCTTTGCTCTTTGGTGTCCACGCCATACCAAAGCTTGTGTTATTCTTGTGACCAACCGGACTAATTGTGTTCATGTGTTCTTTCCTTATTTATTTACCTTTTGTTCAACAAAAATACCTGAAAAAAAATCTTTGCTTCAATAAAAAGAAAATGTTAAGAAGCATTAAGAATAATTTGTCCTCAATTTTCCTTCAATAGCTTGGAACCTGTGTCTTTGCTCGATTGTTGCCTGATGGCGAACAATACATTAATGCTCTTCCTTGCGTATTATTATTTTGCTATTATTTTACTTATAACAATACTTTTCTGCTTTATATCGGGCCTAGTTGATGATACCACTCCTACATCAGTATTTTGCAAGATTTCGCCAATTTTTTGCATTTTGCTTTCTCTTGGTTCTTCGCTTTGAATAATGGTAATGGCAGTATTAATTTATATAATTAACAACATGAATACTGTCATTATCTGAAGATTTTGTGGAAGCCGCACTTTTTTATCAGCATGAACGCTTAAAACCATTATGCACCTATCTAGCATACTGTTGGAACTAGCTCTATTGTTAGATGTGTCCTCAAAACCAAAAGGGGAGCTTCCCATTTGGTTAAATTGTTTATATTCTGACGAATTTTATCCGTATACGGCAGACATAACTGGAAGAGTTTCTTCTCTCCATTTCTATAAATCATTAGGCGCTCAATCGCATCTTGCAAAATAAAGAATATACCCCGGATGCGATTCGAACGCATGGCCTACTGCTTAGAAGGCAGTTGCTCTATCCAGCTGAGCTACCGGGGCATATTTTATGTTATTAAATTTTCACTTACCCAAAGCCCAACTTCGCCAAGAAAGCTGCCAAGGTATAATTTTTTTATACCACATAAAGATTTTGGCGCAAGATTATAACCCCATTTGTACCAAAAGGGTCACCAAAAGCCTTTGAACTATACCTATCACAAGAAACGCTATAATGGGCGAAATGTCTATCATACCCATAGGGGGAATTATTCTCCTAAAAGGCCCGAAAAAAAGCTCGGAAAACTTTGCCAACGACGCAAAAGGCTCATTGTACCATTTGATATTCGGCAGCCATGACAAAAATACTTTAAGCAGCAAAAGCAGCATTATAAGATTAAAAAGTTGATAAACCGCAACAGAAGCTGACATCTATGGCCTCGAACTTTCTTTTGTACAGGCGCATTGGCACTGACCCTTAGTATGGTACATTACAACTATTTCCTTTAAAAGAGTTTGCAGGTTTTGAATGTTAGAGTTAAATACCTTTAAAACATCCGCGTGAGAAACAGGTTCGCAATCGCCCACAAGTCCTGCGTCATAGTCTGTAATAAGTGAAATATTCAAAGGACACATGTCCAACTCTTTTACAAGATAAGCTTCAGGGTATTGTGTCATATTTATAACTTCCCATCCTTGGGCTGTGAAAAACTTACTCTCGGCCTTGGTTGAGAACCTCGGTCCGTTTATAACCACAACAGTACCTGTTTCGTGCATCGGCAATCCAAGTTTTTTTGCGCTTTCAACGGCCATTTTTCTCATCTCGGGACAATATGTTTCAGCTGCGCTGACGTGCGTAACAATGGGGCCCTCGAAAAATGTATCCTTACGTCCGGATGTCCAGTTTACAAACTGGTCGCAAAAAACAATGTGACCCGGCGCTACGTGTTTTTGCAAACTACCTGCGGCGCAAGGCGAGATAACTGTTTTACAGCCTATTTCTTTCATTGCCCACACGTTTGCCCTGTAGTTTACCTGAGAAGGTAAAAGATGATGACTTTTACCGTGTCTTGGCATAAAAGCCACATTTTTATCTGCTATAGTTCCAACAGCAATCTTGTCTGAAGTCATCCCGTAAGGCGTTTCAATTGTGTATTCTTTTATATCGTCTAAAAACGAATAGAAGCCTGACCCTCCAAAAACTCCTATTTCTGCCAAATGTTGCATCTAATTTCTCCTGCCAATAAGTATTAACGATTGTCGATAGCGTCTCTTACATCTTCCTGAAGCCATGTTGTTGCCCTTTGACCCATTATGATCTTGCCGTCATTCCTTACTCCGAATCCAAAAGGTGCCTCGGAGCCGCTGCCGTCAACATCAAAACACATAACAACATACTTTGTTTCTATGCCGTCAACCACAGTACTGCCGTCAAATTTGTCTATACCGCCCCACCAGGTAACTCCGTCTTGAGTTGTAAACGCAGGCGTTGCCGGGCTGTTTGTTCCGCATAGTGTATCAAAAGTAGCAAGGCTTGCGCTTCCCGTTACATCGACAGTAGGAGTTGCAAGCTTCGGAGGAACGGTTTCTGTGCACTTTACCTCTCCGATAGTGTTTAACATGTCTGCATATGTTTTACAAAAAAGAACAGCACTGTCGGAAGTTAAAACTCCTTCGTCATTATCGTAAGTCGAGCTGTTTATAGTTTCTTCCATAGCCTTTTGTGCTACGTAGTGGGCTTTTCTGAATTTAACTTTTTTTTCATTCGGCATAGAGCTTAGTATTACGGGGGTTAAAATTGCCGCAATAACTCCCAAAACCGCGAGTACTATCATAAGTTCCGCAAGCGTAAATGCTTTATTTTTCCTCATAATTTCTTTTCTCCGTTTTTATTACAAGCACAAGTATATTACATTAGGCACTTCTTGGCAATTATTTAATTACCTGCTGTGATTATATTGACAGCAGATTTTGTTCGGGATAATATTTCTATCATAGATAGGATGAGCGCCTATAAATGCTTTAACTACTGTTAGGGCTGCGTTCTCCTCAAGCGAAAGGAATACACAATGTACGCTATAGTTGAGACAGGCGGAAAACAATACAAGCTTGAAGAAGGAAGATACCTTGACATTGAGCTTTTGGACGCCAAAGAAGATGAAAAAGTAACTTTTGACAAGATTGTAATGCTTGTGAACGGCAAAAAGTCAATAGTAGGACAACCTTACGTGACTGGTGCCAAAGTTGAAGGAAAAGTAGTAAAGCACGATAAAGCCAAGAAAGTAATTGTATACAAGCAAAGACCCAAAAAAGGATACCGAAAAAAACAAGGTCACAGACAGCAATTTACAAGAGTGATGATTAATAAAATTAACACTAAGGCAGGTAAAAAAGAGGCAGATGAAAACTCTGCAGGAGAAGAATAATGGCACATAAGAAGGGTGTAGGTTCATCCAAAAACGGAAGAGACTCGGAAAGTAAGCGCTTAGGCGTTAAAAAATACGGCAATGAAAACGTTCTTGCCGGAAATATTCTTGTAAGACAACGCGGTACCAAAGTTCACCCGGGCGTGAACGTTGGCAGAGGCAGCGATGATACATTGTTTGCTCTTGTAGATGGTGTTGTAAAATTCGAACCTTACAGGAGAACAAGAAAACAAGTAAGTGTATATCCTGCACAAGCTTAGTTAATTAAAGTCCTATAGGGTGCCGGTCCTGTAGGCGCAAGCTAAACAATAAAGGTTTGAAAATTAAATAATTATCATTCTGTGTGGGGGCGTAGCTCAGCTGGTTAGAGTGCATGCCTGTCACGCATGAGGTCGCGGGTTCGATCCCCGTCGTCCCCGCCAGAATCAAATATTAAAAGCTCCCGAAAGGGAGCTTTTTGCATATGCACCCTCTGTACCTGTACCCTCATAGTGCAAGTGAGATGGCACATCATACGCCCAAAACTATAAATACACCGCCGATTAGGGCGGTTTTTGCATTTGGAGATGCATCTGCACTAATTGCATATTATCTGCACTATTTGTCACATCAAGTGCAAGTGTTTTCAATAAAATTTGCCTCAAAGTTAAACACTGAGCTACTTTTCGATAGTGCAAGTAATCGGTAATTTGAATTAGTTCGCAAGTTGAGATGTGTAAAAATAGCGCAGAGATAGGAATGAATAAGTTATATTATAAATGAGCTTGTACTATAATTTAAATATGAATGATGATAATTTTTTTATTGCAATAAAAGATTCTTTGAATCCAGTTTTTAATAAAAAGCCAAAACATTTGTGGCATTCTTACCAAAAAAAATTTAGCAAAGCTCAAGATTGGTGTATAGTTAGCGATTATTGCTTAGACGATAAAAGTAAGCCAAATGATTGTTTTGCTTTTACTTTATTTCCCTATCACGATTTAAACGAACTTTCTAAAGATATAACTAGCTACATTCCAAAAGACATCAAAGATGTTAAAAATATTTCTGATAATACGATTGCTTTTTTAAAAGAGCATACTTATTACTTCAATATAGTATTTATAGTGGAAAATAAAAGGCGCATCATACAAGATTCTAGAAAAGTGCTATCGTCAAGAGAAATTATAAAATTATTGTTAGAAAATTCCTGTAATCAATATTTAGAACATTATCCTTTGTTGGCTCAAAAAACAAAAAAAATGCTAAATGAAAGTATAAAAAATGGTTTCAATAGCAGTTTATTTGTAAATATTTTATGGAATGCTCTATTAGCAGCATATATTACAGCTTTTATTTATAAAAATACAAAAAAATGTTCTAAGACAATATGGATTCCGGATAGGGATAATATGAGCGAATATTGTGACGGCGTATTATTTGATTTATATCATATGAATTTAAAATCAATGATTCAATTAGAAAAGATCTCAGTACCTAGAAAAAATATTATGGCCATTGGAAAGTCGAATAATAATAACTTTGAGTTCGATAAATTGATTAGGGTTCCTGATTACTTTTCAGGGGTTGTTTCATCATGGAATTTAAAAAATAATTCAGTAGAAAAAGATAAACATTTTCAAATGTTAAAAGAAGTTATACTGGAAAATCAGCGGTTCGCCTTAATCCAAATAAAAATGACTGACAATGATTTATCTTGTGGTTGTGCAAATATACAAAAAATTACATAAATGTTTCTCCCAAACACTTGACTTCCATCTCAAACAGAGCGATTAATGTGTTGAGCTAATAATAGCAGGCATTTTGATACGGCAGAAAGTAAAACTGAGATGACAAGAATAATCCCTGAAAAGTTAAAGAAAATCGCCCTTGCACGCATGGATGTTGTGCAAAAATGGCTTGAGTTTCGGCGAAAATCAAACAATCTCATGAAAGCCGACTATGACTTTGTCCAGCTTCATAACACAAGCAATTCGCACCTATATCAAACTATCGGCAAGATTTGCCGCGGGAATTTGCACAGATGGAAAACAAAACTCGGGGATACCGAAGATTACACGCTTTTAATACCACAATACAAGTATGCGAGCATAAACGATTTTCGTACAAGCCTGACGGATGATGAAATAAAGCTATTTATGGGACTTTTGCTCCACCCAAACAGAATTTCAATCGGCAAAGCCATTGCCATAGCAAAATATCACCTTAAACAAAACGGACAGAGCTTTATGCCCGCGGATACAACCTTTCGTAGATACGCAACTTGGTTTAAAAACAACAATTACGACACTTGGATTCTGGCAAGAGATGGTGAAAAAGCTTTGGCTGACAAAGTTGAACCATCTATTAAAAGAGATGCGAGTTTACTTGATGTCGGCGATGTCCTTGTCGCAGACGGACACAAACTCGCTTTCCAAGTAATAAATCCTTTCACGGGCAAGCCGACCAGAGCTACATTGGTCGGCTTTCTTGATTGGAAATCCACGGCTCTTGTGGGTTATGAGATTATGCTTGAAGAAAATACTCAATGTATAGCTTCTGCACTCAGAAATGCTATTTTGAATCTTGATATGATTCCAAAAGTTGTTTATCAAGATAACGGAAAAGCTTTCAGGGCAAAGTATTTTAATGATGACAAAGGTTTTAACGAACTTGGCTTCAATGGGTTGTATTCAAAACTCGGAATTCAAACGGTTTTTGCAAAGCCCTACAATGCCCGAGCAAAAGTGATTGAAAGATTTTTCAAAGAATTTCAAGAAGGTTTTGAGCGGCTTTTACCATCTTTTATGGGTTCAAATACCGACAACAAGCCCGCATATATGCTTCGAAATGAGAAATTGCACAAAAAAATTCATAACGAATATGTTCCGACGATTGAGGAAACAATCAAAATGATTGATATGTGGCTGAATTTTAAGCACTCTCAAATTTGCCCGAATGCCAAGAATAAAACCATAGCAGAAGTTTTAGAGGATCGAAAACGTCAAAGCATAAAT
>Ga0153948_1001370_pt1 | contig 12390 bp, 10 predicted proteins | sample TSNJ032MetaG_FD_104696 | JGI IMG/M metagenome (GOLD analysis project Ga0153948, IMG submission 104696) | Attine ant fungus gardens microbial communities from New Jersey, USA - TSNJ032 MetaG | ecosystem: Host-associated > Fungi > Mycelium > Unclassified | place: USA: New Jersey, Wharton State...
GATCGGCAGACTGTTAAAAAAACACCACTTAAGCCTCATTTAAAGAAATGTTGGTGTATACCGCCTGAACATAACGCTGCTTTTGTCGCCAATATGGAAGACGTCCTTGATGTATATCACAGGTCCTATGATGAGAATTGCCCTGTCATTTGTATGGATCAAAAGCCGTATCAACTATTGGGCGAATGCCGAGAGCCAATACCCATGAAGCCGGGAAACGTAAAACTTGAAGACAGCGAATACATAAGAAACGGTACATGCAGTATATTCATGTTTACCGAGCCGCTTAAGGGTTGGCGAAATGTGACAGTGCTTAAGCGTCGCACAAGAAAAGATTGGGCATCGCAAGTGGCGGAATTGCTGGAAATCCACTATTCAAACGCCGATAAAATTTGCCTTGTTATGGACAACTTAAACACGCACACCATTTCATCATTATATGAAACCTTTCCCGCAAGCAAAATGCGTGAATTGGCGAAAAGACTTGAGATTCACTATACGCCGAAACATGGCAGTTGGCTTAACATTGCAGAAATAGAGTTGAGCGTAATGACTTCGCAATGTTTGGGGCGCCGGATTCCAGATATTGATGAACTATCTGATGAACTCAAAGAGTGGAATATCACTCGCAATGAATCTTGCATAAAGGTTAAGTGGCAATTTACTACCGATGATGCGAGAATTAAACTGCACAGGCTGTATCCTAATATTTAATTGACGCATATTACTAGTAGTTCACCAAAACAAAATTTAGGATATAAATGTTTGAGTTTGATACGGGCGTCATCGGTAGAGAATTGCCAATCAATCGGACTCGGTCGGCCTTTGAAGAAGCCCAAGCATCAAGATCGAGGTTTAACTCAGATAAACTGGGAATAAGTCGGCACAGGCATTGTCTGGCAAGAATGCTGATTTGGATTTTAGCGATATTTAACCAGCTTCCATGTTTCGGGGTATGGTGCATATCCAGACGTTTGACCAGCCTTCTTCGCTTCTGGATCGGGAAAAGCATCATATAAGGAAGAAATGATGTGGGTGTTCAGATTGTCCGATACCAAACGGATTCACAGCCTTTCTTATAGTTCTATTCTATCAGCGTTTCACTGTGTCTAGCAACCCTGGTTTGGGTCAACGGAGCCGTTTTCGAGAAAGTTTTTACGGAATTTCCTATCAATTTAGCACTCTAATTATAGGTTATAAGTATAACAATAGAGGCAATACCATCTTCTTGTTTTTAAACATGTATGATATTCTATAGATGTGGATACCCAGATATCCGTAAGTGGTGGCATAGGGATGAGCAGGTAGGAAGTAAAACTGGCTGTCCGGCTTTTCTGTCCAAATATTGCATAGAAGGGAGGAAACTTTGGGGCTGACCATATAATTTCACACAGCGCATGAAGCAACGGGTGGTTTTTGCGCGGTTTTCCACATCATATTAACCGTAAATACATTTATGAGGAGCGAAATTTAATGAGTTACAAGGATTCTTACAATGGCATCGAATTTGAAAAGAACGGGCACACCGCCTATTTGACATTTAACGACCCGAATACATTGAATGCTCTAAGTTATGATGTGATGGCATCCCTCAACGAGATTTTTGATGAAATGCGTAAGGATCGCGAGGTATGGGGTGTTGTTCTGACGGGCGCAGGTAGAAGCTTTATCTCCGGTGCCAACCTTAAGGGTGGACCTACTCTTGATTATTTTATTCCTGAGGCTCGTCGTGATGACAGAGTTTATATTCACAATACGCTCAATAAGATTGCCAATTTTGAGCGCCCAACAATTGCTGCGATTAATGGTTACGCTTTGGGTGGCGGAGCTGAACTTGCCCTTTGCTGTGATATCCGCATTGCAAGCTCAACGGCCAAGATCGGCTTTCCTGAATCCCGCCTAGGCGGATTCCCCAGTTACACAGGCCCTTCTCGCGCCGTAAGAATTCTTGGTGCACCTGTTACGAAAGAGATGATTTTTACGGGTCGGCACTATACCGCTGAAGAGGCGATGTTCCGTCGTTTTGTTACAGAAGTTGTCGAACCTGAAAAACTTCTCGATAGAGCAAATGAAATCATGGACGAAATCCTTACAAGGGCGCCTATTGGTGTTAAAATGGGCAAAATTATGTGTGATCGCTGTGCCGAGATGTCCTACGAATCGTCGCTTGAATATGAACGCATTCTCTCCGCTATGCTTCCGCATACAGAAGACTTTGTTGAGGGCCATGACGCATTCCTGGAGAAGAGAAAGCCGGTGTTCAAAAACAATTAAATTTCTTTCGGCAAATACACCGAACTACGAATGCCGTGTTAAGAACGAATCGTTTCTTTGGAATATTACGTGTGTCCGGCAGAGTTTTAGGCTTCAGTACTCCAAAAGATTGTCCTAAAATGCAGCGACACGTTAGGATGTGATCATTGTTACATCCTGAATTATTTCCTGTCGTTAGAGATGACGACTAGTACATCATCTGTGAGTAATCATACTAAAAAGCGACACCTTTTGTATAGAAAACAGCAAAGGGTGGTCAAAGATGGCAAAGAAATATGTTGTGGAGTTGAGCGAAGAAGAGCGTGCATCTCTGAAAATTCCCGAGAATGTGGATAATCACTATACCCCATGCAGAGATAATTGTTCTTGTGATGGATAATCTCAACACACATTCCATCGCCTCTTTGTATGAAGCTTTTCCTACGGATGAAGCGCTGCGGTTGGCAAAGAAGCTCGAAATACACCACACTAAAACATGCAAGCTGGCTTAACATGGTCGAAATCGAACTGAGTGTTCTGTCTCGCCAATGCCTTTCAGGGTATTCCACTTCTAAGGATGAAATGGTTCACAAAACCGCTACGTGGCAATCAAGAAGAAATGCCGCCTGCCATTCTATCGACTGGCGTTTCACTACCGACAACGCCAGAATCAAACTTAAAAGACTTTACCCCGTTATGTCCGATTTCTGACCGGATGATGTAATAGCCCGTTTCGGTTTAGTTCTGTGGTAATTTAATTGTACCGCTGTACCGCTTTTTGCCCCGCTTTTTATACGAATGAGTAATTTAAGGAGGATTATTTTATGAAAAAGCCGTTGGAAGGATTCCGAATCCTGGACTTCTCGCAGAATATGAGTGCACCTATTTTTACACAAATGCTGGCAGACTTCGGCGCAGAGGTTATCAAAATTGAGAATCCGCCTCTGGGAGACTCCTCCCGACATCAAAATGTGCTTGAAAACGGTCATAGTTCGAGCTATGCAAGCCGCAACAGAGGTAAAAAGAGCATCGTTATGAATATGAAAGACCCCGTCCACAAGGAACTGTTCCTGAAGCTGGTTGAAACTGCCGATGCTGTTGTGGAAAACTACAAGCCAGGAGTCATGGAAAAGTTCGGACTGGGCTATGATGTGCTGGAGAAAGTCAATCCCAGAATTGTTTATACTTCTGTCTCAGGCTACGGACATACCGGTCCCTATGCATCTCATGCAGCATACAATCCTACGGTTCAGGCTGAGAGCGGAATGATGAGCTTTACCGGACAGCCCGGCGGAGCTCCGACAATGACTGGCGCCCCTGTTCCCGATTACGCAGGAGGAATAGTGGGATGCATTGGTACGCTGATTGGTCTTCTGGATGCACAACGTACGGGGCATGGTCGGCGCATAGACGCTTCCATGATGGATTCTACCGTATATATGTATGAGAATTTCTTTGCTTCGTATATGAAAACTGGTATTGCACCACGACCTATCGGGAACAGATTTCCTTCTGGAAGTCCCATGCGAGATTTTGTCTGCAAGGATGGGGTTTCCATCATGATTGTCATCTCCACCAATGCGCAGTTCAAATCTTTCGCAGAGATGCTTGAGCAACCCCAGTGGCTGGAAGATCCTGATTTTGCCTCGATCGTTTTACGCGCAAAGAATTATCACAAAATGGAAGCCCTTGTGGAAGAAAATTTTGCCAAATATGACAGTAAGGTCCTAGCGGAAAAACTGCAGGAAAGACAGTTGGTTTGGGGTTATATCAACGACTTTGATGCACTTAAGGAGCATCCGCAGGTCAAGGCAAGACAGCTTATTGTAGATTCCGTATATCCAGATGGAACCACATTCAAAGTTGCGGCTAATCCCTTACACATGAGTGGCATTGAGCCCGGAACGCGGTACGAAGTCGTTCCGCTGGGATATAATACAATTGAAGTTCTTAGTGAAATTGCGGATTCGGACAAAATCCACGAGCTTTTCGACCCCATTCTGGAGAGTGTAGCGCAGGCGGCAAAAAAATAATCGATAAGCTATCTGTCTTTATTGTGCCATGTTGGGAAAAGGTGAATGATATGAGTAGTTCTGCAGAAAAAACAATAATATCCGATGCATTGATCGGAAGGTCTACTGGAGTAAAAACCTTTGACTATACGTGGAGAGATGTTATCATTTATGCTCTCGGTGTTGGTGCTAAGGAAAAGGAACTTAATTATCTGTACGAAAAACAGCTGCAAATGATACCTAGTTTTGCCGCGATTCCTTATTGGGGAACCTTTGGAATTACGCCGTACAGCGAAATTCCAAAAAATGCCATGCAGCATCTGGAACTGGATATCACAGGAAGTCTGCACATGTCGCATGAGGTCGTGATTCACCGACCACTGGACCCTATGGGCGAGCGCTTAACCTTTGAGGACAAGGTTTCCAACGTTTATAACTGGGGGGAAAAGGGCGCAGTTATTCAGACCGAGCTGTGTGCCTGCGATGCATCGGGGGAAAAGGTGTTCACGAATTATGGTCAGACATTCTGCCCAAGGTTCATCGCGCCGAGTTGTCCCGCCCTTCCGAACAATGATATCGGTATTCCAGAAAGAGCACCCGATTATTCTGTTGAGGACGAGATACCTAGACACCAGAGCATGATTTACAGAATGTCTGGTGATACAAATCGATCCCATGTAGACTACGATTTTGCTGTAAGTTTGGGGCATCCGAGACAACTGTTGCAGGGATTGTGTACCTTTGGCTATGCATGTCGCATGGCAGTTGGACTCGTTCTTCCCGGACAGCCCCAACGGGTTACAAGATTTGGTGGTCAAATTCGCAGTTCCATTTATCCTCCGGCACCTATCTGTCTGGAACTTTGGAAGATTGGCGATCATAAAGCCGCTTTCCGGCTTGTGAACTTGTCTTCAGGAAAAGCAGCCTTTGATAAGGGTTATATGGAGTGGAATTGAGGGTCTACCTGCAATTTAGGCATATAGACAAATGTTCTGTTCTCTTCGAGATAATCTTTGACACTTCCTCTTATGCAAAGGCGGCTTGATGCGTTTGGCCTCAAGCCGCCTTTGCACACATATTATTAGAAAGGACATTAGAGCGGTGAAAAAAATATGAAACCTCTTCAGGGCTATAGGATTCTTGACTTTACACAATTTTTATCAGGGCCTTCGTGCACAAGGATTTTGGGTGATCTTGGAGCAGAGATTATCAAGTTTGAAAAGCCCCCATTTGGGGATGAAGCTCGATATTATAAAGCCATAAAAGGCAACAAAAGCACAAATTGGGCTACAAGAAATCGTGGAAAAAAGAGCGCCATCATGGATTTAAATTGTGAGAGACAGAAAGCTCTTGTGTTCAAACTGTTGGAATCCGCTGATGCCGTTGTGGAAAACTATAAGGTCGGCACGATTGAAAAATTTGGCTTATCTTATGAAACAATGCGTCAAATCAACCCTAAAATTGTACTGACTTCCATTTCGGGATATGGACAAACTGGGCCATACAAGGCACATACGGCATATGATGCGATGATTCAGGGTGAAGGTGGTTTGATTAGTGTTACGGGTGACAAAGACGGACATCCGGTACGCGCAGGAACTTTTGTTTCAGACTTGACTGGAGGAATACTTGCGGCTGTTGGCACGTTGGCCGCTTTGCTTGATGCGCAAAGAACGGGAGAAGGCCGGCACGTAGATATTTCCCTATTGGACGGTGTCGTAATGCAGCTGGATAATTATATTGGTAATTATTTTGAAACTGGTGAAATTGCGAAACCCGCCGGAAACCTCACGTGGTCTGCTTGCCCATTCAGAGACTTCAAATGCCGCGATGATAATATGATTCTTTTGGGCATAGCAACAGACGATCAGTTCAGACGATTTGCCAAAGTTTTGAATCACGAAGATTGGCTCAATAACCCTGATTATGAAACGATTGAACTTCGGGTTCAACACAGAGAGGAACTTGAATATCTCATCCAAAAAGAAATTGAGGCAAATTATACCAGAGATGAGTTGATAGAAAAGTTACAAAGTCAACATCTGGCGTATGGAAACATCAATGATATTGCAGGCGTTGCTGTTCATCCACAAGTTAAATCTCGAAATATGATTGTAAACGGAACTTTTACAGACGGCTCAATCATGCCGGTGGTTGGAAATCCTATAAAGATGAGCAATATGGAGAATCCTACTTCCTATCACGTTGCAGACATTGGGGAAGATACCTTTGATGTATTTAAAGAGGTTGCCTCTTTGGAAGAACTTCACAATATTTTCGATAGCACATTGGAATTGAGCAAGAAGGCTGTGTTAGAGAGAAACGCTGTCAGAAAGGGTTGGTCGTGTTGAACCTTGGAGACGTTTTGTTGCATAATGCCCGTATTTATCCGGAAAAAACAGCGGTAATCACCGAACAGGCTAGCCTCACTTATCAAGATTTAAACAGGCGCTGTAATATACTTGCTAATAGTCTGAAGGGTCTCGGAATAACCAACGGGTCTGCTGTTTGTTCTTTTATGAGAAATTCCGTTGAATTTATTGAGGCGTTTTTTGCGTGTCAAAAATTAGGGGCTATATTTGTTCCGGTGCATACGTGTCTTTCTTCTAAAGAACTGATTCCCCAACTTTTAGCTGTTTCATGCAGCTGTCTAATTTATAACCAGTTGTTTAGTGAGGTAGTTTTGGAAGTAAAACCTGAGCTCTGTTCCGACGTTTCGTTAGTTTGCATAGGCGGATCAGACACGGACATAGTGAACTGGCATAATTTATTTACTGATGCCGACGATAGCGAGCCACAAGTAGCTGTTTCTCCAGATGACATATCTACGATTTTCTTTACAAGCGGGACAACTGGATTTAACAAAGGTGTTCTGAAAACTCACAAAACTATGTATATGCACGGTCAGGCTCTCGCTTCAATCAATAACAATCCGGATGGAAACGATGTAATGATGTCAACTGCTCCGCTTTTTCACATTGGCGGGTTTCAGTCGCTACTTAAAATGTTTGCCTTAGGCGGCACCTTTGTTACAGTACAAAAGCTCGTACCAGACGCCGTTATAAAACTGATTGATAGATGCAAAATTACTCAACTCCAGCTTTTGCCGCCTTCTAGCTATGAGCGTTTGTATAGCAGCGGTATCTGGAGGGAACACGACCTATCATCTGTGTGGGAAGTCTGCCTATCTGCCGGCAAAGCGACAGATAAATATATAAACCACATTTTTGAAATGTTCCCGAATTGTCATCTGCGCCCTTCTTGGGGGTCAACCGAAGCCTGTACCCTTACCGTAACGCAACTAAGTAAAGAGGCTTACGAAAAAGATCCGAGCCTTATTAATACCGTTGGCAAAAGTCTCCCAATGGTATCGATAAAACTTGTTGATGAAGAGGGCAAGGAGATTTGCGCTGGCGAAGGCGAAGCATACGTCAAATCGCCCATGGTGTTTACACAATACCTCAATGACGACGGCAAGAGCGAGGGGGGGGTCACTGATGATGGTTGGTACAAAACGGGCGATATAATGAGAAAGGATCCCCAAACTCAATTATATTACTTTGTGGATCGCAAAAAAGACATGATAAAGCCCCATGGAGAAAATGTTTATGCGCAAAGCGTAGAGCAGATTATTTCGAGATTTCCTGCTGTTTCGGAATGCGCAGCAGTGGGCATTCCAAGCGACTATTGTGGAGAAGCAATCGCAGTGGCGATTGTTTTGGATAACCGTAAAAACTTTAATATGGAGGACCTAGTTACATATTTCAAAAATGTTTTTTTACCTTTTAATAGGCCGTATTATATCGCTTTCATCGACAAACTTCCCACCAATGGAGTTGGGAAAGTACAAAAGCATCAATTAAAAAACACGACAAGCATTTTTGAAAAAATCGATTACAAAAATGCTTAACAGAAGCGCGCATTGCAAAACATGAATATGCCGTCAAAAGTCTATCAATCAATTACCGAGGACGAGACCCTAATCTCATGGATTTCAAAGAGAAATGGGGCAGTCAATATCCATCCTGTGTGAAAAGCTAGGAGGATAATTGGGATATCTTGTCCACATTCTATGGATATCCACCCGAGATTCGGAAAATCATATACACAACAAATATTATTGAAGGGCTTAACCGGCAGTTCCGACGCATAACCAAGAACAAGCCAAGTTTTACCAACGATGACAGCCTGCGCAAATAGTCGTATTTGGCGTCGAAACAAGTTGTCGAACACTGGACTGCCCGTTGTCGAAATTAGGACAGGTCATCAGCCATCTGAACGTTATGTTCAGCGATAGAGCCGTCGGGTAATTTGCCCATCATGTAGGATTCCCGGCAAGGTGCGCAAGCATTCAAGCCTACGGCTCGCATACTTGCGCACCTTGCCGGGAAAAACCAACACAGGCAAATCCCACACTTTGATTTGTGGGGCAAATCATACCTTTTATGCTGTTTTTCTGTCCTTGAGGAAAATCCTTTTATACAAAATTTTCTGGCATGCCTGTAATCTGATTTTTCATTTGGAGGTTAACTGCAACCAAATTATTTCTTCACTTCATTGCCAGCAATTATTAGAGGCTGTTATACGTTGCCAATGTCTGGCTGAATCCACCTGGCCAATTGACCCAGCTACAACGTCATAAAAGGAAAACTTCATTGCACCTGCAGCACTCCATGTACCAGACAAATTGTCGGAACAGTTGCTTACTATGTTTCGCAATTAGTATATAGGGCATACTCCGCAACGCCAAGCACCGCATGTCAGAGGCAAAAAAGAGGGAAATCTGGTATAATAGCTGCAAGGGAAAAGGAAGAAAAGGCGAAAAAAGCTTGCAGTTGGGGTGGAATGGATGTACAAACAGGATAATCAGATGAGGCTGGAGGACTTTGTGTTTCCATACGGGAAACTAAATCCGGGAAACGAGTGGGTGAAGCTGGCGGAGCTGATGCCATGGGACAAAATCGAGGAGCGGTACGCTTTAAAATTTGAGAACAACGGACATCCGGCCCATCCGGCGCGGATGGCGCTGGGAGCGTTGCTAATCAAGCGTCGGCTTCGGTGCAGCGACGAGTGGACGGTGCGGCATGTGAGCGAGAATCCGTATCTGCAATACTTCATCGAGATGAAGGAATATGGGGATAGCTGTCCGTTTGGAGCATCAACGATGGTAGCGTTCCGGAAGCGGTTGGGCGAGGAGGATTTAGCGGAGATTCTGGAGATGACTACATCAGCCTGGTGAACGGCTATGCCCGCATGGAACGGTTCTCCTTCGAGGCTTACAACGAAGCCGACGACTTTTTCCACATTGTGGAGCGATATCGCAGCCGTTACGGCCGGTACCCGGCCCACATCCGGACCGACCACATCTACCGCAACCGCAAGATCTTGGCCTTCTGCAAGGAGCACGGCATCCGACTGACCGGTCCGGCGCTGGGAAGACCTCCCAAGGACAAAACCCTGTCCTGGGAGCAGAAAAGGCAGGAGTATACCGATATCTGCGACCGCAACACGGTGGAAGGTGCGTTCGGCACCCTCAAAACGCCCTATGGCTTGGGCCGCATTGCCGCGCGCCTGGAAGATACCTCCCGCTGCGTGATCTGGATTGCTCTGCTTCTTTTCAATCTCACCAAGAGGCTCAGAGACTTTTTGCGCCTCTGCTTCTGCTGCTGGATGTCTCTTCACTTTCCAGAAATACTTATTGGCTGCATTTTTGAGCCGGTTGCGGAGTATGCCCTATATAGTCAAACTCCTCGAGGAAAGACATCTAAGCGGACTGATTGATTCTGCCCTTTTAGACGCTTTAGGTAGAGGGCTTAAAGAAACATGACTATCCAGACAGAGCATAATATGATAAAATAAAAGAAAACGGTGCGGGGATTATAAAATGGCACGACAGGAAGCAATGAGCCTGATGGAATTTATGAAACGGTTTGAAACAGAAGACCAATGCCGGGAGTATTTGTATCAGATACGATAGGCAGAGGGTTTTGTGTGTCCAAAACGCGGGGAAAAGACACACCTTACCAAATCAAGGTCAGAAACAAACTGCAATGCCGCCATTGTACACATCAAACGTCCGTAACAGTGGGAACAATCATGGAGAAAAGCCGGACGCCTCTGACGAAATGGTTTCTGGCTATTTACCTGATGGGACAGGATAAACGAGGATGCTCGGCATTGAAATTGAAGCGGGAACCAAAAATTGCATACGATACCGCATGGACGATAAGCCACAAAATCCGCAAGGCCATGGGAGAACGGGACAGCTTATACATGCTCAGCGGTACGGTAGAGGCGGACGACTCTTTTTTCGGAGCTGCCCACGAGGGAAGTAAGCGTGGGCGAGGAACGGACAAAACACCTGTTGTATTCGGCCTATCACTGGACACCCCGGGACGTCCTGGTTATTTGGGGGCAAAAGTATGCTCCGGCGTTGACGGAGATATTCTGGCTGATTTCGCGAAGAATTGTATTGTACCGGGTTCTCTGATTCGCAGCGATGGGCTTCCCGCCTACAAAAGGCTGGGGAAAGAGGGCTTTCTCCATGAGAGCGAAGTATTTGACCACAAAGGGAATCCTGATCATTTGAAATGGCTTCATACACTGATTTCCAATGCGAAATCTTTTATTGCCGATACTTATCACGGGTTGGATGACATCCATTTGCAGGCGTTTCTGGACGAATTCTGCTATCGTTTCAATCGTCGTCGTTGGATTGATCAGCTCTTCGCTCGCACCCTCAAAGCTTGTTCTGCCGCCAAACCCTTTACTCGTTATGCGTTGATTGGATAGTCATGTAAAGGAATTTAATAGGGGGAGAGGATATTCAGATGAATATTAATGATTATCAGTATGTTGTCACTACAGCACAACTTGGCAGTTACAATGCTGCTGCCAAGGAACTCTTTATTACACAACCCTCCTTATCGCAAAGAATTAAATATATTGAAATGCAGTACGGTGTCAAGCTGTTTATCCGTTCTAAACAAGGCGTTGTGCTTACACACGAAGGAGAAATCTTTGTACGGTATGCTAAGAAGATATTAGACATGGAAACCGCGCTTCGGGAAGAATATCAGCTTGACGTAGCTAGAAAAGAGCAGACAGTAAAGTTTGGAATAACGTGGATTATTGACTCACCTTATTTCTCTATGCTTGTTACAAATATTTTGCGGGCGCACCCCCAGATTAAATTTCGAACTGTAGAATCATCGTCTCAAAGCCTTCAAAAAGCTATGCTTGTGGCTAAAATAGACCTCGCAATATGTTATCTTCCGATAATATCCGATAGCCTGTCTTATAAAACTTTTCTTAAAGATTCCTTTGTTATAGTCCCTGCCGTTGGAAGCCACTTGGAAGATAAAATTGCTAAACTCGGAATTCGACCCGGCGAAAAAATCTCGCCAAATCTTTTGGACGGAGAGCACCTTTCTTGTTGTGCGCAGGATTCATATCTGGCCAGATATCTTGAAGAAGTGGTTCAGACATCGCAAATCACTTCCAAAATACACCATTATGTCAAAAGTCTTTCAATGCTCTATTCCTTTGCATCAACTGGTTATTCCTCAGTTGTTCTGTATAAAAGTTACTTCACTGATAGCAATATTCTTCCGTACTATTTTTTGGATTGCAACGTTAAATCTGATATGACGGCCTGCTTAGTATGGCGTAAAGAATCTAATGCAGAGCCATTCGCGAAGGATCTGGTCGATTTAATAAACAAAATTAGCGCTTAGAACATTCTTTCCGTTTGAATCGAGTACAAGATAGGTATTGGCTTCACCCTAAATCTGCGTTCTTTTCTCTGCTGGGAAAGGATACCTCCATCCAGGTGACCCCACCCGCCTCATCGGACACGAAGAAGCGCTGAATTACGCCACCAAGCTTAGCATTTCAAAATCTACCGGAAAAATATAGCCAAGTTTCTGCTGAAGTCGGATACGATTGTAAAACCCCTCGACATAATCAAAGATAGACTGGCGTGCTTCGGCCCTTGTTTTGCAATGCTCATGATAAACAAGCTCGGTTTTAAGCGTACCGAAGAAGCTTTCCATCGGCGCGTTGTCCCAACAGTTACCTTTGCGGCTCATGCTTTGCACGAAGCCGTGGGAACGCAGCAAATTGC